>Ga0214165_1000265_pt1 | contig 40860 bp, 39 predicted proteins | sample TroBogypolimnion_34_FD_153004 | JGI IMG/M metagenome (GOLD analysis project Ga0214165, IMG submission 153004) | Freshwater microbial communities from Trout Bog Lake, WI - Practice 03JUN2009 hypolimnion v3 | ecosystem: Environmental > Aquatic > Freshwater > Lake > Hypolimnion/Profundal zone ... | reverse complement strand
GATGCTGTTGAATGGGTGTCAGAGGGGGATAGTGATGTAGCTAAATCGAGGCTTACACTTTTATCAGCAGATGCCAAAGATAAAACTTTTGAAAGAATTATGGTTTTATTTGATAAATTTGATAAAATAAAGGCGTTGAGTCAACATTTTAAAGGTGGGTTGGCTTCGCAACAAGAGCAATCAAAGGTTAGGTTAAAACCCGGTGGAAACATCTATGAACACGTATTAGAGGAAAGAAAAAATGGCCGTTCAAGAGTTTGAAATTTATGAAGGTTTAATTTATAAAACGCCCGAAATACCTAAAAAGATTAGGGGTGACAAACTTAAAGTAAAAGACCAGTATTGGACAAGGCATACCGAATACGAACAATGGGATTGGAACGATGACCCCAAATTAGGGGCTGTTTGGTGGGATGACCCCGAACCCGGACAGCTTGAGTGGTATTACGACGAAATAGACCGCATCCTTTATGGTGAATGGGTAATGATTGAAGGCCGCCCTACCTATCTTAATCACTTCGCATATTTTTACCATCAGTGGTTCGTCCTCAAGGAAGGCGGTTATCCCGAATACCGTGACACTTCTTTATATTTCCTAAGATTTATTGAATTAGTATTTAATGACCCTAAATGCAGGGGCGGGAATACCATGAAAGGCAGACGTAAGGGTGTATCCTCTATGTGTATGTCTGTTATGCTTCAGTTTGGTGTGGTATTAATGAAAAATACCGAACAGGGTATCACTTCAAAGTCAAACAAGGACGCTGAAAAGATATTTCAATTAATGCTTGTAAACGGTTACGCTAACCTACCCAACTTTTTAAAACCCCGTATTAGTGGTAATGACTTGCCTAAAACCACAATGAATATCATTAAAAAAGCGGGTGGTATCACAAAGGAAAAGGGTATAGGTGCATCAAAAGAAGGTTTAAATAACAAGATTGAATTTCGCGCGCCTGCAAGTAACGTGTTTGACGGTGATGGTTTATGGTTTTTACTACTTGATGAGGCTGCAAAATGGGAAGATGTAAATATCTATGAATACATGGAAATAGCATCCCAAAGTATTGTAGCGGGTAAGAATATAGGGCGAATGATGCTTATTACAACGGTTAACAAAGGTGATAAGGGTGGTGATAACTACAAATTAGTTTGGCGAGAGTCAAGCCAGCTTGTACGTGATGTATTAGGGCAGACACAAAACAAACTATACAGGCAGTTTATTCCCGGTTATATGGGTGGCAGGGATGGTGGATGGATTGATAAATACGGTAATTCTGTATGGGATACACCAACGGAAGAACAAATGGAATGGCTTAAAAACGACCCAAACACCCTTGACCCGACAATGGGGTGTAAGGCTTATTGTGAGTTACAGCGAAAGATAAAAGCCAACGATCCTGAAAAATTACAGGAAGAAATACGGATGTTTCCGTTCAACCCCGAAGAAGTATTTAATACAGCCAACAACCAATGTCATTTTAACATTAAAGAATTAAATGACCAAGAAGAATGGGTAGAAAGCCAATTAAACGGTAAGAAAGAATACGGGCGACAAATGTCGTTTAAAATGGCTTCAAATGGCGAAAAATATCCCGTAGATGACCCGCAAGGGATGTGGTGGATAGATAAACTTATTGATGACAATAATAAATCAGTATTTAAGGGTAGTATAAAATGCCCTGACAATGTGGCTTTCGGGGCTGCGGGTATGGACACTTATGCCAACTCAAGAACATCTGTAGAAAATGGTTCGGATGCTTGTATTATTATTATGTCAAGGTATAGTTATCTTGACCCTGAAAACTCATACGCACCAATAGCTATGTTTTTAGGTCATCCAAAGACTAAAGAAGAATTTCATACACAAGTAGCGTATGGTTTGGAATATTACGGTGTAAAAATGCTTGCGGAACGTTCGCCTACTGATTGGGAAGATTATTTCACAAGCCCATTAAGGCGTTTAGCGTCCCCTTTGGATGCTGAAAAAAAACATGGATATTTGATTGTTACAAAAAGGTACGATGGTTCTGAGGTTTATGGTGCTACCACAACGGGAAAGGAAACGATGGAACAACATTTAACTGTTCAAGTAGAGTATGCTTTAAACAATATGAGGAAAATAAAATTTTTAAGGTTATTGAGGGATATGAAAAAGTTTAACATTCAAGATCGTACAGATTATGACGCTTGTATGGCTTTTGGATACGCTTTAATGGCTTTACAAGCAACTGTAAAAACCACAAACGAAGTGAAACGAAACAATCTTTCTATTATACCTATTTGGAAACCAAGAGAAAAAACGCCACAAACTTCTTTTTATCGAAAAAGTTCTTAATTTTATGAAATTTTTTTAGTATGCAGCCACTTACGCAACTCACGGAAAACCCCCTTTCGCCCGATAAACAGAAAAATACCGAAGATTTTGGATTACGGGTAATACGCAGTTGTTACAATCGTTGGAAAAACGGATACGGTGGTGAAACATACGTTAACCGAATAGCACGTATGTCTAAGAATAGACTATATGCTATGGGTAAACAACCAATGGAACAGTTTCGTGATATGGTTAAGATTGAGGGGATGCCTGTGGTTATAAACCTTGACTACTCACCGCTTGCTGTTGCTGTGCCTCTTTTAAATGCTAAAATAGACAGATACCTACAGCGTGAAGAACGCATAAAGTGTAAGGCTTTTGGCCCAATTAGCCAAAACAAAAAGAAAAAGGACAAGGACGAGGCAAAGTATAAAATGAATTATCGTGCCGCTATCCAAGACCTGCAATCAAAGTCAGGGCTACAGCTTGAACAATTTTCAGACGAAGACCCAACATCGGAACTTGAACTCAATATAAAATTCAAGACAACTTACAAGCAGAAAGAAGAAATAATCATGGAACAGGCAATGAGGCTTGTTTTTGAGCAAAACGAATGGCAGGATGTTATTAAGCCCCGTTTGCTTATGGATGTTTTTTGTGCGGGTTACTCTATAACCAAAACAGAACTTGATGGCAATGGATGGATAAAAACCCCGTGGGTGTCACCTGAAAGTTTTATCACTTCTTATTCAGAATATGACGATTTTAGGGATTGGCAATGGCAGGGACAGCGATTGAGCGTATCTATTACCGAAATCAGGTTAAGATACCCCGGCAAATTTTCAGAACAAGAACTTTGGTCGTTAGCTAACAGATTTAAGGGAAAATACGGAAACGCTACGGAATGGTATTGCGAATGGTCTGATTACTTCAATACAGCCGCAGCACGACCTTATGACGCTGTGAACGTAGAAATAGTTGACTTGTATTACAAAACACTGTATAACCTTGAATACACCGAAGTAACGAATAAATACGGTAAGACAAACTTAATAGCCCCCGATAAGGTTAAACCCAATAATCCGCAGGTAACTGGAAAAGAAAAATCACCACCGTACTATGTGGCATATCATGGTGTTTGGATTATTGATACCGACCATGTTCTTGAATGGGGTTTAGCAAAAGATATGCTTAAACCCAATAGCAATTTGGTTGAAATAAGAAGCCCATATACTGTACACATGTACGCCAACAATAAGTGTCGTAACACCCCACTCGTGGAAACAATGATACCACTTATTGATATAATGCAAAATATTCACTTACAAGCATTAAGGATTATAGCGGTAACAGCACCAGATGGTTTTAATATTGACCTTTTGGGATTATCCAATATTGATATGGGGGAGGGTGTTGGTATTATCAGCCCCATGCAGGCTTGGGGTATCTATCTGCAAACAGGTAACCAATACTTCATGTCAAAAACAGAAGGTGGCGAAGACGTTAAACCCCCTATACAACCGCAAAATAATCAGTTCTCAAATAAATTAGAACAGCTTGACGGTCAATGGTGGTCAGCTTATAAAAAGCTACAAATCATTACGGGGGACAATAACTTAGCACAGGGAAATATCACCAATCAGGACGTAGCTAATAAAACATTAGAAACAGCCACCGAACTTGCTGAAAGCCCATCAAACTACGCATACAGGTCGTATTTAATGAATTACAAGGGTACGGCTAAGAATGTAGAACTATTACTACTTGATAAATTCTTTTTAAAAGATGATAGTTTTGACGGCTACACTAAGGCATTGGGCGAGGAAGATGTTAAATACATGAGAAATATGGCAAGCGAAGGCTTGGAAATGCTCATGTTTGATACAGATATTAAGGTAACCAATGATGACGCTGAAAAAGCAAGGCTTGATAAATTCATTGAAATAGCACTTCAAAAAGAGCAAATAACCCCTGCGGATGTGGCAAGGCTTGATATGGTTGAAGACCAAACGTATAGGGCGTTCTTGCTTGCGCAGGCGGTACAGGAAAAACGTGACGCTGATGCTAAAATAGCCCAACAGAACAGCCAAAATAACGTTATGCAGAATAAGGCCGCTGCTGATGCAAAAGGTCAACACGACATTGCTTTAGAGCAGTTGGCGCATAAGAACAAAATGGAGTTACAGCAAAGCGAGTTAGAGGCTAAGACAACCATGAAGGCGATGGAGGGTAATACAGCCTTAGAAGGTAAAATAATTGACTCTATACTTTCTAACCCCGAAGCAAAACTAAGCGATATACCTGAATTTATATGGAAGAAATTAGGTATTACCGATGCTAATACACAACAGTTGATATTGTCATCTATGCAAAAACAAGCACAAATACAACAACAACAGGCTATGGCTCAACAACAAGCACAACAGCAACAAAGGCAACAACAAGGTCAAGGACAGCCACAACAACAAGTAGCGGCATAGTCATTATAACTTTTTGTATGAAAAAATTTGTTTAGTATAACTAAAAGTAATAACTTTAAACAAAAATTAACATTTTTTTATGTCAGATACACTTGAAGACGCAGGATTAGCCGCAGCTTTTGAGGCTGCAATGAACGGAACATCAACAGTAGATACCACTACAGTAGAAGCCCCCGTAGCTGAACCGACAACAGTAGAAGCACCAGTTACCGAAACACAGTCAGAAGCAAAACAGCAAGATACTTTCAATTACGCTGAATGGCTTTCTGAAAAGACAGAGGGATTTATAAAAGACGAGGAATCACTAAAAACGATACTTCCAAAGGCAAAAGGCTACGATGACCTTGAAACAAAGTTAAAAGATCTTGAAACAAAAGTTCCAAAGTTTAACAACCCTGAAAGCGAAGCCCTTTATAAAGCATGGGCAAACGGTGATAAGGATGCAGTTGTAAACTACATAAAAGAAACAACAAAGGACTACAAAACAATGTCAGACCTTGACGTTGTACGTGAAGCGTTATCCAAGAAAAATCCGGGATGGTCGCCACAGGAAGTAGAACTTGAAATACGTGCCGAATACGGCAAACAATTACAGGCTATTGACCTTGACTCTATTGAAAAAGAGGATGAATTAGGTAGAATAAGCCAAGAATACAAGGACGCAGTTGCTCATAACGAAAGGGTTGAGGAAAACCAACTACGCCTTTCGAGGGCAGCAAGGGACAATAGGTCATTCCTGCTTGAACAACAAAGTAAAATAGAACTACCCAAAATATCACAGGCAGAAGCACCACAAGCTACGAGTCAGCAACCAACCGCAGAGGAACTTGCTGAAAGACAAAGTGCGTGGGAAAAGAACGTTTTAGATAATTTGCCAAAACTTTCTAATTTGAAAATGAACATAGACGACAAGGAGGTTGAGTATGTTCGTTCCGATGCAGAGAAAAAAGAATTGACAGATTACATGAAATCGTTTAACATTTTCACTTTCGCCAAAGAACAAGGTTGGACGAATGAAGACGGTACACCAAATCCTTTAAAAATAGCCGAGGATGTGCAAAAGTTAAAGAAGTTTGATACTATCGTTAAATCATTTTCTTCACAGGTAAAAACAGATGTAACAAAGGAAACGTTAAAGAAAATTAAAAACGTGGATAATTCGTTACGTTCTACAACACCCGATGGGGAACCGCAATCTTTGGAGGAGGCTTACGCTCGTGCAAGAGGATGGGAGTAAAATCAACAACAATTTAAAAGAAACAAAAAACAATGGCACAGTCAACACCCGTTAGTACACCTAACGCATACGCAACCTCCGGTGTCAGCAGACAAGGTACGCTGATTTCCCAACTTAATATAGTTGTTCCAAGAACACTATTCGAGTTATTCAAAAAATATCGCTTTACTTCGTATATGCTACTTACTCAATTAGAGGGTGGTATTTTGAAAATCAATTCAAACGAAAGCGAAAACAAGCAATTTTATCACTACGAAGATTACGGTCGTGATTTAGGCTTTGTTACCGCAGCAGCAAACGTTACTTCAGCAGGCGCAGGTACAGCAATCACCTTTACAGAGGGTTCGGGTTCTTACTCTAACTCCGGCACAACTTCATTACCTGATGTTGGTATGATTTTGTACAATTCACGTACAGGTGTTGAAAGTTATGTTAACGCTGTAAACAAGACAGTAGCTAACGCACACAACGTTCAAATCACCCCTGTAGTATCAACACAGGACGCATCTTTGCAAGCAGGTGACATTCTGCAATCAAGGGGCTACAAATACGTTGGTGAATCGTCAGGTTACACCACTACTATTGTTAAGCAAATCGCTAAGTTCATCAACTATTGCACCCAACACCGTTTGGATTGCGTGTTGTCGGATTTGTCAACAATGGAACGTATCGACTTCCCTTACAATGGTCAGAACTTCTACACCTACAAGCAAATGGATGACGATGATAACAGGTTTTTGCAAGAAGCAGAATTTTTACTGTTAACATCAAACTTGACCAATAACTTGGGTTACAGCGAAAGCGGTACTTTGGGTCTTATCCAATGGATACAGGCAAACGGTATCAATACCAACTATTCTTCATTTAACGTTCAATCAACTTTCGCAGCTTTGGAACGTCTTATAGACGCTGAAGGTGGCCCGATGTCTTATGACTGGTTACAGGACACCAACCAAAACATTGAAGTACAGAACGCTTTGGGTAACGAGTTTAACAACGGTGCTATCCTGTACGATCCGGCAGATTTGCGCAGAGGATTTAAGAAATATTCACCTTATGGTCGTGAGTACACTTTCATCCGTTATACGCCATTTACTGACCCACGTGTATATGGTTCAAGCGCAAACAACTCATTGTTTAACAACTATGGTATCGGTGTTCCAACAGGAAAACGTGACCTGAACGGTGACTCAAGCAAGAACGATATGCCACAGCTTATCAAGAGGTATCAGCAGGTAAAAGGTCAGCAAGTTTACGCTTGGGAAACAGGCGGTCTTTCTGATAGCGGTAAAACTCTTACTGCAAACTTAACCTATTCAATGATAGAGTATCCGGGTTTGACCGTACAAGGTTCAAATCAGTTCTTTATCCTGAATAAAGCATAATTTTTAAAAAAAGGGGGAGGTAATTTCGCCTCCCCTCTATTAATAGTTTATGTCAGCAGCAACAGAAGCAATGAGAAAAGCAAGGGAAGCCAAAAAAGCCCCTGCTACATTTAACACAAGAGAGGTTACCCAACGACAGCCCAAAGTTTCGGAAGAAGACAAGGTGTATGTATATCAGCTTGTTCAAGAATATCCGAATGAATGGAAACCTGTAGATAAAAAGAACGGTAAGCCTCTGTATCCACCATATCCAAAGCATTTCACTTTACCAAACGAGGGAATGGCTTTTGATGAAGAAACAAAAAGGGCAAGGAATTGGCGTTTTATTGAGGGTCAGCCGTCAATATGGGTCGATGAGCAACCCGAACTTGCCAATGTGGACAAGGATGAAATCCATACCATGTTAGGGCAGGAAGAAAATCAGCTTCACTTTGAATTTGGCACACTTCATGTAAGGGGTGTTGAAAAGATGAAAAGGCAAGCATTGGAAATACAAGATTGCTTTGAGGGTAAAAAGAAACAATATCGTCCTAAATTGCGTACATTTAGATTAGTTAACCCTGAAGTGGCGGTAGATAACGCTATGTCGCATTTAGATAAACAGTTCAACGCTGAAAAGATGGCGAGAGAACTTACAGACGAACAAATGATTGAGTGCGCTTATATCATGGGTATAAACACCGATGACCTGAGTGATGCGGGTATCAAAAAAATAAGGTTGGAATTTTTAACAAGGTCTAAATATGACCCTAAAAATCCTAAAGCCCTTGATTGGTTTACGGGAATAATCGGTAGTCCTGTTACGCATATAACCTATGTATTCAGAAAAGCTATTGAGGATGGCGAACTATCAGTTACACAAATCCCCGGAAAGCTAACATGGTCACAAGCGGGATTAGCTATCATGGATATACCGGGAGAGTCAACAGCAGTTGATTATCTGTCAAGCCTTTATATTGAGGGTGATGAAAAGGTAATACGATTGGTAGAAGAACTTGAGGGGAAAATGGTTTCATAATTGGGTTTTTCATATATAATTGGTTTAGGTAAAAAGTCCCGATTGTTCTCAGCTTTCGGGCTTTTTTATATTTAAGAATAATAGTATATATTTGGTAAACGAATTACGACGTGGCATACAGCAATGACCCCATAAATTTAGCCTACCAATTACTCAAAAAAAGAGCTAATTCACGAGGTGCTTCGAGTAATATTACCCCTAATCAATTCAATCAATTTTGGAATAGGGCTGAATTAAAGTTTTTTAATAACGAATATAAATCATACGCACAAACACAAATAGTATCGGATGCTGTTAGTAAATGGCTATCTGACCCACAGTACATCCCTATTGATGCCACAGGACGCTTTAATTTCTACACAGGGATGAGTATGATACACGTTGATAGTATGGACTCGTTCTTACCCGCAACTACGGCTACGGGGCAGATAAACGGCTATACGGTAACGGGTGGTTCGGGATACACATCAGGAACATATACAGTTAATTTAACGGGGGGTACAGGTTCGCTTGCAACAGCAACGGCAACGGTTGTGGGTGGGGTTGTTACAACAGTTATACTAACCAATCCCGGCATAGGATATACGGTAAATGACAACTTAACCGCAACAATAGCCGGAGGTTCGGGATGGAAAATAGTAATAACAGGGATAGGTCAAACAATCCCCGGACAAGTAAGACGTGTTGAAAAAGAATTTCTTTCAGCATCACTTAGTTCTACCTATGATTCACCAACACCCGATTTCCCTGTATATACACAATTCTCTACTTGGTTTCAATTTTATCCAGTAACAACAGGACTTGCAAAATTGGTTTATTTAAAGCAGCCTGTTTACTCTTATTGGAATTACCTGATGCAGGGGTATATCAGTACTCTATCGGGTCTTACGGGAGGTACAGGATACACTAATGGCACTTATAACAATGTTCCTTTAACTGGAGGGTTAGGTAATTCTGCTTTAGCCACGATAGTAGTAGCGGGCGGTGCGGTTACGAGTGTTACGGTAACAAATCCGGGTAAGTTATATGCAATAAATGATATACTATCAGCAAGTAATACCTTTTTAGGGGGCGCAGGTTCGGGCTTTCAAATAATAGTGACAAGTATTATAAATGCAAGACCTTACTATACATCTACAGGGTCGATACAGCCACTTTGGAATGATAATGATATTTCTTATATTGTTGACTTAGCCCTTGAAGATATCGCAATAGCAGCGAGGGACGAACAATTACAAGCATTTGCGCAATCAACTGAAAGGAGTACACAATAATGGCAAATGTAAGCACGTACCGACAGTTAAGTGAAATCATACAAAATCAGCACTATAATGGATATGCACCACCAAACGCTGATATATCACAACCGCACATAGCGCAATTAATAGCTACCAAAATAGCCAAGTATGCTACTATATCTGCCTTTAAAAACGGAAATGCAGGAGATACGGCTTATGCGGATGACCAATTTGTTTCAGTTTACAACGGATTAGCATTACAAACAAATACAAACGGTGAAAAATATGTGGTTTTACCTGCTACACCTGCGGGGCTACCTAAAAATACCGAAATAGTACAAGTTAGCTTTACTCCATCATACAATATGCACGTTATCCCCTTGCAGCAAAAGGACGACTTTGTAGAAAGTTTATTACCCCCTTTGCCACAAAAGATGATAATGTACAAAATAGAGAACGGCAATATTGTTTTCAGGCTATTACCCGCTATTATAAACGCTACGGTGAATGTTAAAATGATTGGCGTAATAAGTGGGACAAATATTATGAACGCCACGTTGAATATACCCAAAGATTTGGAAGATATTATACGAACAGAGATATTAGAAGAACTGCAAATCCACTATAAAGTTAAATCACCTAAAATAGAAGCGGAGGGCGAACAATGAGTTCAAAAATAAGTCTATCGCAGGTGGTTGCTGAACTTATCGACAGCATGGATAGGTCTGAACACTATTTCAGAAGACTATATCGTATTGGTGTAAGGGGCGCAAGGAAGTTTAATATGGATATTTACGGCCAGTTTCGTAGTGTTCTATTAGATGTTCCCACGAGTGGTGTTGTTCCTTTCCCAAAAGACTACTTACAGTATTCCATGCTTGGCGTTATCAATAATCAGGGCGAGGCAGTACCTATTAAACATAATGAGCAACTTTCAAAGTTAAAGCAACAATATTTAGCGTCACAAGAGCAAATAATTCCCGTTCCAAAAGTACCGACAGGTATTGTTGGGGGATTTGAGAACCCACAGGGTTTTCCTTTTTATTGGATGAATTACGTTTGGGGGGATTGTGGTTATGTTCACCTATACGGACTTGGTGGCGGTTCACAAGAGTTTGGTTGGTTTACGATTGATGAGATTAACCAATGCTTTCTAATAGCCCCTAATTACCCATATACGACAATTATGCTCGAATACCTATCAGATGGGTTCGATATTAATTGCAACGATTATATGGTAGATATACGTGCCGTAGATGCTATGCAATGGTGGATACGTTGGATGGATAGAGTAGATACACCTAAACGTTGGGGTAGAGGGGACGTTCAATACGCACAACAGCAGTATGTATTGCAGTCAAGGATGGCTAAGGCAAGGATAAACCACGCCAACATCAACGAAATGCAAACAGAGTTTAGAAAGAATATTAAATTAACAGCCAAAGCGTAATGGGTCTTAATGATGAAAACAAGTTATTTTATCAAGGCGGGTTAGACCAAGACTCCGCACCCGAAGCTGTTGACCCCAATGATTACATTAATGGCGTTAATATCCGTAATACAGGAACGGCATTAGGGGAAGAAGGCTATATAACGAATATAGAGTCAAATATAGCCCTTTCAGGCTCTTTATTGCCGGGGGTGAATGATGTTATAGGTGGCGGTAAATTCGACGATACAGGGCAGATAGTGGGCTTTAGATTCAATTCTGCGGGTAACTGTCAGATACTTTTATATTCAACATCCACACAAACATACAAAGTAATATATACGGACGTAACGGATAGTGGCGGTGCTACACTTTTACCATTAAACCCCCAACAACCCGTAACAGCGATACTTGTCAATAAAACCTATTTGGTATGGTGGGCTAAAGGGCTTGAAGTAGGTTACACTAATTTAAATACCCTTGCATCGGGTGGCTACGGAACGGTTTTATGGGAAGATTTGTCGCTGTTAAAGCCACAATGTATGATTCCCCCAACGTGGCAATTCGGTAGCGATGCGGGAACACCGTCAAATTTCCTTTATTCTAACTTAGCGCAATTTTCAGTCCAGTACGTAAATACGGACTACAACTATTCAGCATGGAGTACATGGAGTAGCAGGGCAACGCCATATCAAGAAAACACGCCAACATTAGGTGCTAATGTAAGCCAAAATAACTATCTGATAGTAACGGTAAATATCGGGTCGGCAAGGGCTAATATTGTCAATATAGCGTGCCGTTTTGGTAATAACATATTTTACACTATAAAATCGGTTACAAGGGCTTATATCCTTGCTTTGCCCAATTCAAGTGTGAATGTTGCTACGGAAGTGTATGAGGCGTATAATTCAGCCAATAATACGTATTCCTTTGCTTTCTATAATAACACGATAAATATCCCTGTTGCAACAGAAGAAACAGCGTTAAACTACGATTATATATGGCCTGCAAATTCAGGTGCTTTAATCAACGGAAACATCATAGGGCTTGCTGATTGGCAGACACTATATCCAAGACCCGATACAAGCGTAACCATAAGTGCTGCGGGATATAATCCGAATATATCCATTCCTGTTGCTACAGCCCCGGCAAATCCGATTACAATGACCAATAAGTTTTTAGGGTCAAGTGGTAGTGGTGCAGGATCTCACCAAAGGATAATGTATTTTACATTAAGTGGTAGCCCTAATACAAATGATAAAATAGTTATTGTAACGGCTGATATACGGGATTCTACCAATACGAGGGATTATAGTTATGTTGTTCCGGGTTCACAAACAGGGAACTTAGCTGCGGTGGTTGCTACTTTAGTAAGCTATTTGCCAAGTGCGTCATACGTAAATAATAGCGGTGTTTACACAGTAACATTTATAGGTATATCGTATCAAAGTGGGTTAAACTTTGGTGTGCAATTATACTTTTCAGGCGCAACAACAACAAATTCAATACCATCAATCCCCGATAACTCACAGGGCCAATTAGCTTTGTCGTACAGGGATTATAAAGGGCGTTTTTTACCATTATCAACGGATAAAACATACCAATGGACATCACCAAGTTATGCACAGGTAAACGGTAACGCTATTGAGATAAATTGGACGATAAATACCCCGGCAGCCCCGGCAGGTGCAGTAGACTACCAATGGCTTATTACAGCCCCACAGGTGAATAAAATAGTAGACACTATTGCTACCTTACTTATTTACAAAGGGACGTGGAATGCATTAACTAATACCCCGACATTAAGTGTAAATTCAGGTAACGGAGGTGACACCTATCAAATAACAGAGGGTTGTGCGCCAATAAACACAGCGCACTATACCAATTTGGGAACAAATGACACGTATAATACAGGTGACTATATTGTAGATAATTCACTTAGTTATGATGTTATTCCTAAAGACTTTGGTAATTTAACTAATAATAGCTTTCTTGCTTTCTCATTAAACGCATTGCGCCTTTATGATACAACCTACCAACAAGAGGGTGTTAATGCTTTGTTGGCGTATGATTATAGTCCGGGTGACAGGTGTACACTACATTATTGGATAGGTAACGTGGGGGCAATAGCGACCTATACTACCACGGGCGGGTCAAGCTACACAAATGGCACTTATAATAATGTTAACCTTACAGGTGGTACAGGAACAGGCGCACAGGCGACAATAACCATATCGGGCGGTGCAGTAACGGGGATAGTGATTACCAATCCGGGAACGGGATATGTTGTAGGGGATACATTAACTTGCGCTAATACTTTAATTGGTGGTACAGGTTCGGGATGGAGTATTAGCGTTACCGCTTTGGTAACAAATGGCACTAATTACTTCAATAATCCTTGTATTGACCTTGCTGTATTGGGATATGATGCCGGAAATTACATTGTTAAGGTTGAAAATAGCGCAGCATTAAGCGTTTCGGGTGGTCACATTTATTACAATGGTAATCAAATAGATGTAAGGAACATATTTCTACGTCTTTACTCCCCTGCCCTGCAAAATCAGACAAGCCAAACATCAAGCCAAAGTACAACAGTTTGGTATGAGATAGGACAACGATTCCCAATAACCAACGGGCTACATACCGTATTAAACGGGATAATAACAGATGGTGGAGTATATTATAAGACAAGGCAATTCCCTGATGGTATCTTACCTTTCACCAACCCACCTATACAAACAATAGCAACGGACTTAAACTACTCCGATTTTTACCCGTCAACGTATTGGTCACAAGGTAGGACAAGGACGTATTACGATGAACTTGAACAGACAACACAAGCTGCAAGTATCATTACAAGCCAAAACTATATATTGGGGTCTAAGAACAATGGGTTAAACAGGTTTTATCCGTCTACAATATATGGTGAGGGTAATGGTCAAACATCATCGGCACAAGGCGGTATTCAGATTATGTGGCAACGGGGTAATATCCTTGTTATAGTTCAAGAACTAAACGTATTTTATTGCCCTGTAAACGTTGCGTACACCCAATTAAACAATACAGAAACCCAAGAGAGTATATCAGAGGCGTTATTGAATAACGGCAGGTATGCAAGTGAAAGCATTGGTATAGGGACGTTAAAGGCGTTCTGCACAAGGTTCGATCGGGCGTATTTTATTTCACCACAATATTCAGAACCTTTTGAAATAGATGTTGAGGCGGGGATACGAAGCATATCGGGTAAAATGTCTAAATACTTTAAGAGTATCATTCAATCAGCAGTACAGCAGGGATTGGGAATATTCTTATACTATAATGAGTTTTACGAAGAATTGACCTTATGTATTCAGTCGCAAAGCGGTGTTATCTTACAGTTCCCCTTTAGTTCAGCCAACTGGAACGCTTTTAATAGTTATAGTATTACCCCAAGCGAGGTAAATACCACAAATAACGGTGCGCATTGTACAGCAAGCTATAATTCATCTACAGGTATTGTAACTTATACACCAAGTACTAATTATGTGGGTAGTGATTCAGCAACTTTTATTTTCAATCCGGGTACAGGCAATGTAACGGTAAACAACTGTTTAGCATGGACAGCAGGGGTAACAACGGTAAATCCGTTCTCGTTCCTACCTATTACAAATGCTTTGCTTTCAACAGCGTATATTTCTAACTCTATTTTGGTAGCAGGGCCGACAATTCCCGTAGCAATAAGCATTACGGGGGGTACGTACTCAATAAACGGTGGTGCTTATACAAGTTCAGCCGGAACAACAAACGCAGGGGATGTAATTACTGTTAAGCAGACAAGTTCGGGCAGTAACAGCACCCTTACCAATGCGGTATTGACAATAGGAAGTACAAGCGGTACATTTTCTGTAACGACACAAGCAAGCACTCCGGCCTATAACGTGAATATCTATAACAATAGCTCAAGCGTGTTGATGGTTGGCGGTAGTATAGGCGCAACGGTATTAGTTTGGGGTAATATAAATCCGGGTGGTTATCAATCATATAGCGTAGCACCGGGAACATATACAGTACAGGTAAAAACAGGGTCAGGTGGCACAAGGTATGTGAACTGTACGGGCAAAACAGAGCAAAGTGGTGGTAGTGGCTTTACAGCAAACTTTACAGGGGTAGTAATTAGTTCAGGTTCAATAACTGTTATAGATTTACAAGATTTCGCTTAACTAATTGATAATAAGTAAGATATGGCGCAATTTACCGCAGTCGAGAATACACCAATAACGGTTAATTTAGTTACACAAGCTAACTATACTGGATGGTCTGTGGATGGCTCGTTTGGAACACACTCGTCTTGCCAAAGTGGGGCTATAACGCTTACTCAATACTCCTTAAAAGCAGGGCATACCTATCAAGTCGCATGGGTAGTAGTAGCTATCAGTTCGGGATACGTACAGCTACAAGTTCCGGGCGCGACGGGCGTATCTCAAACGGGTACAGCTATTGTCGTTGACACGGTGACTCCAACATCAAATGGTAATCTTACATTTTACTCAAACGGTAACTGTACGATAACAGGTTTTAGCGTTCAGGATATTACAAATGCGATAGGAACAACAATAGCTTATTCAGCAATAAATAAAAAGTGGTCAAGTTTTAGGACTTTTTATCCCGATTGGGGATGGTCACTTTATGAAAATACAATAACAGCATACAATGGGCAGTTATATTTCCATGAGAACGGTACTAACAGCACCAATAACTTTTATGGAACATCGTACCAAAGTATTATTGCGGCTGTCTTTAATAAAAATTCAGAGATAGTAAACTCTTTTGATGTGTTGTCGTATCAAGCGAATATGCTACTTACCTCAACACAAGGTGGTATTGTGTCATCTACGGGCCAACAAACAACATTAATTGATACAGACTTTATAAAGGCTTGCTACACGGACGGTGTAACAACTGTAACGGTTTATCAGAACGATAACGTATATTCAGCATCGTTACTTAATGACGAAAATGAAGATGTTATAAACGGGGCTAATTTAAGGGGTAATTACATTATTGTTTCTATGCAAACAGTAGATGGGTCAACTATACTTAAACTATATAGTATGTCAATGAAACATTCTCGTAAATTTATTGGTAACAGGTAATGGGGGAACTTGAAAGGGTAATAAATAAAATAACAAAAAAGGGTGACAAAAGAACAAAGTGGCAGGCGGTAAATGAGTTAGAAAGTGTAATTGCTACACTACCACAAATGTTTGGAGAGTTAACGGAAAGAGGCACACCCGGACTATATTCAAGGGAACTATTTATGCCTAAAGGGATGCTTTGCACAAGTAGGGTACATAAAGTTGAACACCAATTTATAGTATCTGAAGGATGTGCTACGGTATATAATACATTGACAGATGAAACGGATTTGGTAACAGCACCACATCACGGAATAACGTTACCGGGAACGCGTAGGGTATTATATATACATGAAGATTGCAGATGGACAACGTTCCATAGAACAGATAGAATAAAAGATGGATTTAATGATTTGGAAAAACCCGAACAACAACTTATATTTGACTTAGTTATGTCAGATATTATTGAAGAATACTATAATCCATTATTGTACAATTTTAACGAAGGAGTGTTTATATAATGTCAGCTTTAGCTATCGGGGCGGCAGCCGCAGTTGTCGGGACAGGTTTTAGTATTTATCAAGGGCTACATCAGGAGTCCGAGGCAAATAAAATTAAAAATAGTTTAAAAACACCACAGTATCAAATTCCCGATGAATTTATTCAGAATAAGAACATAGCAAGACAGATGGCTCAATTAGGGCTACCTCAACAACAATATAACAATCAACTCAATCAAATAAATGCAGGTCAGGCGGGTGCTGTGGCGGCAGCATCACGTTCTGCTAATCCGGGTGCTGCAATAAGCGCAATACAGGGGCAAACAAATGCTGCTACAAATAACCTTGCAGCAGAGGACTCACAGGCGAGACAAACGAATGAAAGGTACTATCTTGACCAAAATGCACAGTTAGGCGGTCAGAAATTAGCGCAACAACAAGCCAACGTGTTTGACCCTTATACGCAAAAATACAATGAGGCAGCGGCTTTACAGGGGGCAGGTATGCAAAATGTCAATACAGGAGTACAAGATTTAAGTCAATTAGGTGGATACGCTTTACAATATGGGTTACATCAGCCATCAGCAGGGCAAACTCAAACATTTGGGCAGGCTAATGCTATGCCGTTACTTGACAGTAAATCTGCGGGTGTAGGTAGTCCAACTATCCAAACAACGCTTCCGGGTGCTGCAACGTATCCTAATACATATTTAAACTTGCCTGCTTATAACCCTAATCAGTTACAAGCGCAACCATTTAAAAACCCTTATTTTCCTAATGCAAATACATAATGGGCGTAGGTAATTTACTCATAGGCGAAAATCAAGGTGCAGCCCAGTTATTTGGACACAATCCCGCTATTCAACAATTCGGGGAAATGCTTGCTCAAAGAAAAGCAAAGCAAGAACAAGATAATAAGGTACTGAATGATTACTTATCCACAAGCTATGACCCCGGCTCGTTGCGTAATGAAGCTGATAAAACTGTATATCTAAAGAAATACCAAGATATTAAGCAACAGGCTATTGACGCTGAAAATGAAAGGGATGAAACTAAGAAAGCATTAAAAATATCCGAAATAAGACAACAGATAGGCAATTTAAGTGCTTATGCCGAGGGTAGTAAAAAACAAGGTTTATTTGAAAGAGGTTCAGCAGCGGTTGAATTGGGTAAAAATCCAGACCATTACGAAGATGAAAGCGTTAAAAGGTTTAAGGATGGATTAGAAAAGAATTGGGACGACCCTAATATTATAAAAAACTTTTCAGATATTGAAAGACGTGTTGACCCTAACAAACTACAAGCAGAATACGAAAAGTATAAAAAAGATAATATAGAACCTACACAATGGGGGAACCCTGTTCAAACATCCGTTCTTTCTTTTGACGGCAAGAAAAAAGCCATATTCCAACAAAATAGGGGTGTGCCCATTGATGGTGACAACGGTGCTTATGAAACATTTTTACATAAAGTTACAGCCGACCCTAATTGGAAAAAGGGTTTAAAGGATATGTACCCCGATGTGAATACAGGTAACCCACAAGCGGATTTAGCGTTACGTGCAAGAAAATATATGCACGATCAGGGCGATGTAAAAGGGTGGTTTGATAAACCAAAAGAAACACCAATGGAGGGTGAAGCACCACAAAGATGGTCACCACTACAACAATGGAATTTTGCACATTACGGAAATCCTAATTCACCAAGTGCAACGGCAGCAAACGAACCTACACCAAGCCAAACGTTAATAACAGGCATGAAAGGTGGTCAGCCGGGAAGTGGTGAGAAATTCATATCATTAGCCCCTCCGGGACAATATGGCAAGGAAACGCCACATATTGGCTATGACGAAGCAACAGGTGAACAGATATTTTCATTCCCGGCTCACGTTGACCAAAAGGCTGTAGAGTACAATAAGGCTATTAAAGAAAAGTGGCAGAAAAATAACCCCGGAATGAATTTTGACACAGACTTTAACCCTGAAGATAAAAAATACGGGAAGTTAAAGCCAGAAACAAATTACCCGGCTGTAATTAATAAAAGGTTAAACCCTGCATCGCCAAACTACATTGCTGATTTAGCCGAACTTGCAAAAACACAGAATATAAATCTTAATCAGCTTGACAAGATAGAGGGCAAGAAAAGTGGTCACGGACAGATTGATGAAGCTAAGATTAAAGCGGGTGGTAATAAACAAGAAAAAACTGTACCCACAGCGCAACTTGATAATTTAAGTAAAAAGTGGGGGCTTTCAAGAGAAAATACAATAAAATACCTTAAAGAACAAGGATACACGGTAAAATAATGGGACAGTTTGATATAAATAATATTCCACCACCGCCAAAAGACTGGAAACCGTCCCAAAAATCATCATTGGATGATATTCCACCGCCGCCAAAGGATTGGCAACCCGTAAAAAAAAAAGAACCTACTTCAAATGGTTATCAGCCTACTCCAGAAGATATAAAATTAAAGAAAGAGTACGCAGACTTGCAAAATTCTACCGAGAAATTGCAAGGTGGCTCAAATCCTTCCCAAAATACTAAAGGGGTAGAATTGCTTAAAAATCTTAATGATTATATAAAGCAAAAAAACCAAAACGCAACGGGTGAACAAAAGTTAAACCTGCAAAAGCAACAATGGACAAATCAAATACAAGGGGCTACTGAAAAGTTTGAAAAAGAGCATCCCGGAGATTGGTCTAACTTTGCACCTATTGTAACTCATGCTTTAACTAAATTTATCACTAAACCATTGGCGGGAGCAGCAAGCGTAACTCGTTCGGTATCTAAATTACTTCCCGGTGGTGACTATGCAAAAGATAGTGAGTTGTATGATAAAAACGGAAATTTAACGGAATATGGTAAAACTGTTAATGACGGAAAAACAACAGACTATTTAGGTAAGCTAATCACAGGTTTAGACTCTTACAATAACGAAACAGATAAAGAAGATTATTTAAACCCATTACCAAGAACATTTTTAGGTAATACGGTTGGCGGTCTTGTTGGTTTAGCCCCTACGGTTGGCGCAACGGCATTATTCCCCGAAGGCGAAGCGGGCGAAGCATTAAGCCCATTTGCTAAACTAAAACAAATAACAGTAAATCCATTTACTAAAATATCAGCTATTCAAGGTGGCCTTGATAGTTACGATAAAGCCAAACAAAAAGGGAAAAGCGACCCAGAAGCGTTATTGGAAGCGGGGAAAGGTGCTGTTACAGAAGGCGGTCAAGCGGCTTTATATAACGTATTAGGGGAAATAGGTGGCAATTTCGTATCCCCTAAAATTGCTAAATACCTTACAGATAATGGCATAGCAGAAAACGGGAAGTTGACTAAAATGGGTGCAGATGCAGTATCGGATGCTTTGGTATTTTCGGCTTACCCTATTGCATCAGACCTTATTCAAGGTAAGCAGATAGATTGGGATAACGTAGAATCTAATTTAGGCACAGGTCTTTTGTTTGGTGGTTTAAAAGCCATGAAAACAGGCGGTGAATTTAGTGAGGCTGACCAACACCTAAAACAAGGTATTGCTTTACATAATCTTATGGATGCTTCACCTGAAGCAATACAAGAGGCGCATGATAACCCACACAACCCCGCAGACCTGCAAGCTATGTCGGTTGATTATGCGGCACAAGCAAGAAAAGAAACCGATTTAGAGAAGCGTAAACAGTTAATAGCGGCCTCATCGGTTTACGGTAAGTTAGCCAATATTAAAACAATGTCGCAAGCTATATTGGCTGATAAGGCTTCATTTATAAAAAATATTGAGGGGTCTGATTTAAGTGACGAAAATAAGCAGAAATTTATCGACAAGGTAAACCAAACTCACAAGAATTTAGACCCACTTGAAAAGCAAAAAACGGATTTAGGTAAGCAAATAGCTGATAAAGACGAACAAATTAAAGCCTTTTCAGAAAAAAGTGATGACCCCGTAAAAAATGAGGAAAATAAAGTAAATTTAAAGCAAGCAAAAAAAGAACGCAAGGACTTAAATAATCAGTTAAAAACAATAATTTTAAAACAAAAAGGCAATGAGCAAAGCAAAAGGGATGAAACATCAGGTGGACAGCCCACCGAAAAATCTGAGCAAGTCGAAACCACCGAAACACCCGTCGGGAATGGTGAACCCTCAGTACAAGAAGTCAGGAATGATGATGAAGGGTGGAAAAGCGTAATTACCCCCGAAGTAAAAACGGGGGATGAAAAGTCCCCCAATTTACAAGTCGGTGACGAGGTACAATGGACAAATCAAGGCGTTGACCAATTTGATAAACCACGTAAAATTACGGGTATTTCAGATGACGGGAAATACGCATTTGTAGAAGGTAGTAATACGGGTATTCCTATTGAGGAATTAAATAAGCCTAAAGGAGAACAAGAAAATGCCACTCAAGAAAAGCAAAAGCAAGAAGGCGGTGGGGGAGAACATCCGCAAGGAAATGGAAGCCGGGAAAAAACAACCCCAAGCGGTAGCGATAGCCCTGTCAAACCAGAAGAAAGCAAAGGGGAAAAAGGGCAGACACAAAATGTAAAGCCCAAGAAGCTAACGCTTAAAAAGTACGAAAAGAAAGAACCTGTCAGCGAGGTAGCTAAAACTATTGCTGATAAGATACGTTCTCGTAAATCCAATAGGGGTAATGCTTATGGTGAATTACAGGGTGTAGCTACGGCTGTTTATGACGGTGCTTTAGAAAGCGCAGCAACCGTTATTGAGCAAGGTGGTAAATTAGTTGAAGCCATACAAGCAGCTATTGACCATATCAAAAAGAACTCCAAAGAAGACGATGACGAAAAAATCCGTAAAGCAATTAGCGATGATTTAGCAGAGGCTGGACTTGTGGATAGGTACGAAGAACCTGAAATGATAGAGGCTAACAACGCCTTTTTAGACGCTAAAATCAAAAATAAATTTGGTCAGGATGCCTTAGACCATATCATAAGCAAACTTCAGGATACAGACCTTAAAAACATCGTTGACAAGGTTAAAGAAAAGATTAAGGGTGACAAAACCTACCTTGAATCAGTACGTAATAACGTACTTAAAACAGGTGGTGGTAGTTCACAAGACCAAGCAGCCTTGCTTATGGATCAATACGACCTTAAAAACCAAGAGGAGTCATTGATTGACGAAATCAATAAATCTAAGGACGAAAAGGAAATTAAAGTACTACAAGGTAAACTTGCCGATGTTCAGGATAACATCTTAGACAATGCTATGGCTAACAGAATGATAGGTAGGGAATCATCTACTACATTTAGGTTACGCCAAGTTGCTGTTGATAACGATGCCAACCTTGACTACATGATGAAAGAAAGGAAAGCATCAAACGGTGGAAAACCATTAACCCCTGAACAAGAAAAAGAAGTTAAAGAGGCTTACCAAAAGATACGTGAGGCAGAAGTAGAGGTTAAAAAGGCAAAAGAGGCTGAAATAAAAGCCCGTGAGGAAGCCGAAAGATTACAGAAAGAAAATGATGCTCTAAAAAATATAATCAATAAGGCGAAAGAAAAACACGCTAATACCCAAAAGGGTTCTCAGGATAGGTTAAAACAAATAAGGGACTCTATTGATAACTCCAAAAAGGAATTAGGTAAGTTATTTTCTAATGTCAGTTCGGGCGGTGTTTTACAACCTGAAATATATAAGCACTTGGGTAATATTGTTAAGGGTAAAGCGGAAGAACTATACGTTAAAACCAAAGCAAATATAGACCTTAATCATTTGGTTAAATCTGTAATGGATGAAATCAAAGATATAGCCCCTGATATTAAAGAGCAAGATGTAAGGGATGCTATAAGTGGTAACTACGAAAAAGAACCCCGTAAACCTAAGACCGAATTACAAAAGAATATAGCCGAACTTAAAAAGCAAGCGGGGTTACTAAAAAGAATAAATGATGTTCAAAACGGTATAGAAACCGAAACTAAAAAACGTGGTGAATCATCCCCCGAAGTAAAGAAGCTACAAAAACAGTTAGCCGACCTTAAAAAAGAGGCTAAAATAGGTGGTGACTTTGATAAAATGAATGAGGGTACGCTTGATACCGAGCCTAAAACTAAAAATAAGCCCGAACTTGATGACAGGCAAAAGAACATCAATAGGTATAAACAAATCCAGCGTCAAATAAAGGATATTCAAGGTAAGATTGACCGAAAGGAATTTACAACACCCGCACAAGAGGCTAAAAAATACGAAAAGTCAGAAGCTGTCAAAAAAGCAGAACACGAACTTGCTGTAAGGAAATACCTATGGGATAAACTTAATAGACAAGAGGCCGATAAGAATAAACCTCTTATTAATAAAATAGGTGACATTATAATGAGGTGGATACGTTTTAACGCATTAAGCAGGGTTGCTACAATAGGCAAACTTGCAACCGTTGTTGGTCAAGGGTTAATAAGCAAGCCGTTTAAATCGGGTGTACAGGAATTGGTTGCAAGAATGACCCCTAAAGACGCAAGGGGTGTTATAAACGGTAAAGTTAGACTTGAAGCATTGGCAAAATACTATTCAGCACTTTTGCTTAACTTTTCTTATGAAAACCTTAAAGACTCATTTAGCGGGTTAGACGAGGCCGATATACTTTACGGTAGGGGTAAGTACATGGAAGATTATGACGTTGGTAGTGGCATTTATAATAATGTTACGGAAGCACCCGGTCGCGCGCATGGATACCTTAAATCATTTCTTAAAAACCCCGAAATAGCCTTTGCGCATGAACAGTTATTACAAGACCATATCGAAAAATACCAAGACATAGAAAACCAATTAAACAACAAGGATTTAACAGACAAGGAACGTGCTGATTTAGAAAATAAAAAAGAGCAATACGATGTTAGCAGGGATGATGTTAGGGAAAGAATAAACTCCCTTGCTACCGAACATGGTAAATGGTCTATATTTATGAATAAAAATCATGGTATAGAATCTTTTAGGAATATGTTAAGTAGGTGGACAGGTGATAAAGCCCCATCCGCAGCAACTAAAGCATTTGGTTACCTTGTTAGGTGGGATGCCCCTATTTTAAAGATACCTATGAACTTTGCAAGAAGGTTCTTCTTATATAAATACGGTTTATTAAAGGCGGTAGTAGGTACGGATTGGGCGGTAGGTGACAAACAAGGAACAAAAGGGTTAATCAGTATAGCACTAAAAGGAACTGAAGATATGACAGACCAACAGAAAGAGTTGTTGTCACGTAGCCTTGTTTATGGGTCTTATGGCGCAGCATTGTTTGCTACGGGTATATTATTTAAGGGTAAGGTAAAAAGAAATGAGGATGGGTCTATGGATGTGGGGGACGTGCATTTAAATAAGACCGAAGCTAATATAGCGTCAGATGCTCCGGGTGCTGAAAGTTTCCTTAGTGGTGCTTTGTTTGGTCAAAAGTTAAAGAATAAAACACAATGGGCTAAAGCATGGGTTGAATCAGACATTGATGTAGCTAAAAAAATGCCATTTAATTATCTATTAAAATACGGATTTACATCTAACTTATGTATGGTGTTATTCCAAAAGGACAAGGATAGGGCTTTAACATCAGTAGGTAAAGCGGTTATAAAAAACATAGTAGAACCCGGATTTTACCAAGAGGCTGTCGAATACTTTGACCCCTATGTAAATGAAAGAACGCCTAATAATACAAAACAAGCAATAGAGAAAGAAATACCTTTTGCAAGTAGAAACGTACCACGATGAGAGAACCCGATGATGACGATTACGAAGTTGATGAAGGTTGTGCAGTACCAACAGAACCCGATGATGATGATGAACGGTGGTGTGAATATGAAACAAGTGACGAATTTTTAAAGTAATGATAGACGTAAGCGATAAAAAGGTATTAGTAGTTGACGATGGTATGTTCATAGAATTTGCCATACGCCTTGCTCGTGATTTCAAGAAGGTGTATTATCATACTTTTTGGAAAAGCGAGTATCCATTATCGAAAGATGATATGATAGGTGTGGGTGTACCCGGAATTGAAAGGGTATCAGAACTATTTGACTACATCGACAAAGTTGACCTTATTGTCTTTACATCAATCTATTACGGGGACTTACAGGAGTTTTTGGTTAAAAAAGGATACAGGGTATTCGGGTCACGTAAGGGCGACGAATTAGAGCGTAAAAGGGTTGAAGCAATAGAACACTTTAAAGACTTAGGCTTACCGCAACCAAAATACAAGCAGATAATCGGTATTGACAACCTTATAAAATACCTTAGCGACAAAGAAGATAAATGGATAAAGGTTAGTGAGTACAGGGGTAAGAATGAAACGTGGCACTATATTGACAAAGAATTATCATCCCGTAAACTTGCTGAAAAGAAACATGAATTAGGTGATGAGGGGAAGGTCTTTGAATTTCTTGTTTTTGACCCTATAAACGGTGACGATATAGTAGAATGTGGGTTTGATACGCCCATAACAGTTGACGGTAAATATCCTAAATCTGTCATAAATGGGTACGAAAAAAAGGATTGTGCATACCTTTGTAGGGTAAGAAAATACTCCGACCTATCCCCCGTAATCACCGATTTTAATGAAAAGATAGCCCCAACCCTTGAAGAATACCAATACCGTAACGCTATGAGTACGGAAATAAGGGTGGGTAAAAACAAAGTACCGTACATGATTGATATGACCTGTTTTAGCGATGATACAGAAGTATTAACGAATGATGGATGGAAATTATTTAAGGATTGTACGGTCGAGAATACGTTTGCAACATTAAATATTGAAAATAATCATATAGAATATCAGCACGCTTTAAATTACATTGAAAAAGATTTTGTTGGTAATATGACATTATTGACAAATAATAAAAAAACAATAGAATGTTTAATTACGCCTGACCACGATGTTTTAAGATATGACAGGCACAAAGAAAAATTATTTAAAGAGAAAGCTAATGATTTAACCGATAAAGGGTATATACCAAGAACGGGGATATATACAAATAACGAAGATGGTTTTTTTGAATTGCCTGAATATCATAACGAATGGGATTTTATAGGGCAGTATGGACATACAATTTGTACAAAAACAAAACACGAACCATTGTTGAAAATACCTATGAAAAAATGGGCTGCTTTTTTAGCGTGGTATTTAGCAGAAGGAAGCACATCAAGGGGGTATATCGTAAGTTTAAGTCAATTCACACGTTGCGATGAATTGGAACATGTTTTAAAAGATTTAGGGATAAAATATTCTAAATTAAAGAAAGGGTTTCAAATATCATCTGTACAGTTAGCAACTTATTTACAACAATTCGGAATTTGTAATGAAAAATATATCCCACGTTATATTTTAGATAGTTCTTATGATGTTATAAGAACATTTCTCGATAATTATATTTTAGCAGACGGGTCTACTTCGGATAATAAAAAAATTTACCGAACTACATCTAAGGCAATAATAGATGGGTTGCAAGAATGTATATTTAAAACAGGATCAGTTGGGAATATTTATTCAGACGGGAGAAAAGGGACAGAGGTTATTGGGTTTAAAGATAATAACAAGGTATATATAAGAAACCATGATTGTTTATCAATAATTGAAAGACAAAACTTTACCGATTATTGGTTTGAAACCGGATGTAGGAAAGATAGATATATAAAGGATATTTACTATGATGGCAAAGTTTACTGTTTAACTGTTCCAAACGGGACGCTGTATGTTAGAAGAAACGGCAAACCATTTTGGAGTGGGAATTGCAGGCAACCCTCGCCACCGGGGGAGATTTACCTTGAACTAATAGGTAACTTTTCAGAAATGGTTTGGGGCGCATCAGAAGGTATCTTAGTTGAACCTATTTACCTTGCTAAATACGCCATTGAAGTTATGGTAAACTCATGTGCAGCAGAAAATGGGTGGCTTGATATACGCTTTCCTAAAAGCATTAGAAAATGGGTTAAATTAAGGAATTTAGCGGTCATTGACGATGTTTACACTATTATACCACGTCACAATGATTTTAACAACATCGGGGCTGTAATAGCCATTGGTGACAGCATAGAAGAAGTAGTTGAACTTGCCAAACAAAGGTGTAAAATGATTAAAGGCGAAGATATAGAGTGTAAATTGGACGATATTAAGCCCTTGATGGAAATAATTAAGAAGGGTGAGGGTATCGGTTTGAAATTCTGAAATAATATGTATATTTAACCAATAAAATTAAAAGGCAATGGCACAGATATTAGTCAATAGTACTAACACTATCTATACAACAAATTTTACCACAACAGCGAAAACAATAACGCTTGCGGGTGAAAATAACTTTCCTTTGGATATAAATTCATTGGATAGTGTATATGATGTGACAGCAGGGGCGATTTTTAATTTAACCAACCTGCAATTTACATGGTACAGGGCAAATAACTTGCCTATCTATACATGGATATTTAACACTATCCCCGCAGGGGCGGCAAGTGGGGATACCCTAAACCTTTTACTCAACGTTCCGCAGAACTTAGAGCAGTTTATCCTACAGCAGAAACAAGCATCAGGTAGCGCAGGTAGTCCGGGTACTTTTGTAGGTGGTGAAACTCCAACAGGTGCTATAAATGGTACAAATAAGACATTTACACTTGCTTTTACGCCAAATGGCGGTATTTGCCTTACTTTAACGCCATCGGGTGGTGTGCCACAGTTGCTTAACAACGTGCCACAAATGTCATCATATCAACCTGAGGACTATAACATATCGGGCAATACAATAACATTCCTTGTAGCCCCACCAACGGGTTCAACGATTTACGCAAATTATTATCACTAATTATGAGTTCAGTAGTAAGTGGCAAAGTTAGCCCATCACCCGGAGGAACTGTATTAACCTTTACAAATACAGGAACATATTCACTACCCTTTGTATCACAGGTATTAACGGTATATGATTGTAATGGTAATGTCGCTTACGGGCCGTTTAATATGGGGCAAAACCTTACCCAAACAGTTAACATAACCGCAGACGGGTGGTTTTCATTTGTCAATGTTATTACCGACCAAACAGGGGCTTTATCACCAATACCTGTTAACTACCTTGCGGAGGGGATTTATATAGCAGCCTTTTTAAACAGACTTGTTGCTAATGGGTGTAATTGTATGCCACAGCAGTTTTGTACGATGTTTAAGGCTCAACTAAACGAACAAGCGGCAGAATGGTTTGCTATACCGGGATTAGGTGTTGCATCACAAAGTTCAATTACCGCAGCGAATGTTTATATCAATATGAACAATCAAAATGTTAATTTCTGATGCCAACGCAGACGCAGATACAAAACACGATATTACAAGCCCAACAACAGGCGGCAGCGATTATTTTAGCCAATACCGTTTCAGAACAGGGTGGGGCTACAAATGTTAATTGGTGGCCTTCTACACTTTGGTACTTTAATATAACAGCGTTAACCAAGCAATATAATTTAGGGGATTATACATCTAATCAATGTATTGCTGTTTATGACTGTTTAAATGTAATGTTAGGTCTTGATACATCTGTTGTTTCTATTGACCCGAACTACCAACCACCAAGCGGAACAATTATTATTACCAATCCAAATTCATACTTGTCGCCTGTGGTTCTTTCATTTAATGACTTTGACCCAACATCACAACTTGGTGACGGTGGTAGAACAAGGTACATTAACCCTAACTGGGAAGGCGTAAATCCATTTATGGCTCTTACAAGTCCCGGACTTACAGGGTTAGAATATGGTATAGATTACACACTCATTCCAAGTGGGGGCTTTAATTTACTTTCAACAGGTAACTTACCTGAAATATATAGTGGGCAGTCGATAACGGTTTATAGCTATGCGATTGCTTAAATGGATTATATTAGCACTTATACTTCTCCCTTTCTATAGTGAGGCACAAACAGCTTACTGTAGCGGATATACAAGCCATTCCCCCATTTCCTTAACAGGGGCAAGTAGCCAAACAATAAGCGGTGACAGTATTTTAGTGGGTTCTTCTACAACGGGTATCTACTTAACTAATTGCCATGACATTCATATTACGAAAAGCCACATTTTAAACGGAAGTAACTCAAACCCAAGTCTAAATTACAACGGTATAGCTATTGTTTTATACAACTGTTACAATATCACAGTAGATAGTTGTTACATTAATAACGTGGTGTCTTGTGTTTACGCACAAAATTGTACAGGCGGGATAGTAGTACAAAATAACAGGATGCAGAATGTTGTTGGCCCGTATCCAAGAGGTCAATTTGTACAGTTCAATAACGTTAGTGGTGGGGGGAATAGAGTTTTAAATAACAGGTTAGAGGACTTTACAGGTTCAAGCAATCCTGAAGATGCGATAAATATTTATAAGAGTAACGGTCTTGCTACGGACAGTATTGAAGTTGTGGGAAACTGGATTAGAGGGGGCGGCCCAAGCACAACAGGTTCAGGGATTACAGTAGGCGATCAGGGCGGTAGCTACATCTACGTAGGGGGAAACTTAATTGTCAATTCAGGATATATAGGTATCCAATGCGCAGGTGGACATGACATTCACATCACCAATAATAAGATTTTTTCAAGCTGTTCAACGGTTTCTCACTTAGGTTTGGGAAATGGAAACTACACAAGCCCGTATGTTGCGGGGTATAATATTACTATTGATTATAACTATATTAATTGGACACAGGGGCTTACTATGCCGTATTGTACAAGACAAGATAAATCGAGTGAGGCGGGACAACCAATACCTACGGGGTGGAGTACAAATGTGAGCGATAATACGCTAACAGCAAGTATTATTCCTACACCTATGTGGTCGCCATGCAACCCTTTAACACCCCCTAATATCAGTTATAGCCCAAGTAGCGAAACTTGGACACAATATACTGCCATTAGTTCGTGGTCGCCTACGAACACAGGGGGGGCGGCTACAAGTTGGTCAATAACACCACCACAACCAAGTGGCATAACGTTTTCTACAACAACGGGAGTATTTACAGGAACACCGTTAATCCCTCAAAGCAGTACGGGGTATGTGGTGACAGCGACAAATAGTGCGGGGAGTAGTTCAGTAACAGTTTATATAACGATTACAGCAAGTGCGGGTGGGGTTATAAGAGTTCCGGGTATTACCGCTATAATAAAATAAAAAAGATTATTTTTTGCCTCTTAATTTATTCCGTTCCCTATCTTTTGCTCGTATAATTTCGATATTTTTTAGCCTATATTCTTTGTTTTTTTGATTATAAACATCTTTGTGTTTTGCGTAATATTTTCGATGATATTCGCTATTAACCCTTACACAATCTTCGCACCTACACCCCCTTCTATAATAAGCTGGACTTGGGTGAATATCTTTGGGCTGAAAAACAAAACGACCTTTCTTAATGCAATCTTGAGTATTATCTTTAAACGTGCCTAAAAAAAGATGGTCAGGATTAACACATGGCGGATTGTCGCATTTGTGGCAAACTATTAAACCTTCAGGTATATCATCCACATATAATTCATACGCAGACCTATGGGCGGCTCTATTGTTTTTATATGAAAACTGACCATAATTTGTCTTATCTCTACCGCCTTGCCATTCCCAACATCCCGTTTCGGGAATTACTTTAATTTTGCTTTCAAATCGTTTTTTAGGGGCACCCCATCTATTTGCCATAAAGCTAAAAAACCTTAACCGGGTTCAAGCGTGCAGGCTATCCCCCAATTAAGGCTGTTAATATCTTTGTACCACCCTGCACAGTGATTAATATACTTGTAAATATACAATATTTATTTGTATTTTCACAACATGAAACTCAAGTTATTGTTTTTAGCTTTTGTCATCCCATTTTATTCATGGGGGCAAGCAGTCACACAGCAAACAAAGACCCCATCGAGCGGAACAAATGCTGGAAATTCTTATTTTAGTTGGTATAGCGGTGCGTTTAATGGTTACTTTATACCGCCTTACGGTGCTAACGCCACATTAAACAGGGCAGCAGATATTAACGGACTTTTCTACGTTCAACTAAGTGATAGTACCATAAGGTTTAGATATAACGGTAGTTGGATACCTATTGGAAGCGGTTTAGCTAACCCTACGGGGACTATAGGCTTTACTGCGGTAAACGGTTCAGCAACTACTGGGATACGTTCGGATGGCGCACCTAAAGCTGATAGTACAGTAATAAGGTCGGTAGCTAACAGCTCCACCCTCGCCCAAGCCCAAATCCTTCGCGGCAACTATTACACTCCTGAACAAGCCCCATTCAATGCGGTTGGTGACGGCTCTACTAATGATAATACGGCAATACAGCAATGTTTGGACTCGGCTTATAAATACCACAAGGCTGTTTACGCGACTAAGAAATATCTAATCACAGGAGCATTAAACCTACGGTGCAACATTTTAGGCAACGGTTCAGGACAATTCATCACAGCCTCAAATAACGCTATTTTCAGCGACACTACGGCAAATCTTGTAATACAGGGGGTTTCATTTATAGGTAACGGTTCAGTTTCGGGCAACACACACCAGCACGGTATTTTATTAACAGGTAACGGCAGAAGCACCAAAATATCTAATTGCCATTTTTTAAATTTAGGTGGTTTTGGTATCGAGGCACACGATATTAACCTGTCAGGCGGTATAGGTAAGTATGACGGAACGCAAGGCGTTAATTTATATATCGAATCTTGCTACGGCGGTATTTACTTCTACAACACGGCAGAATATAATTCTTTTGCCAATACAACGATAACCGCTTGCAAAACGACAGGTTTCAGGAACTTTTCAGGCAACAACTCCTTTACGGGCGGCGAAATAACCCACAACGATACCAACGTTTATATCGGGACGGGAACGAATGACGGTCATTGCTACATCGTAGGGGCTAAAATCAATCACGGCGTACAGACTTCTATTTATACGAATAACGTAGCACTGAACTATACCTTTGCTGATTGCGCTATTTACTACGGTAACATCACTTTGGCTGGGACATCAACAGGTATTAAGTTTGTTAATGATGAAATATCAATGCAAAGCACCGATACTTTGACGGTCGCAAGCACAACATATGGGGTTAGCTTTATTGAAAACAAATGGTACACAAATCCCGGCGTAGTCAGTACAACATCGGCTAATATTTTATGGCTTAATAATGTTTGGATAAGCGGGCCGATAACAGGGACGGTGGGTTATGCAAGATATGATAATTTACTTTATGACCAAACAATGGGTATTGGTGCAATAGACCCATTCGGCCGGTCCTATGGAAAAAGTTTTTCGGTTCACAGTGCATCATCTACGGCTGGATTTGAAGTTGACGCGGCAGCTACAAATGCATATGGAGATTTTGGCGTAGCTGGGACTAATTATTTTGAAATAGCCGCTAATTCTACTCAAACTACTTTGTATACCCAAAGTGCCGAGTCGATGTTTTTTGGTTACAATAAAGCGGCCAAAGTCGTTTTAAACTCCGCCGACTTTTCACCGCAAACAACGGATTCAGAGGGATTGGGAACATCTTCTAAAGAATGGAATACTATTTTCGGTAAAAATGTAACCATATCGGCACTATCTACGGCAGGAAATGTGCAAAACAGTTCTGCAGGGTTATTATCTACCACCTTACAAAACTACACTCAGGCCACAGCAGATTTAACGGCGCAATCAGCAGCAGGAAACATAACTACGTTTACAGTAGGGGCAAGTACGGCTACGTTTGAGATAAAGGCTTATTTGGCAGTCACGGCGATTTCGACCGATATTATTGAAACTCAGGTAACGTTTACCGACGAAAACAACACGGCTCAAACAGCTAACTTTTACATGCAAGGGGCAACGTCACAATTGATTTCAACAACGGGTTATGTGCCTTACCCGCCAATGATTATCAGGGCTAAAAATGCTACGGTAATAACAGTCAAAACAACTTTAATAAACTCCAGCGGGTCAATTACGTATGACGCGGGGGCCAGAATCGTTCAACAATAAGAAAGTTAACATTTATACTCCTATTATTCCATGACAGCACAAGGCGATACCGCAAGGTCAATAACATGGTACACCACACAAATGCACAGGGATACTACGGTAGGATTTGGCCTTAACGTAACGGTGTATAGTAAGACTGGTACTGAATTAAGTACGTTTGGCCTAACTGTACCCCCTCTAACCAATACAGAGGCTTATATCAACGGAATAGACAACTTTGTGATGTACTTAAACCCACGTTTTGCCAAGCCATGAAAACGTTTGTTCCAATACTGTTAATTTTAGTCGCTGTTGCCCTTGCGGTGGTATTGTTCCCCGTCGGTGTGATTGTGGCTGTATTCACGAAATGGAGTGATTTATACACGTATTTTTTCAACGTTGCTAAGGGGATAAATGAATTAGGTAATGCGGTGTGTGGAAACCTATTTAACATAACCTTGATAAAACATGGTGGTTATCACTTTGGGCTACCGGGGGAGACAATTAGTAGTGCTTTGGGAAAAAACGTAGAAAGGGATACATTATCGGTAGCGGGAAAGGTACTTAACGCTATCTTAAATAAAATACAAGCAAATCACGCAATAATTTCAATACAAACAAACGAAAATAATACGCAATAGTCATGGAAACACAAACATTACAGGAAAAATTCGACGATCTTGTTAAAGAGTACGGTGCAGGTGCGGTTATTACCGCTATTAAAACACATAGCGTTACCCCGTTGGGTGTAGGGGATTGTGTGACTAAAGGTTGCCCACCAAAATATGTGTGTAATCCTAATACTGGTAATTGCCAATTAGACGTAGGTTAAATGAAAGCAAGACTTAGCCTATCAATATTTGCAGTTATTCTATATGTTGCCCTATTTAATACGTATCTATGGGAACTTATGGATTGGACTGTTTATAAGAGTAAACTGTTTTACAACGGGATAACTTTATGGGCTATATTATTTGCGTTCCTTGACTTGAAATTAGGCTTTGTAAACGATTATCACAAACAGTTTAATACGTTGTTATTTTGTTGTGTGTTTATGAACTACGGGCTTATAATACTAAAGCTATTGGAAGTAATAAATCCAATGACACCACAGCCCATGTTCTACACATTCAACGGGGGTGTGTTCTTTATAACGGTGACGATATTTTTTAATGAAATTAGATACAAGATTTTTACAGATGATTGATAAAAATGGGTGTTTTCACCCAACGGGATACATGAAAAATTATTATATATTTAGAACGTTTTAAAACAATGAACGCAAATCAGATGGCGACACCACCGACTACCCAAGCCTTTGACTGGAATGAAAATTTCAAATGGATTGCAGGCTGTATAACTGCCCTATTCGGCTATCTTTACTACATTAACGCATGGTTTAAAAACAGAGCAAGAGATAAGAAACAATTTATCATTGACGTGGTGGAAGCTACTGTTAAATCAACAATGACCGCAGAACTTTCAGGAATAAAAGACAGCATTAAAGAACTACAAAGCCATAGAGAAGCTGACAGAAAGCATACCGATGACCAATTTTTAAAGCTGTACGATAAGTTAAAGTAGATTTATTCCAACAATAACTTAAAAATAAACACTTTACGTTTGTTTTATTCAACAATTATGTTAAGATTTGTATATACATACAATGATGAAACATAGCCGTAACTATGCCAACACCAACCAATTTCAAACAGGAACATATTGATGAGGCTGTAGAAATAGTAAAAGCGTTGGGTTGTTCTTACACCGCAGCAGCTACAACAGTCATCGACAGGTACAATCTAACCCACTACAACGTTATTAACTTCGTTAAACAGGTAACACGATACTATCATAAATCAGCAAGCCAAGAACACGGTATAGAAGCTGTTTGCGACCAACAAGGCATAGATATAAAAGATGTAAACCACTATTGGTACAAGGGCGAACATCATTCAATACACGTTAAAAATAGCGCACCAAGCTACGAAGAAATTAAGGATGACATTATCGCAGAAATGCGAGCGCACGCACCAATTTATCCCGTTATCCAAAGGGAAATAATCAAAGACCCCCACTTACTTGTAATAGACCCCGCAGATATACATATAGGCAAGCTATGTAGCGTTTTAGAGACAGGTGAGGTCTACGGTAACCAAATAGCCGTACAGCGTGTTAGGGAGGGCGTACAGGGTATTTTAAACAAAGCACACGGATGGAATATTGACCAAGTGTTATTTGTTATAGGAAACGATATTTTGCATATAGATACCCCTAAAAGACAGACCACAAGCGGAACGCCACAGGATACAGACGGTATGTGGTATGATAATTTCTTAATAGCCAAAAGGCTACTTATTGATATGATTGAATTAGTGCGGGGGGTTGCCCCCGTTTCTGTTCAGTACGATCCAAGCAATCACGATTTTACCAACGGTTTCTTTTTAGCTGACACTATTAGTTCGTGGTTCGCGAATTGCGAGGACGTGTCTTTTAACGTGTCGATAAAACATCGAAAGTATTTTCCTTATGGAGATAACCTTATAGGAACAACGCATGGTGACGGGGCTAAAACACAAGATTTACCGCTACTAATGGCGCAAGAAGCATCGGAACATTGGCATAAGTGTAAGCATCGGTATTTTTATACACACCACATGCACCATAAAATAAGTAAAGACTACGGAAGTGTTTGCGTTGAAACTTTAAGAAGCCCAAGCGGAACCGACGGTTGGCATCACCGAAACGGATATCAGCACGCCCCAAAAGCTATCGAGGGCTTTATACACCATCCTAAATATGGTCAAGTAGTGCGGATTACCCATTTATTTTAAAGGGTAGGTACAATTCACACCCACCCCGACATTTGTCGCAAATTATTGGCAATAAATTGTGTTTGTTGCCGAAATATAGTAAATCCCAAATTGACTTTTCTATTACAGGCAGAAACCGTACCTTTGCGCCATGAAATCGCAAGACATAACATTATTGATAAGTGTAGCAATGTTTACCATAGCTTACACCCCCGCAATGTATTACCTTTATAAGAAAAAGAACTGGTAACAAAAAAATAATTTGCTTTTATCGGGTAAATATAGGTAACTTTATGGGTATGCAACTGAAATTGAGTTACGTAGACCCACACAACAAAAAGGTAGTAGAATGTGTTTACAACGCTGAGAAGCACGAGGACATTAGTACAGCCTACCTACACGCTGTTAAAATAATAAGCGATAAAATGGGTAAGTATGTACACGTTAAACTACTTGATGACGATTGTGGTTGTACAAGTTGCGGATAAAACAGAAAAATTATGGATAGTGACGGACTACTCTTACTTTTGTGCTGGCTGTTTTTTGCAGTATCTATCCTTTGGTTTTTCGGCAATTTTAACGATGATAATAATTTAAGGAAGTAATGGCAGATTTTTTAATAAGCGACCAAATAACTCAAAAGACTGAAGCGGGTTATAATCCCGGTGTTGGTGAAGCTGAGACCGCGATGGGGATTGACAGGGGTCAAAACCCTAATTGGCAAGGATGGCACATTGTAGACAGTTTAAAGCCCGATACAGCATCGAATATAACACATCAGCTATTTAATAGCCCTACGTTCATGGGTTTGGTACATAGCTTCTTTAAAGCCAATTATTGGGATGTATTAAAGTTAGATGAAGTTAACGACCAACAGATAGCGAACAATTTGTTTGACTGTTCCATAAATCAAGGATCAGGTATTGCAGCACGTTTTATGCAAGAGGCTGCCGGGGTAACAGTAGACGGAATTGTGGGCAACCAAACAATAGGGGCTGTAAATAACGGTAACGCTGAAACAATCTATAATCAAATTAATTCATTGCGCAAAAGCAGATACGAAAACACTAAGGGTTTCGCTGAGTGGGGTCACAGTTGGCTTGGGCGTTTAGTACCATATCAAGCATGAGTAAATTATACTGCACTTGTTGGCTTTGTACATCAACAAAGAAAAAAGTATTAGCTGAGAGGCATGACCGTAAAGTAAAAACAGGGTTGCGCCAAATATCAGCGAAAGAAATAGAAAGTAATCGTGTAAGTGCTTATAAATATTTATTACCGTAATCATGGCAGACACTCAATCACCAATAGACGAAAAGACAAGGGCTAATATAAGCTATATGTACGTTGTAGGCGCACTCATTTTACTTGGCTATACTTTGTATAGGTGGGGTGATAAAATGGAGATACTAACGCTTATAATCGGTCTGATAGGTGGTAGCTTATTAAGCCCCCCTAACTCTGTTTTCTTTGGTGGTTCAACTGCTAAAAAACAAACGGATACCCTTGTTAACGGGAATGATAACACCGTTACCACTCCTTCATCCGGCGGTCAGACTTCGTAATAGTTTTCCAAAAGAAAAGGCAAAGGACAACTACGCCCAATCCTAATAAAGTTAATGTTGCCCATAGAAAAAAGGCGATGTTGTAAAGTGTTTCCATTTTTTTTCGTGTTTTTAAATAAAGCCCCTTAGTCTCGCACTTCGGGGCTAAAACCTAAACCAATTATTATCTCAACCCGTTTTTAGACCTGTACGGTAACAGTTTTACTTAAAGTTTCTTTAAAAATCCACCGTTAACAAACTGATACACCTTTATCACGGTAAACCCTAAGACAACAGCACCAATAGCTACCAATATCCAAAAGTACAGATGGGCTTTTTTATCGGCTGTGGCGTACTGTGTTTTAACAATGAGTAAACTATCAGCCTTTACCTTTGCGTTTAAACTACAGGCTTGTAATGCCCTGTTATCAGCGATTGTATCGTGAATTGTAATGTAGTCAGGTATTACTATCCTTAATGACGGCTTGGTAATCGTTTTAAACACGGTGTCGTGCTTTATTATCACCGTTGTATCACCCTTTAAAAAGGTGGTGTCTGCTTTGCCGTGAACAATAACCGTATCACTTTTAGCCTTTCCGTTAAAGCAAGGGTATAGCTGATTACTTAGCTTAGCCATTTCAGCCGTATAGCGAATAGAATAGCCGTCCAAGCGTTCAACGTTCCGCTTTTGGATATACGATGCACACCCGCATAAAAGTAGCGCACAAAGGGCTAAAATCGTTCTCATGCCGTTGGTGCTGTTGTGGTGTTCGCTGCTACTGCGGGTGTTGCAATTTGTGTAACGGCAGGTGGCGAAACTACGGGCGTTACGGGGGCAGCCGGGATATTCGCAATAGCGGTGTTATTCGCTGCGATAATAGCCTCTGCTACCTTGTGTATTTCCTCAATAATAGCGTTATTACTGTTAGCTGTAAGCGTGTCTACAACGGGAACTACCGCCTTTTCAATAGCTGCGCCCTGAGTGCCTAAAATACTTGATACACCGTCTTTCGCTGCGACGAAGCCAAAAGCCCCGGCAATAGCAATGATACCTGATGTTACTGCGGGAGTAAATACTTTGGGGTCAATAAAACCCAACAATCCCGCGATGAATACGATTAAACCTGCTAATGAGGTTTTCCAGTTTGTGATTAAGCTGTTCATTTTCTGTTTTTTTTAATTTGTTATAAAGTTAGTTATTTATCATTTAAAGTACTATCAGTTATTTGTGAATGGTTGGTAATAAAAGTAGTGGTATCTACTTCAGGCTTTTTAACATCGCCTTCAAGCCTAAACCAAAAGATATAGGCAAGGTCAAACACTACTAAAATAATTATCAGCCATAAGTAAGGGTTCTTTAAGTTTTTCATTTGCTTGTTTTTTCAGGTTGTTTAGGCTGTGGCACACGAATAAATATCGGCTGTAACACAGCGTTCATTATAGCGTCCAAAGAGTCCCTCGTACCGCTTTTAATTTCATCAGATACTGATTTGCCATGTATCTTAGCGTAAAGCGTTTGTAGGGCTTGTAATGACTTCTGTAAATCGGAGTAATAGACTTGGTTAATCTTTTTACTCGTGTCCTGTTGTTGTGCAAATGCTCCGAAGCTACTAAGGGCAAATGCGGTTATTATTATTGATTTTTTCATTGTTTTATTTTTCTTTAAACGTAAAAGTGCTATCGTCCCAAACTCATGTAAACATTTTCTTTAATGGGTGTTTTTTTGTCGGCGTATAGGTAGCCGATTGTTTGAAACCGTTGGTAAGGCTTATCATCATCCCATGTAAATCCTACTGGCGGTTGTTCTTCTCTGATTGCAAAGGCTTTTATACATATCATTGTCACCTGTGAATAAAATTCAAGTCTGGTTTCTTTATCATAACCCAATAGAAATACATCGCTTCTATCGTCAGCAAATGGGGCATTGTGCGCCACCTTTAAAACAAATACCGGGACTGTATCGCGCTTAGGATTGAACAATACGTTTGTTCCGGATGAGTGATACCAAAGTAAGTTGCCTTTTTGATTAGTATCAATTATTGAAACCTTAGTAGTATCAAACATTAATAGAGGTGTGGTTTTGCCTGACATGCGTAAGGGTGGTGACAATTGAGTTCCATTTTTCGCCACGCTATCTACGTGCTTGTGTACTTGTGCTACCGATGCCGATACTATAAAGGCAAGGATGAGGGTCAGGGTTGTTTTCATTTGCTATTATAAGTTATTGAGGCTGAACAATTATATCCGTTTAAGTATTTGCCATCAACTATCGGCATTTGATTATCGCAAGTTCCGTCATCTTTTAAAACAATATCAGCAAAGTATGATTGTCTGTATGGATTAGGGATTGCCCTGTATCGAAAACACTCCATTCTTAATGGGCATTTTTCATTGTCGCACATTGTTATATCAGCCATTGTTCTTTGATTGTGGTGGTGAGGGGAGTTCCTCAGCAGCAAGTTCTATTTCTTTTGTCATGTTACCTTTACTTTTGTTTGATATAAATCAGTTAATAGCTTTACTTTTTCTCCCTAATTTTCTGCTATTTCTCCCTACTTTTCTCCCTACTTTTGTGATATTCGATAATTATTCCAGCTATGCTTAACCGAGATATATGATAAAACTTACCTTTTTCTGACATGAAATCATCATTGTATTTTTCTAAAAGCCAATCGCAAATACTTAAAAGTTCATCGTCAATACCTACCGCCTCAAATCTCATTTTATTTAATGTGGCGACTTGCTCTAAAATGCCATTCTTTTCGTAGCAAATATATTCGTTAATTTCTATCTCATCCCCCCTAACCTTTGTTCCGTCAGGTAGGTGGTCGGTGAGGATAATGTCGGGGTGCTTTCCGTTAAAGTCAAGATACAAGTAGTTTAATTCCATTTCGTTTGTATCTTCATTCAGTATGTACTTTGGGTACGGGTTATCGGCCACGAGCCATGTCTGACCGTCTATGTTTTTTGCTGTGTAGGTTTCTGCTGTCAGCTTGTTACTATCTTCCAGTTTCATCTTGTTGGGGGTTAAGTGCTTGTAAATATCTGTGGGCAGCGATGTAATTACCTTCGCATAAATGATTCCCGATTTCTATTATTGCCAATTTCAACCTATCCACCTCTTGTTGAAGTTCGGATTTTTGTTGGGTGGCGTAGACTTCGATGCTTTGCTCAATAACAGCCTTGTTATCGTTAAACAATCTGATGACGGCCTCAATTCCAACATTTACAAATTTTTCGTGTTTTTTGGTAGGGCTTTCAATTTTTAACGGCTTAATCGCTTCGATCAGTTCGTTTATTATTTCGTCTTTACTTTTCATGGCTGGGGTTTCGGCTGTTTTTTGATCTACTGAATTGCTCATCTTCTTAAAGTTTTATGTCGAGTTCTGTGCCTGTAAGGGCGAAGTATAGGTTTTGGAGTTGGTGAACATAATAAACATCAATGTGTTGATCCCATCTAAAAAATAGCTTTTCTAATGGCTCATCTTTTAAAAATTTATTGTTTGTAATATGCCTAAGAGTAATAGGGTTCATAATATCATCGTAATAAAGTTTCCATAGCCACCCATATTTTAATTCAAACCCTGATTTTATTAAAATTTCAGTTGTTAATTCTATTGGTGACAAGTCTTCCAATTCCCATGTTAAAGGATGCCCCGGCATAGTACCCAAACCAGGTAATTCGTATTCAAATACATTCATACCCACCTTTGCGGATTCAGGAAGCAAGTATTCAAATAAATCAATCCTAAATGGGTTTTGATCTTGGCGAGGTGTATTCACCCAATTACCTAAACGTAGCTCTGTTGCTTTCATAGTTTTATGTCCCCTTGTTGGTA
>Ga0214165_1000262_pt1 | contig 41525 bp, 38 predicted proteins | sample TroBogypolimnion_34_FD_153004 | JGI IMG/M metagenome (GOLD analysis project Ga0214165, IMG submission 153004) | Freshwater microbial communities from Trout Bog Lake, WI - Practice 03JUN2009 hypolimnion v3 | ecosystem: Environmental > Aquatic > Freshwater > Lake > Hypolimnion/Profundal zone ... | reverse complement strand
GGCCCACTCAAGCCATTTTGCGATGCATAGACGGGCTGTTGCACAAAAGGTTCTGGTGGCCGGCGGCGGAAAAAGAAGAATGCAGCGGTGATGAAACCGCCTGCGAGCACCAGTGGCAGCAACCATGAACTGGATGAATGCGCAGGCACCTGCGGGGCGGCATATGAGACCGGTACGGCCTTGGCCGAAACACCCAATGGCTTTGCTGCCAATTGGGCACGCAGAGCGTTTACGGCCTCAGGCTTTGCAAACGGCAATCCGGGTGCATTCTGCTCAGCAGATGCCAACGCTTGGCGTGCTAGGTCCAATTTGCCTTGGCGCGAATAGAGCTCAGCCTGAACAAAATGGGCCTTGGCGCTCTTAGGGTGCGCCACCAACACTTGCTGCACCATGACTTGTGCGTCATCGAGCCGACCGGCCTGAGCAGTTGAGTAAATCTGCGACATCGTTGGCTCAGATTGAGCCATCGCAAGCCCTCCGGAAAACAGGCTAGCGGCAAGCGTGAGCTTTGCGAGCAATTTGAAAATCGAGTTCATATCGTTCCCTTTCAAGAGGCGTAAGTGCCGCTAATCTGGAGTGCCCTGCCCTCAAAATCAAGAGCCCGGCCACCAAGTGGTTCAGTTGGGTAACCCTCAATGAAAACAGCCACCGGGTCACGATGGCTGCATATCATGTCGGGGCTGTGAAAGCCCCAGAAAAATTACTGCTTTGCCGGCACTTCAGGAGCAATCTTCTTGGCGGCCTTCTCGGCCTTTTCCTTGGCGTGAGCTGCCTTGGCCTCATCACGCTTGGCCTTTGCAGCCTCGTGTTTCGCCTTCATTTCTTCGTGCTTTGCTTTTGCGGCTTCATGTTTTGCCTTCTCAGCTTCATGCTTGGCCTTGCGCTCTTCCATGACCTTCTTGCGCAGTTCCTCGCGCTTTGCCTTGGCACCATCCGTCGCAGTTGAAGGAGTAGTCACGGAAGCAGGACCTGCGGAGGAAGCCGTTGTCGCAGGTGCCTGTGCGAAAGCACCAAACGTGGCGATTGCGAGGACAGAAGCGATGAGCGATTTCTTGAACATTCGGATTTCTCCAGTTATGGCGATGTTGCCATGTACCAATAACTGGAGCCAACTCCTTGGCGTTTACCAGCCTGGTGTAAACGTCTGTAAAGGCCAGACTTGACATCAATTAGGTCCGCCCCACCTTTACGCCCCAGCAACAAGTTGACACACGCGTGTAGCGCTACGCCGTTAATCTATAGACTCAAATCAAAAACAACAGGGGAAAGAATATGACAACAATGAGCTATCGTATCGAGAGTACCCACCCAATAGTGGGGCCACTTATCTCGGGCATCAACGAAACCGCCCTGTATATCGCCGACCGCGCAATGGCTGTGGTGCTGGCTGCAAAGAGCTACACAATGCCCTTCGGCAAGGAAATTCGGGTCGTTCATGTGCCCAGTGGAGAAGTAGTTTTTCGCAAAACTGCATCAACCCTAGACACAGCCCTTTCAGCCTAGGTGCTGGAGCGCAGTATTAGCTTCAAAGTCTAACTTTGGCGTCAGGCCAGACACGCTTGCCATTAAAACCCAGCGTATCGGGTCCGGCGGAAACAGTCCGGAGCGAAAACTTTCACTTGTATGCTCGGCGCGGGAGATGGCGTTGTGCATACGCTTCCTTGACAGCCTCAACGGCGGCAATGATATGACATCCATGTAGATTAACCCACGCGCCCGCAGAACTTGCACCGGTGCAAGTTCTGCGCACACACCCATCTCACGCAGCGAGCACCATCTCATCATCGTTCGCCGGTCGCAGTGCCTCGGGCAAATCGAAAATCGTCACCTTCTGAACGCCTTGAGCACCGACTCGCTGCGTACTTTCCAAGCCGCCCGGCAGCCGACGCAGTAGCATGCCCCATCCACCCTGGGCCCACTTGGTTCCCGAGAACAGTTTGCGCAACTCGGTATGCATCGGGGAATTGATGACATACATGAACCATTTCCCCTTGGTAAAAGCCACACGAATTCCCATTTGCGCAAGGCGATTTGTGACCTCAAACTGACCCGTCGGGTCGCTGGCGACCAGCTGGACCGCTTCACCAATTGCAAGATTTCGATTCAAAATGTAGAGGCCAGACTGAAACCGGAAAGGCTGGACTCTGGTCATCAGCGCTTCCAAACACTCCTTTTCGTCACTTACATCGTGTATCGCGATCCGTGCTTCAAGCCCCATTTCAGTCACCAGCTTCGCAGCATCTGCCGGTGTAGCAGGCTTATCTGAGATGAATGCCCAATATGCAGCCAAGAGGGTGCCGGCTGTGTCCGATATACGGCCATCCCCGCCGGAGGTAACGATAACCTGCCGAACAGTCTTAGTGGTCTGTTGGAAGACATTCCAGCGGTCGACAAACAAACGGCACAACCGCTTTCCGAGTGCGCTCGCTTCGTCTTCAGTCATTAGCTTTTCCAGGCCACGACCGCCTGCTTCCAGCTTTTTTGACTCCAAGACAACCCAGCGTGACCGGTCCGCCGGCTCCATTTTCCCAACCGATATTCCGGCTGCAATAAACGGTGACGCGAGTCGATAACAGTTCGAGCCCTACCTCGTTGAAACGACACAGGCCATAGTCGTTGAGCGTGGACAGCGGCCTGTTACAAGGGCGCACAGGTCCACGACCATGGAAAGTTACCGGTGATGCCCCGTGCGTCTGTAGTCTATGAGCGTGGAGTCCCCGCCATAACCAGCAGGGACACATAGTCGTTGAGCGTGACTGCACAACTGCCGCACGGCCGAGTTGGCCGTATGCCGTGGAAAGTGGCTAGTTCCCCTGAGCATCCATAGTCAATGAGCGTAGCGCTGCGCAAGATAGGCGCAAACTCATAGTCATTGAGCGTGGCACGACCAGTGCACGGTCTCCTTGCCAAAAACAGAGAAAAGTTACCTTACACCAAGGCGTCCGCAGTTTATGGGCGTGGTGGCTTCGTTATAACAGCATGGGTACCTAGTCGTTGAGCGTGGAAGGACGCCTGCTGAGCGACCGCACCTGCTGGGCACCGTTGAAAGCGACTCAGTAGCAGATGCCCAAAAATGGAGAAGATGTCAGGAATATTGAATCTACCTCAACCCTAATCAACAACTCAAAGTTCTGGCGAACTTACCACATAAGCAGCCGCATTCGCCATTTGCTCACTCTTCCCCATAGTCGCCAGGCCTCAGACCCTCGCGCGATATGCCAGTCAACGCACACGCATCCGCTCTTTTCGCATACTTACCGTCCATTTCAGGCGTCGGTCCCAACATGCATTCCACGCAAGCGTTGCCGAGTTGAACCCTGCGCGTGCAAGCGCTGACGCAATTCGCATCTTCAGCTGTCCAGTTGCGTGCATCCCGTCCTCCGCGGATTGCCAGGACGATTTCGTCGTGCCGAAAGTTCTCGCGCTCCATAGCATGCTGGTCCTCTGCGTACTCGCGAAAACCGGGTCGCCATGCCTCGCTTTCATACTCAAACAGAATCGCACCCGCGAAATCAAACACAATGGTTTTTCGAAGGCGCCCCCTGCCGTTGTCTGCCAACCGCGCGCTTTGCTCAAGCCGCCCTACACACTCCACATTGAGATAAGCTCCCCCGCAAACCCGAACCAGTTTCATACGCAGCCCCTGCTTTTGTCAATTGCTTAACGATATTGGAAGGCAGTGCCACAAGCTGCACGCCGAAGTCGGGTGCATCCGTAAGTTCAACCGATTGAACCGAACGCACGTGAATCGGCGAGCAAAGCTTAGGCAATTCTGCAAATGACGCGGTCACCGAGCACCGCCCGCAGCCGACGATTCTCATCCACCGCATCCGTTAACCCCGGTAATATTCTGCTTAGCCCGGTCTTGGTGTTGATATCGGGCAAGTCACAAATGGACAAGCACCCATGGCCGCAGGCCACGCAGTGCTCTAGGTTCGCCTCAAGTGCCCGGTTTTGGACTGAAGTAATTTCGAGGTCAATCCTCGCATTCTCCAGCATCGCAACTGGCGGTGGTTTGCCGTGCCTAACGCGCACCGTATCCGGCCCAGAGCGTAGCTTTAGTCCATGGAGACTGTCGACAATTCGCCCGAGATACACGGCTTGAGTCTCCCGGCTCCGAGACGGATTTTTCATCTCGTTGTCCTTCAAAATCTGTCTCCTTTCAACCGCGACGATGCCTGTGTTCCGGACTCTGTTCGCACAATTTCATACCGTCCAACTAATGCCACTGCGCTGAAATATTGACGCCAAAATTCCCGGCGGTAACACGCTGGGGTCGGCGTCTGTTCAAAACGGCGCTTCGGAGTTCTGAATTCAGATGCCCCCAGAGACCACACCGCTACTTTGGTTTTCATCGTCGACATAGTGCCTCCAGCCGCTCTTTTAGGACGGCCAACACCTGGGCGTCCGAAATGCCTTCCGTTTCATGAGTCTTAATGAAGTGGCCCGCACTCTCCTCAGGCCACCCGTCTCCGTCGTCATCCAGCGCAAGCCACCCTGCCGGTTTGCGTCGCTGAACGTCATTCCACACTTGTTGGCCGCGAGGCAATTCCATGAACTTGTCTTCGTTCATCCTGCTGTGGAAAGTGGCCCCCACCACCCGCTCGCGTAGCCTTGGGCCCAACTGTTTTGAAGTCTTTGAGCAGCCATACCGGCGTACCCAAGAGGTACTCAAAATGATACGAATTTCCGGGTAAGGAGCGAGCAACCGTTCAAGCAGGTCCAAGTGCTGAAAAATTTTGTATTGGTCCGGCGCTCGCATGTACGCGCCAATCCGAGCGTGCCACCACACATCGTGGTGGTGCAAAACTCCATCAAAATCGAGATAAAGCAGCAGGCCCCCTGTACCGGCAAGGGCTCTCATATGAAGACTCTCCTGTGGACTAGCAATGGCGAGGTAGCCATAGCTTCACCCGTTTCGCTACACATCAAATCTCCCATACCAACAGTATTAGCTACCATTTCTAATAATTGATATGCCAACTTGTGATTTCCAACTATTAGCCCATATTTTGCATTCTGCATTTCGTTGAAACCCCACTGAATATTAAAACCAATTATTACAAAAACCACACAAGTTAGTCAATATTCACAGCATCTTAGGTTAAAAATATGCAATCTATAAGTTGTTAACTTACCCATCAAGAATTATGCAAACCACCACATTAATATAGAATACAACCTCATTATGTCAAGGCATTAGTATATGTCGCAAATTAGACTATACGATGCAAATCGAAGTTCGCAATAAACTAAGGAAAAACGGCATTTGTAATCGACTATTTATAATGAAATTAATTACCAGGACATGTCGTAAAAATGCGACGTTCGACACGTTTGAAAACTGTCAGTTTTCAAGGGGACCGAGACTGTCACACAAAGCGCACTGAACTAATGAGATTTTTGGCACTAATTTCGTATGTACCGCAAGGCGGATGGCAATGACTTACCTGCTTGTGCAGTAGGTTGTCTGAAGGAATTATTCGAATGCACCATATAAGACTACAATGGCGAATCGACATGAACTGGTGTAGCATGGTCGTTCGCGCAGCAAGGCTTGCGTATTTTCAATACTTAATTTTTATTGGTGACTATGGCAACTTTACAAGAACTCATTGCGCAAAAAGACGCGTTGGAAAAGCTTATTCAGGAAACTCGTCAGGCAGAACTGTCTGACGCAATCCACCGAGTAAAAGGCCTTATTTCTGAATTCGGATTGACTCAGGACGATATATTTAGCACTATCCGTGGCGCAAAGAAGAGCAAACCCGAGGGCTCCAAGGTGGCTGCCAAGTACCGTGACCCAGTTTCAGGTAAGGAATGGTCTGGCCGTGGACTGGCACCGAAATGGCTCCAGGGCAGAGATAAGGGTGATTTTTTAATCAAGTAATTGATTAAGGACTTCAAACGAGCCCGCTTTTTGCGGGCTTTTTCATTTTCAGGACGGCTGGGACTAATTCACCAGAGGTTCAGAGGGAGAGACGAGTGGCCGCCAGCCTCGGCGAACGTAGTCTATGAGCGATGGCACATAGCGTATGAGCGTGGTCAGCACCTCTTTTTGCCATGATGAAGTAGTCAGTGAGCGATGGTAAGTCTATGAGCGTGGCCAGCACGCGCGCTGGACGGATTTGCAGGCTCCTGTGGCGTGACAATTGACCTCCAGTCCACGGGTAAGCGTAGTAGTCCGTGAGCGATGGCACGTAGTCAATGAGCGTTGCTATCCCGCCTGCGGTGGGGCGTGCAGGCCAAAGGACGCGACAAGTGGCATCTTGCGAACGGGAACACGTAGTCGATGAACGATGGCTCAAGCCTATGAGCTAGGCCATCCACATTTTGAAGGCGCATGCAGGCCACCACATAACCAATTGACCTCCCACCCACAGGCGGACATAACAATGGCACGTGGTCCATGGGCGTCACCTGCGGCCCTCTGGCGAGGACGGGACGTCCAGCCCACGAGCCAAGACAAATGGCCGACAGCCGGACCTAGTCTATGAGCGATGCAACGTAGTCAATGAGCGAGGCTAGCAGGTTACGCCCAAAAGTCGAGCGGGCAGCATCAGGTCATATGTCAGTAAGTCTTGTGAGATGCACACCAACAGATTCGAGTGCCGGCTCAACGACAGCCCCCAAATTCGACTTCATTTTTAAGAAAACGTCAAATACCTTCGACTTTGCTTTTATTCTGCTTATACAACATTAGCAAAACAACTTAAACGACGACCTTCAGCACGCGATAACGACACCTTCACCCTCTGCTTTGCAAGCACAGGTTTTACAGTGGAGGAAAATATTGATGAAAATCAACCAGTTAGCAACTTATCGTTATTTGATAACGATGGTTCCAAACGACAAGGAAACATACAAGCTAAGCAATTTCGCCGCCTGTGGTACTCAACACGTAACCATGGCAACTACCTACAAAACCCTTATTACTCAACATTTCAACAACCTTGAGAAAAACTGCAATCCTTCTTCACTGGAGCAGGTAAAGCGCAATCATCTTACCGCCCTGCGTGGCTTCATTACCCATGTTGGTTTGTTCGAGAATTCGTCAATCGGTGTTGAATTGACAGATGAATTCCTCCAATCGCTCAAGTCACATCTATCTGAATCGAATCTAAGTGCACGCTCCCAGACTGACCGCAAGAGCTTAATGAACGCGTGGCGGGAGACATTTCTCGCCATGAATTCCGAACCCGTTCAAAAGAGCAGCAGAATGCGACGTAGAGCAATTGATGTTCCATTGGAGCAGAATCCCTTTGAGAAAGTCCTGTGGGATTCATTGAAAGGCGCCAATCTAGCACCAAAAACTGCCGCAAAAATTGCGGGTGTCAGTACAGCTGCCGTGGGTCGCTGGAGTCGAGGTGCGTTACCTAATGCACGAAGCTCAGACTCGCTCGCAAAGCTTGATGCTGTTCTCGGACTTGAAGTCGGTACATTGGTCGCTAGCTTTAATGAAGCATCCGGAAAATCCGTCAACAGCGCCGTGAACGAGTATCGACAACGCCAACGAGTTAATTCATCACAAAGATATTGCGTGGGTGTTGATGACATTCGTCCAGAGTTCCTAACTGAATGGAAAGCCTTCCTTAAATTCAAGACGACCCCAAATACTGGAAACTTAGTTAGGGGTGACGCTGCTAAGTGGAGCCTACATGAAGTGCGTCATACAACCACAAAACCTTCCATATTTACTTCGGTCGGCAATTGCGTATCCCCATCTGCAAGTATTTTTTGGACTCGTACAGCTAGTTTCATTGGATATTTGCGGCTACCTGTCAACGTCGGTGGATTCGGACTTAGTGACGAAACTGCTCAGACACTCGCCTGGTTTTCTGTCCCCGAAGCCATTGAAGGGTATATAGAGTTCATCACGCGGCGTTCGGATGGACTTATGCACGGTTCACAGGAAGGATTCTGTGCATCCACCCTTGCCATACTTCATCCGAAGCACGGATATGTTACTCAGTGCCCGCTATTGGCAAGCAAAATTCCAGCAGAAATCGCGAATGATAGAAGCTGGGATGAAATGTGTAAATTCTCTCGCGCCACGGCAATGACTTTGAAAAATGATTGTCACGACAAATCGAGGGAACCTGAAGAGCCAATCCGTGCTCTGCTAGCTCTCGAACAACCACTATCTCCCATCATTACTGCTATGCGGAAATTAAGAAAAATTGGTGATGCGTCATCAGCAGGTAGTATGCAGGAGGCTGTAGCACGAAGGAATGAAGTTTTACTTGGAATACTAATATCCAATCCATTGAGGAGCAAGAACCTTATAACATTAACATTTAAAGCAGATAATTCTGGAGATGTTTATCAGACCGAGACCGGTCAGTGGCGCATTAGAATACCGGCTAGCCGGATGAAGAATCGTAAACGATTGAAAAAGAAAATATACAATGTCCCTATTGCAGCTTGGCTAACGCCATTGATTGAAGACTACATTAAAACTTTTCGACCGATTCTTGGTATTGACAAAAATTCGGATGGATTCTTCCTCTCAAATAGAGGGACTAGATTTAATGCTTTAAATAAGATGATTTTTAAGATTACAAGAACATTAATACCAGGATGCCTGGGATTTGGCCCACATGCTTTCCGGCATCTCGTTGCGACAGACTGGCTGACTAAAAATCCCAATGATTTCAACACTGTATCAGAATTACTTAATGACACTCTCGAAGTCATAATGAATAACTATGTTCATCTTCGTAAAGATGTGGCATTTTCGCGATACGAGGGTTATGTTGAAAAACTGCTTGCTGATGGAGTTTATTAATTTAATCAGACATATAAGCGCCTAACGTAGCTCCGAATAGGCCAGCGCCATCTGGACTGCCATGCGACATGGAGCCCAGTACAAAATCTTGAACTTGGCTCCATGCATTCATCACCCAAAGCGCCGGCGCTGCTCCAGCGGCGCTTCCTAGACGGTCACAACCACCTGCCATCCTCGTTAATACTGGTCGATTGTGGATTGCGGGATGCCCAGCACCTTTACGGGGTATGGCTTTGCTAGGCCACCGGACAGCGCTTGGGTGCGAGCGACTACCTGCGCCAGGATTCCGTGCAAGTTTGGGCCGGCCCAAACTTGCAGTGAGACCTTGGCATGTCGACCCTATCAAGCAAGGAACAGGCACTCCCGGTAGTTTACTGAAAGTGTTTGCAGCACCGCGCATAGCGAGCGTTTTTTGAAAAGCTGTCCCGAGACAACTTTTTGACCCAGGTAAAGTTTGGGCCGGCCCAAACTTTCCGGCATGGGCCTCGCTCTTGGCAAGTTTTGTCCTCAGTTCAGAAGTTCGCTCAATACTTCTCGGCCGGCAGAATCCAAGCGGCAATGCTCTAGATGGAGCAGTAAAACGATAGCCCGCACACCACCAAGGGCCACTGTGGAGCATAGCACCCTGCTAGGAAGCCGCGCTCAACCTCGCATAGCCTATGAGCGATGCGACATCGCCAAAAGGGCATGGACCCATAGTCAATGAGCGATACCAGCAACACTAGTCCGTCGTGCGCCCCAACGCTCACAGCGAACATTGCAACTATGGTGTTTCGGCATAGCAAGTGCCTGCTTTTTAAGCAAACCCTGCGATTGGGAATAGAAAAAGCATTGATTTTGCTTAAAAATGAGCATTTTTGAGGGTGCAGCGATGCCCAATTGCGGGTTTGCTATGCCGAAACGCCATAGTTGCGCTCTGGATTTAAGCGAAGGGGGTACTAGGCCAGTACGGGGTGTAAGGCGAGGCGATTGCTAACCACCGTGGGAGCCCAGTAGGGACGACTTATCGGGTAATCCGCACTCTCCGTCGAAAGCTGAACGGACTCAGCATGAGGCAGGCACCCACTATTTGACCTTCACCGCCACCTCGGGCGCAGAAGGGTGCCACGACGGCACGTACAGGCCGATTTCCATGTGCAGCTCTGGCAACGGCGCTTCAAGCCCGATTACCGCAAACCTAGCGGCAATGCGACTGCCAAGCCCTTCCCCTTTAGGCTTTTCCAATTGGGAATTGATTGCGTCGCCGTTGACGGTCTTGTGTGTCATGGTGAGAACATTGTGCTCCACAGCGGCCATGGTCGGTTCAATTGAGGCAATCAGGACCGTGACCTTCGACGCGGGATTGCGTCATTGGAACTGCGTTGGGATTGCCCGGTATAGGTCGGGCGGCGTGAAAAAGCCCAGGCGAGGTGCCTGGGCTGGAAGAGCGAGTGACTGTCCTGTGGTCAGTCCGCGACGTGTACCTTGAATTCTTCATACATCAACGCAGCAGAGGTTTCGATGTACTTCCTTATTTCGGGAGATACGTAGCCGGTTACCCTGAAGAACTTGCTGTAGCCCTGACTGAAGTAGGGCGCGAGCTCTCCCCGAATCCAGTATTCGCTGCGAGCAGAGTCGTCTTGTGCTTCGATAAGTGTGTCCAACTGCGACTCAAAATCCGCAACAGAGTTGATTGGTTCATCGTCTAGCTGCGAAGCCAAGTCGCTATACAAATCCGACAAATCACGGAGTTCGCTAATGGCATACGCAGGTGCTTCGGTTTTAACCAGCGCATACAAGGAACCAAACTTCGCTTCTGCCGCGACTTGCAGTTCATGTGCCACTTCTTCCAGATAATCTGGGCCAATGAGCATTTTTTGCTCGTCATCGTTGACGCCAACTATGCCGCCAAAATCACCACGCAGGCCGGACATTTCAACATTAACGAAGCAGCCCAGCTGCTCTCCGGACTCAAGCACAATATTCGCGCCGCCTTTTAGCACGCCGTCGCCCCCCCCCACGATGCGGAAATCGTCGTCAAGTGAAATGGACGCGATTGAAGAATATGTAGAAACAGAAGACATTTGATTTTTTCCATGAAATTGATTGGTCTAAGAACGAGGCCAGGTGAGTATGAAATCATTTGGCCTTCTTTGTATAGGGTTCAAAGATGCAAAGTCAGACCTCATTCACCACTTCACTAGAAATAACTTTGAACCTCGAACTTTGGGACTCGTGTGGATAAGGTGAAATCTCGTGTAGGCGGTGATGGTGTAGTCGTCCGTTGCGAGCTCAAGTGCAACCTCTGGTATCCCCCCCTGGGGTACGAGCGGAATGTTTGTAGCGGTTAAAGTCGGCGGACGTCCATCGTCCGCGGACTATTTTGGAACCAGCCACCGTTCATGACTCCAGCGGCGTACATGGCCGGCACTTTGCAACTTCGGTGCTGGCAACGCGATTGCAATGAATCAATGGCGTTGCCAGTGAGGGTGGTGCTACAGGAGCATTGCATATCAGGCAGGCCGGTCGGCCATCGCGCCATCAATTTCAGCACCTGGTGCACCCGATGAAGCAGGAAACCAGTTGCCTGACGCACAGCGAGCATCTCAATGGCCAGCGGATGGGTGCCTACACATGTGGAGTCCGTGACACCGCTGCTGCGGCTAGCCATGTTGCCGACTTTTGTGGGCAGTCCCGCTGCCTTCCTCCTGCTAGTTGCGGCAAATGAAGTGACGGGCTCCCCCACAAGCCTGGGGCTTCACGAGCATCCCGAACAGCCGAGAGGTTCTAACCATCAAGCTCTAGCCAACAACGTGCCATTGGCCGTCAATGTAGAACGAGTGTTGCAATATCACCCTGCCCCGCTTTAGCATCAACCGAACGGCAGCATCACCATAACTCCTACTTTGAAGGCTCCCTAGGTAGCCCTGAGCCGTGTCATAGGTATCAAAGTATGCAGTTTCCTCGCCACACATCATTCCCCCCTGGTCAAGGCCTTCGTTGCGGCGAAGTTGAACGACGAACTGCGACGGCACCGAATCACGGGAGAACATCAACTGTGCTGCGACCTCGGTCATGAAGACCCGCTCATCCGTGTCAGTCAAGACATTTGCAAAGCGTGCAAGTGCTTGTGGGGCATCGTGACGGCGACCGACAATATTTGCCATCATTGGAGTCAATGGGACATCACTTGTGGCAGCCGCTTTCGCTTTAGGACTTGGCGCTTTGACGCTTACGGTGGGTTTTCCTGGTGGGTTTTCAGAGTCCATCGCACCTGAAAGCCATTGAGCAACCTGAAAAATGTCGACACAGCGCTGCCTACCGACCTTTTTGACCCGGAATGGCAGTTCACTACGCGCCAACAGGTGTGACAAAGCGCTCTCTGATTTGCCAAGTACCTGCGCCAAGTCTTGGACGTACAGCACAAGACGACCAGGAAATTGGCCTTTTAGGTGAGCGAGCGCAATTTCGAAGTCCATGAGCAAAAATAAATCAGAGGCGGAAATAAAAAAACCCACTAAAAACCCACCTTTCGGTGGTCCTTAGTGGGTTTTACTGGACATCAACAGCGAGGTTTTAGTTGCCTAAAAACTCACCTAAGTTGTTGATTCCATTAGCTTTGGCGGAAACGGAGGGATTCGAACCCTCGATGAGGCTCTACACCCCATACTCCCTTAGCAGGGGAGCACCTTCGGCCACTCGGTCACGTTTCCTGGCGAATACGATTATCGCACGAACTGGGGGCTAATTTTCAGGAATGCTCTGGTCCAGATCAAAAGCCTTGTGCAAAGCACGCACGGCGAGCTCCATGTACTTCTCGTCTATGACTACCGAGGTCTTGATTTCGGAGGTGGAGATCATCTGGATGTTGATGCCCTCTTCGCTCAACACGCGGAACATCTTGCTGGCAATGCCCACATGGCTGCGCATGCCGATGCCGACGATGGAGACCTTGCAAATTTTGGTGTCGCCCAGCACTTCCTTGGCGCTCAACTTGGGCAACACCTGCGTCTTGAGCAAGTCCATGGCCTTGGCATAGTCGCCGCGGTTGCAGGTGAAGCTGAAATCAGTCTTGCCGTCCTTGCTGACGTTCTGGATGATCACGTCCACGTCGATGTTGGCGTCGGCGATCACGCCCAGGATCTGGTAGGCAATGCCGGGGGTATCGGGCACGCCCAGGATGGAAATTTTGGCTTCATCGCGGTTGAATGCAATGCCGGATACAACGGCTTGTTCCATGTGTTCGTCTTCCTCAAAGGTGATCAGGGTGCCGGAGGCGGCTTCTTCGTTGATGTCTATGTCCCAGGGCGTGAAGCTGCTCAGCACGCGCAGGGGAACCTTGTATTTGCCGGCAAACTCGACCGAACGGATTTGCAGCACCTTGGAGCCCATGGATGCCATCTCCAGCATCTCTTCAAAGCTCACGGTCGTCAGGCGCCGTGCATCTGGCACCACGCGCGGGTCGGTGGTGTAGACGCCGTCCACATCGGTATAGATCAGGCACTCTGCGGCCTTCATGGCAGCAGCCACGGCCACGGCCGAGGTATCGGAGCCGCCGCGGCCCAGGGTGGTGATATTGCCCTCGTCATCCATGCCTTGAAAGCCGGTAACGATGACCACCCGACCGGCGTCCAGATCGGCGCGCACCCTTGCGTCGTCGATCGACTCGATGCGGGCCTTGGTGTAGGAGCTGTCGGTGCGAATCGGAACTTGCCAGCCGGCGTAGGACACCGAGCCCATGCCCTCGGCCTGCAGCGCAATCGCCAGCAAAGCGCTGGAGACCTGCTCGCCGGTGGCGGCCAGCATGTCGAGTTCGCGACCATAGGCATCATCGGGTTTGGCGGGCGCCAGCTCCTTGGCCAGGCCCAGCAGGCGGTTGGTCTCGCCACTCATGGCGGATGGAACGACCACCATTTGGTGACCGGCGCGGGCCCATTTGGCAACGCGTTTGGCGACATTGCGGATGCGTTCCGTGGAACCCATCGACGTGCCGCCGTATTTGTGAACAATCAAGGCCATGGAATCATTTTCAGTGGGGCAAAACCGTGGGATTGTACCAAGTGAGCACCGCGCCCCGGCGCTCCACGAAACCGCGCCCTACCTTGATATGGATGCGGTGGCCGCGGGTGACGCAGGCCGCGATCTGGCTTTGCAATTCGCACAATTGGGCGGTGCTGGGCACCACGCCGTAAGCCGACTTCAGCCAAAAGCGCAAGGCATTGGCCTGGCGTGCTGGCGCCAAGGCCTGCAGGGACAGAATGAGTGGCAAGCCATCGCGCTCACGCAATAAGGCCGCCAGGTCCTGCCCGGCAATCTCGTCGAGCAGCGCCTGGGCCTGGGCCGCATGGGCGGCACTGCGGGCAAAGGTGTCCCGAAAGTGCGGAAACACCGCCTGCAGCGCCGGCGTAATGTGTGCGCGGATGCGGTTGCGCGTAAAGCGGGTGTCGGTATTGGTAGGGTCTTCCACAAAGGCAATCTGCTCAAGTGCCAGCCAGTCCCGGATATCGGCACCGGCCACCCTCAGCAAAGGGCGATGGAATGCCATGCCGCCGCGCAACCACCGCGCCGGCATGGCGCTCAAACCCGCCAGACCAGCGCCCCGGCTGAGCGCCAGCAGCAGGGTTTCAACCTGATCATCGGCATGCTGGGCCACGGCAATGGATGCGAGCGCCGGCTTCTCGGCATCGCCATGGGCCAGCTCCAGCAGGCCCTGGTAGCGTGCAATGCGGGCCGCATCCTCCGGGCTCTGACCACTGGCGTGTCCGGCCTGCACGTTCCTGACGCGCAGCGGCAGGCCCAGGCTTTCGCACAGACGCTGGCAATGCTGCTGGAATGTGAGTGCAGCCGCTTGCAGGCCGTGGTTGATATGCAGGGCATGTACCTGGCCCGGCCACCGGCGTGCGCACAGCACCAACAAGGCGCAAGAGTCGGCGCCGCCGCTCAATGCCACAGCCAGCGGCAGCGTGGGATGAAAGTCCACCATCGCCTGTTCCAGCGACTGGGTCATGGAACAAGCGAAGGCAAGTTACTTCGCGTTGGCTTTGGTGTCGGTAAAACGGCCGTAGCTTTGCAGGCGTTCATAGCGGCGGTCGACCAGTTCGCGGGGCTTGAGGTCTGCCAGCTGGCGGTAGCCGTCGGCTAGGGCACGCTTGAGAAAAGCAGCGGCCTGCTTGGTGTCGCGGTGTGCGCCACCGACAGGCTCGTTGACGATCTTGTCAATCAGGCCCAGTGCCTTGAGCCGGTGCGCGGTGATGCCCAGGGCATCGGCAGCGTCCTGCGCCCGTTCCGAGGTCTTCCACAGGATAGAGGCGCAACCTTCGGGGCTGATCACCGAGTAAATGGCATATTGCAGCATGATCAACTGGTCGGCCACAGAAATCGCCAGCGCGCCGCCTGAACCGCCCTCGCCGATGATGGTAGTGATGATGGGCACCTCCAACTGCGCCATCTCGAAAATATTGCGGCCAATGGCCTCGGACTGGCCCCGCTCCTCGGCGTCAATGCCGGGATAGGCACCCGGGGTGTCGACGAAGGTAAACACCGGCAGCTTGAATTTTTCGGCCAGCTTCATCAGGCGCAGTGCCTTGCGATAGCCCTCGGGCTTGCACATGCCAAAGTTGCGTAAGCCCCGCTCCTTGGTGTCGCGGCCCTTTTGCTGACCAATCACCATGCAGGGTGTGCCGTTAAAGCGAGCCAGGCCACCGACAATGCTCAGGTCATCGGCAAAGTGGCGGTCGCCATGCAGCTCCACAAAGTGGGTGAAAATTTCGGCCACATAATCCAGCGTGTAAGGGCGCTCGGCGTGGCGCGCGATCTTGGTGATCTGCCAGGGCGTCAGATCGCTGTAAATGTCCTTGGTGAGTTGCTGGCTTTTCTTCGCCAGTTGCTCAATCTCGCTGGAGATGTCCACCGCAGATTCGTTCTGCACGTAGCGCAATTCTTCGATTTTGGTTTCCAGGTCGGCAATCGGTTGCTCGAAATCCAAAAATGTTTTTTTGGCCAATGCAATTCTCCTTAAAAAGAAACGCTGCCTCCGTCAGGAGGCCGTTCTGTTGAACGGCGCCTGCCAAAGCAGGCCGCTCGGTTAATACGCGACCGGAACAGGGTCCAAAGACCGCCAAATATACCAAGTTGCCACGCTGCAGTAGGGTGCCCAAGCGGCTGCCACCTCACGCGCATCGCTGCGACTCACCACATCACCGGAAAAATAGCTCTGACTGATGCCCTTAATCAGACCCGCATCATCCAGCGGCAGCACATTGGGCCGCAACATGTGGAAGATTAGGAACATCTCGGCGGTCCAACGGCCAATGCCGCGAATCGCCACCAGCTCTTCGATGATGGCATCATCGGGCATGCTAGCCCAGTCCTTGACATGCAGGGCGCCATTGTCAAAGTGCAACGCCAGGTCGACCAGATACTCCACCTTGCGCACGCTCAAGCCCGCGGCTCGCATGTCGTCCACCTTTAGGCGCAGCACATGGGACGGGCTCATTTCACGCGGCAGCAGGGCAAACCGGTCCCATACCTTTTGCGCGGATGCCACAGCAATTTGCTGGCCCACAATGCTGCGCGCCAGGGTGACGAAGGCGTCGCCCCGGGTTTGCAGACGGGCATCGGCAAATTGGGGGATCAGCTTGCGCATCACCCGGTCTTTTTTGATCAGGTATTTGCAGGCGTCTTCCCAATAGCTTGGTGTGACCGGGCTGGGCTCGGTCGCTTTCGCCACCAGCATCATTGCGCGACTTCCCAGCTCGTGCCTGCGGGGGAATCCTTGAGCACAATGCCCTGTCCCAGCAGTTCCCGGCGCACGGCGTCGGCGCGAGCAAAGTCCTTGGCCGCCTTGGCCGCTGCGCGCTCGGCAATCAGCTCTGCAATACGCTCTTCCGATACACCCGCTCCGGCCTGAAGATAGCTTGTAGGCTCCTGCTGCAACAGGCCCAGGCAATCCCCCAGACCCTTGAGCAGCACGGCGAGCTCCACCGATTTGCTGCGATTGAGCTCGGAGGCCAGATCAAACAGCACGGCAATCGCTTCGGGCGTGCCAAAGTCTTCGTCCATGGCGGCCTTGAAGCGCAGCGCATAGGCATTGGACCAGTCCACCGCAGCGCTCGCCTGTCCGGGTATCAGGGCCAGCGCGGTGTACAGGCGCTTGAGGCCACTGCGGGCATCGTCCAGATGGGCATCGCTGTAATTGAGGGCGCTGCGGTAGTGGGTGCGCAGCAAAAAGAAACGCACGGTTTCGGCCTCGTATTGGGCCAGCACCTCGCGGATGGTGAAGAAGTTGCCCAGACTCTTGGACATCTTCTCGTTGTCCACGCGCACAAAACCGTTGTGCACCCAGAAGCGTGCCAGCGGCTTGCCGGAGGCTCCTTCGCTCTGGGCGATTTCATTTTCATGGTGCGGGAACTGCAGGTCGGCTCCGCCGCCATGGATGTCAAAGCTTTCGCCCAAGGTGGCGCAACTCATGGCCGAGCACTCGATATGCCAGCCCGGTCGCCCCAAGCCAAATGGATGGCCCAGAGCTGCAGAGTCCCACTTGGCATCAATCGGCTCGGTCGGCTTGGCGGCCTTCCAGAGCACAAAGTCCAGCGGGTCTTGCTTGCCGTCCTGCACCGCCACGCGCTCGCCAGCGCGCAACTCGTCTAGCGATTTGCCGGACAACTTGCCGTAGCCGGGAAACTTGCGCACCGAGTAGTTGACGTCGCCGGAACTGGACTGGTAGGCCAGGCCCTTGGCCTGTAATTGGGCGATCAGGTCCAGCATCTGCGGCACGAATTCGGTGGCGCGCGGCTCAATGCTGGGGCGCTCAATGCCCAGGGCATCGATGTCCTGGTGCATGGCGACCACCATCTCGTCTGTCAGGGCCCGGATGGTGATGCCACGGTCCAGCGCGCGTTGGATGATCTTGTCGTCAATGTCGGTGATGTTGCGCACATAGCTGACGCGATAGCCGCTGCTTTTGAGCCAGCGTTGCACCACGTCGAAGGCCATCATCATGCGCGCATGGCCTATGTGGCAAAGGTCGTAAATCGTCATGCCGCAGACATACATGCGGACATGGCCAGGCTCCAAGGGCGCAAAAGGCTCCAGGGCACGGCTTAAGGTGTTGTAAATGCGCAAACTCATGGGAATGAAAAATCGGGGCTAAAACCTTGGGGCACTGCAGGTGTCGTTCACTGCGGATGGTTGGGGACAGAAAGCATGTGTGCCTCAGAGCACTTTTCTGGATGTGCTCAGATACAATCCCCATCAGTATAAGGCGCCGCTGTAACAAGAACCTGATGCAAGGGGCAAGCGGCGTCATCAGCACAAGAGGTTGTATGAAACACGCAAGAGTCCTGGTATTTTCTTCCCTGCGCGTCATTGCCGTCCTGGTTGGCATGGCCTGCATGCCGGCGCATGCGGACGATTACTCTGATGTCAGCCAGTTGGTGCGCGTTGGCAAGCTGCCTGAAGCCTTGAGCCGCGCGGACAAGTTTCTGGCTACTCAGCCCAAGGATCCGCAAATGCGTTTCATCAAGGGTGTGATCCAGCGCGACAGCGGCAAAACGGCAGAAGCCATTGCCACCTTTACCAAACTGACCGAAGACTACCCCGAGCTGCCCGAGCCCTATAACAACCTGGCGGTGATGTATGCCGGCCAGAGCCAGTTCGACAAGGCCCGCGCAGCCCTGGAAATGGCGATTCGCACCAATCCGAGTTACGCCACGGCGCATGAAAACCTGGGCGACATTTACGCCAAACTGGCAAGCCAGGCCTATAACAAGGCCTTGCAACTGGACAGCAACAACCAGGCAGTGGTGCCCAAACTGGCGCTGATCCGCGAGATTTTCAGCAGCAATACGGCAAAGACCCAACGTCCGGTGACAGCGCCGACTAACCCACCTGCCAGCGCAGCACCCGCGCTAGCGGCCAAGCCAGCAGCACCGGTGCCGACACCACCCGTTGCAGTTGCGGCTCTTACTCCGCCCAAACCTGCTGCAGCCACTGCGCCGGTTACAGCTGTTCCACCGCCCAAGCCCGCTTTAGTCCCGGCGCCGACTGCGCCAGTGGTGGCACCAACTCCTGCAGCCGCCAGCAAAGCGGCACCAACGCCTAGCGTGGATAGCCCTGCTGCGAAGGAAGTGGAGGCCGCAGTCGCCAAGTGGGCCAGCGTATGGTCCGCGCGCGATGTCAATGCCTATTTGGCCTCCTACGGCAAGGACTTCGAACCGGCTGGCGCCATGAGCCGCAAGACCTGGGAAGCAGAACGTCAGCAGCGCATCAGCGGAAAATCCAGCATCAGCGTCAAAATTGACAAACTCAGCGTGAGCGTCAACGGCAACCATGCAAGCGCCAAATTCCGCCAGGACTACAAGGCCGGCGGACTGGCGGTTTCCAGCCCCAAGACGCTGGATTTTGCCAAGGTCGGAGAACGTTGGCTGATCGTCAAAGAAACCGTGGGCAACTGAAGGTGAGCATTCTGACTGCCTTATGGCCGCCAAGGCGGCATTAACTCCTATGGCCTACCGAAGTTGTCGGGCGCGGGACACCGCCGCGTGGGCGCTGTTGGTGTTTATCTTTGTTGTGCATGCGCCAGCCAAGGCGCGGCAGGCGGTGGTCAAACCCAAGGCGCCAACTGCCACAGTGACTCAACCCTCTCCCGAAGACGGACTGGTCGAGGCCGGCTTGTTGCAGGTCTATCAGCTGATGGGAAGCGGGCGCGGGCGCGAGGCGCTCGAGCGGGTCGAAAAAATCGTGCGCGAGCATCCCAACTTCCAACTGGCTCAGCTGGTGTATGGCGACTTGTTGAGTGCACGCATGCGTCCCGTCAAAACGCTGGGCGACGTGTCTGCGGACATGGCGGTGACCGGTGCCGGGCCGCTCGGTGAGTTGCGCGAGGAGTCGCAAAAGCGCTTCAAGGCGGGGCTGAATCGGCCACGCCCCGGAACTGTTCCATCGCAGTTCCTGGAAATTTCGCAAAAGACCCGGCATGCCATCGCGGTGGATGCCTCGCGCTCACGCCTGTACTTGTTTGAGAACCGGCCCACCGGCCTGACCCTGGTGGCGGACTACTACACTTCGGTGGGCAAGGCGGGTATTTCCAAGACGGTACAGGGCGATCAGCGCACCCCCTTGGGCGTGTACTACATCACCAGTCACCTGGACGCCAAATCGCTCAAGGACTTCTATGGCTCGGGTGCCCTGCCTCTCAGCTACCCCAATATGCTGGACGCCAAGCGCGGAAAGACCGGCGGCGGCATCTGGCTGCACGGTACACCTCCGAGCCAGTTTTCGCGCGCCCCGCTGTCGACCGACGGCTGCCTGGTGATGTCCAACCCGGACCTGGATCACATCATTCACACCGTGGAAATCGGCAGCACGCCGGTGGTGATTGCACCGCAGCTGCACTGGGTCGATGCGGGTAGCGTGAAGGCCGAGGGCCAGCCCTTCCAAGACGCGCTACAGGCCTGGCGCAACGCGAAGGAAGCGGGCAACCTGGACCGAACCCTGGCTTTTTACACGCCCGACTTCAATAGCTACGGTAAAACGCTGGAACAATGGACTTCGGTGCTCAAGGCAGAACTCGGCAATGCTCAGAGCCGCAACATTGAGATCAAGGACTTGTCCTTTCTGCGCTGGACCGACAGCGCCGACACCATGGTGGTGACTTTCGGCGAAGTCCTTCTGGGCAAGCGCACAGGCTGGACCAAGCGACAATACTGGACTCGGCAAAGTGGACAGTGGAAAATATTTTTTGAAGGAATTATCTAATGACGATGACGTGTATCAGCCGCCGCGTGCTGCTTGGGTTGACCACTGCCCTGCTGCTTAACACTGCAGCGCTCGCAGGATCAGCCCCGCAGGTGAAGTTTCAGACTAGCCTGGGAGACTTCACCGTCGAGGTTTATCCAGACAAGGCACCCAAGACCGTGGAAAACTTCCTCCAATATGTGAAGGACAAGTTTTACAACGGCACCATCTTCCATCGCGTCATTGGCAACTTCATGGTGCAAGGTGGCGGCTTCACGCCCGACATGAATCAGAAAGCCACGCGCGAACCGATCCCGCTAGAAGCCAAAAGCGGCCTCAAGAATGACCGGGGCACCATTGCCATGGCACGTACCAGCAACCCCAATTCGGCTACGGCGCAGTTCTTTGTCAATGTGGTGGACAATAATGGCCTGAACGCCCCCTCACCGGACGGCAATGGCTACGCCGTATTCGGCAAGGTCGTTGCGGGCATGGACACCATAGACAAAATCCGTGCCGTGCCCACCGGCAGACAGGACGTTCCCAACACCCCGATTCTTATCAACTCCGCCACCTTGGTGAAATAAATTATGAGCAAGCCACAAGTAGAACTCCACGTCACCGGTTACGGCGTCATCACCCTGGAACTCGACCAGGAAAAGGCTCCCAAGTCGGTAGCCAATTACCTGGCCTATGTGGCCAAGGGCCATTACAACAACACGGTCTTTCATCGCGTGATTCCCGGCTTCATGGTCCAGGGCGGTGGCATGGAGCCCGGCATGAAGCAAAAGGACTGCGAGGCACCGATTGAAAACGAAGCCAACAATGGCCTGAAGAACGCCAATTACACGGTCGCCATGGCGCGCACCGGTGACCCGCACTCGGCCACCGCCCAGTTCTTTATCAACGTGGCCGACAATGGCTTTCTGAACCACAGCTCGCCCACGGCCCAGGGCTGGGGCTACGCGGTGTTTGGCAAGGTTGTAGGCGGCGCCGATGTGGTCGACAAGATCAGGGCCGTAAAGACCGCGCGCAAGGGCTATCACGACGATGTGCCGGTGGAAGACGTGGTCATCGAAAAAGCCGTCGCGCTCTAAAGCTGACGGAACGCGGGATGGAATTGCTGGCACCATCCCGCTGGAAACGGATCGATTTCATTTCCGACATCCATCTGGATGAAGGTGACCCGGCCACGTTTTCGGGCTGGAAGAACTACCTGCAGTCCACGACAGCCGACGCCCTTTTCATCCTGGGCGATTTGTTCGAGGTATGGGTAGGCGATGATGTTCTGGGCGCAGGCAGTGCCTTTCAGACCGAGTGCGTCAGCGTGTTGCGCCAGGCTGCTCAGAGACTGGACCTGCACATCATGTGCGGAAACCGCGACTTCCTGATGGGAGCAGCGCTGATGCAGGCCTGCCAGGCCACCGCATTGGCAGACCCCAGCGTGCTGACGTTTGCCGGACATCGCATTCTTTTGACCCATGGTGACGCCCTGTGCACAGCAGATACCGACTACCAGGCTTTCCGGCAGACGGTGCGCAGTGCCTCTTGGCAAGCCGACTTTCTCTCCAAACCCTTGGCCGAGCGGCAAGCCATTGCTCGCTCCATCCGCAGCCAAAGCGAATCGCGCAAGCAGACCGGCGCCCCCTATGCTGATGTGGACCCCGTGGCAGCAAGCGCCCTGCTGGCGGAGGCTGACGCATCCGTGATGCTGCATGGTCACACCCATCAACCGGGCGACCATGCCTTGGCAGACGGCCGACGTCGGCTGGTCTTAAGCGACTGGTGCCTGGGTACGGAGCCGCCCCGTGCCGACCGGCTCCAGTTGTGCGCCGCGGGCGTGCTCACTTTTTTGCGCATGAACATTGCTTCAACAAGTCACTCAATGCCGCCATAATCGTGAAATGCGGGTGTCGTCGGCAGCTGTTTACGGATGGTTCCTGTTCGATGCCCAACGGGCGCACCGTTCCCACATGGTTTGTTAGCCGGTACCCTCAGGGTTGGAATTAGAAAATTATGGAAACAATCAAGGAACTGCTAGACCGCTTTGAGCAGTTGAACGCGGTGGGCGCTGCGCTATCCAAGGAACATCACCTGCCACGGCTGTTGGAGCAAATTCTGGTTGCTGCGCAGGATCTGACCTCGGCCGACGGCGGCACCGTGTACCTGCTCGACGACCTCCAACACGCGCTCACCTTCGAGATCATGCGCACCAATTCCATGGGCATTGCTATGGGCGGCACCACTGGCAAGGCCATCAACTTCCCGCCCCTGTCGCTGACCAAGCCCGATGGCCAACCCAATAACGCGCTGGTGGCCACCTATACCGCCCTCAATGACAAGACGGTGACGGTGGCCGATGCCTACTTCGAGCAGGGTTTCGACTTTTCCGGCACGCGCGAATTTGACAAGGCCACCGGCTACCGCTCGCAATCCTTCCTGACGGTGCCGCTCAAGAACCATGAGAACTTCATCATCGGTGTGCTGCAGCTGATCAACGCCAAGGACCCCAAGACCGGAAAAACCATTCCCTTCAGTATGACCAACCAGCGGCTGGCCGAGTCACTGGCCTCGCAGGCCTCGGTGGCTTTAAGCAACCGCCGCTTGGTCGAGCAACTGACGCATTTGTTTGAATCCCTGGTGAACCTGATCAACGCCGCCATTGACGAAAAATCACCCTACACCTCCGGCCATTGCCAGCGCGTTCCGGAGATGACCATGATCCTGGCGGAAGCGACCGAAGCCATGGACAGCGGCCCCTACGCCAACTTTCGGATGACCGACCAGGACCGCTACGAGTTGCGCCTGGCCGGCTTGCTGCATGACTGCGGCAAGATCGTGACGCCGGTGCATGTGGTGGACAAGGCCACCAAGCTGCAAACCCTGTTCGACCGCATTGAGCTGGTGGAAACCCGCATCGAGCTGGCCAAGCGTGATGCCCACATCAAGCTGCTCGAAGCAAAGCTGGCGCTGGCACCCGATGCGCAGGCAGCCGCTCTGGCGGCATTAGAAGCGGCCTATCAGAGCGACGTGGCCACGCTGGACGAACAAAAAGCGTTCCTGCGCAGAAGCAATGCCGGCAGCGAATGCATGAGCAGCGATGAGCAGCAAAGGGTCCGAGACATTGCCGCCTCGCGAACCTGGGTCAATGCGGTAGGCGAACAGGCAGCGCTGCTGAGCGAAAACGAAGTCGAGAATCTGTGCATCAGCGCTGGCACCCTGACAGCGGCCGAGCGCGCGATCATCAACAACCACATCGTTGCCACCAACAAAATGCTGGAGCAGTTGCCCTGGCCGCGTCACCTGCGCAATGTGAGTGAATACGCTGGCGGCCACCACGAACGCATGGACGGCAAGGGCTATCCCAAGGGTCTGAAAAAAGAGCAAATGTCTCTGCAGGCCCGGATGATGGGCATTGCCGACATCTTTGAGGCCCTGACCGCCGGCGACCGTCCGTACAAGGGTGCGATGAAGCTATCGCAGGCGCTGCAGATACTCGCCAAGATGGCTGCCACCGGGCATATCGATCCCGATCTGTTTGAAATTTTCATGGTGAAGAAGGCCTATATGACCTATGCCATGCGCTTCTTAACCGCCGACCAGGTGGATGAGATCAGCGAGGCGAATATTCTGGAAATGGCGCGTGCTGGCTAATGTAGCGCAGCGCTACAGGTCCGGCCTCAAGGTCGGCGCCGCTTGGCTGTGCGTGGCAGCGCTGGCCCTCGGTTTTGCCGCCACCGATTTCGACCGCATGCAGATGCTGGCCCAGCAGCAGTATGGAGCCGGCGCACTGCAAACGGTGGTGGCGTGGCGCAAGCTGATCGACGATAGCAGCGCCTTGGCGGAGAACGACAAGCTCAACAAGGTCAACAGTTTCTTCAATCGCCGCATCCTCTACAAGACCGATTGGGAGGTGTACAACCAGGAAGACTACTGGGCCACGCCACTGGAATTCATGGGGCATGGAGCAGGTGACTGTGAAGACTTCGTGATCGCCAAGTACATGACGCTGCGCATTCTGGGTGTGGCCAACGAGCGCCTGCGTCTGATCTATGTGCGCTACCAGAGCGGCAATACTGCGCCAATTGCGCACATGGTGCTGGGCTACTATGCACAAGCCAGCGAAGAGCCGGTGATTCTGGACAATATGGTCAGCAGCATTCGACCGGCTTCCATGCGCCCCGACCTGTCACCGGTCTACAGCTTCAATAGTGACGGCCTCTGGGTGGGAGGAGCCACGGCCTCCAGCGCAGACCCGACAACCCGGCTGTCGCGCTGGCGCGATGTGCTGGATCGCATGCACAAAGACGGCCTCTAAGCCTTTGCTTCAACCCTTTAGCGAGATCACCATGTCACTCATCAAGCAACTCTGGCTAGCCATCATCCTAGTCATGGCGATGGCGTTTGCCGCCAGCACGGTCACCAGCGTTCTATCGGCGAGGCAGTATTTGCAACAGCAGTTGCAGGTCAAAAACATCGATAACGCCACGGCACTGGCCCTGTCCCTATCGCAGCTGCCCAAGGACCCGGTGCTGGTGGAGTTGCAGGTAGCAGCCCAGTTTGACGCCGGCCACTACCGCTTTATCCGCATCGTGTCGCCCAAAGGTGAGACCCTGGTGGAGCGCGTGTTCGAGGGCAAAATTGAGGGCGCTCCGGAATGGTTCACCAAGCTGATACCGATTCAGGTGCAGCCCGGCCAGGCGCTGATTCAGGACAACTGGAAGCAGTACGGCACCTTGACCCTGGCCAGCCAGGAACAGTATGTTTACAAGAGCCTGTGGGATGGCACGCTGGCACTGCTGCTGTGGTTTGTGGTGGGCGGCATGGTCACCGGCATTGCCGGCAGCTTCCTGCTGCGCCTGATTACCCGACCATTGAATCATGTGGTGGGCCAGGCCGAGGCCATTGCCGAGCGCCGCTTCATCCTAATTCCAGAGCCGCACACGCCCGAACTCAAGGCCCTGGCGCGCGGCATGAACGCGATGGTGGGTCGGGTCAAGACCATGTTCAATGAAGAGGCGGCGCGGCTTGATACGCTACGCAAAAAGGTAAACCGCGACCCGGTAACTGGGCTGTCCAGCCGCGAATACTTTTTGTCGCACCTGCGCGAGGTGCTGACCGGCGATCAGTTTGGCGCCAGCGGCAGCCTGGTCATCGTGCGACTGCGTGATCTGAATGAACTCAACGCCATGCTGGGCCGCCAGGGCGCCGATGCGCTGCTCAAGGAAATCGGCACCGAGTTGTATGACAGTGGCAACGGCCGCGTTGGCCAGCGTGCGGGCCGCGTCAAGGGCGCCGAATTTGCCATCGTCTGTCCCAGCCACGCCACGGCAACAGAAGCCGCCCAAGATATTTACACGCGCCTGACCGACAAGCTGCTGCCGAAATGGCAGGACCGGGTGCCAGACCTGTTTCATATCGGCGCTGTGCGTTATGTGCGCGACCAGAACCTGGGCAGCCTGCTGTCCAGCGTGGACGAGGCCTTGGCCCGGGCCGCCAACAAGGGCAGCAACACCTATGAGGCGCTCGATGATGCCCATGCCAAACCCGCCATTGCGGCGGAAACCTGGCGTACCCTGCTGAGTGATGCGGTGAGTGGTGGACGGCTGGCCCTGAGCTTTTACCCGGTGGTAGGCGCAGATGGCAAAAGCTCGCTGCACCGCGAGTGCGTGATTCGTCTCAAGATGGACGATGTCGGCACACTGATGACGGCGGGCGACTTCATGCCCATGGCAGCTCAGCTCAACCTGACTGCGCCTTTGGATCTGGGTGTGGTCAAAATGGCGATCGACTACCTGCACAGCAACAGCGGCGATGTGGCAGTCAATCTGTCGGCGCAAACCATTGCCGACTTCCACTTCCGCAATGAACTGGCCAAGTTACTCAAGACCCAGCCGCAGGTCTGCAAACGGCTGTGGTTTGAAGTGCCGGAGTATGGGGTATTCCGCCAGTTTGATGCCTTCGGCGATCTCACACGCAGCCTCAAGGCACTGGGCTGCCACGTCGGTATCGAATACTTCGGCCAGCGTTTTGCCGAGAGTGACAAGCTGGCCGAGCTGGCGCTGGACTACATCAAGGTCCACCCCAGCTATGTGCGTGGCATCGCCGACAACCCTGGCAATCAGGAGTTCCTGATGGGGCTATGCAGGGTGGCCCACGCTATTGGCATAAGCGTGGTGGCACTGGGTGTGGAGCACCAGGAAGACCTGCCCCTGCTGGCCCGCTTGGGCTTTGACGGCGCAACCGGCCCCGGCATCCAATAGGCCCAACCGCTACTAGCGGTGGTCTAGGGCCGCGCGCGCGGGAGTGGCGCCACCTCGGCCTTGATCTTCTCCAGCGTATCGACCACGGTTTCCTCTAGCGGACACAGATCGTCAGCCCCGACTCCGTCGGCTTGCACCCCCAGGTCTTCTAAAGCCGGAATGTCGCTGCGGTTGGCGCCCAGCGTCGACATCAGTTTGCCCATCGCCGCCAGCGTGCGGGCCTGCGCCGCGGCCTGTTCATGGCGCGAGTTGATATAGGAGCGCGAGGCTTCAAAAAACTCGTTCTGGGTTTGCAGCAGATCAAGCAAGGTGCGCTGGCCGATGTAAAACTGCTGTCGATAGGCCTCCCGCGTTTTCTCTGTTGCCAATCTGTGCAGGTCGATATAAACCAATTGCTCGTTCAAGGCCCGCACATCACTAAAGGCCAGGGACAAGGTTTGGCGCACATCACGGCAGGCCTTTTCCTGCTGGTCGCGGGCTTGGTCCGCCAGGCCTACGGCCTGTTTCTCCTTGGCCTTGTCCGCGCCGCCACGAAACAGGTTATAGCTCAAGGCAATGGCAGCACCCGTGGTGCGGCTGTCGCCTATGACGCCGCCGCTATTGGTGCCCTGCGTGCCATACACCTGCAAATCAAACCTGGGCAAATAAGCGGCCCGTGCCGTGTCCACCGCCATGCGGTTGGAACGCGCGTTTTCCACTGCGGCCAACAGCGTGGGGCTGTGCCGCAAGCCCTCGTGCAACAGCTGCTCAACCGACGTCGGTAAGCCGCCCAGGCGGAACGGTTCCGGCAGGCTGGGCAGGCCTTCGGGTGGCTTTTCACCAATCACGCGCAGGTAGCGTGCGCTGACATCGTGCAGATTGGTCAACTCGGTCAGCAGGTTGGACTCGGCCAGTGCCAGGCGGCCATTGGCCTGCTCGACATCCACTCGACGGCCTACGCCTGAACTGGCCCGCTCCTCCACCAGAAGTGCAGACTGCTTGTGCTCCACATAGTTTTGTGTCGCCAACTCCACCAGTTCCCGGTAGCGAACCACATCGGCATAGACTCTGGTGGCCTCGAGCGCGGTGTTCTCGGCCACCTCCCGCAATTCGTAATAGCGCGTGAGCTTGGCCGCGTCCAGGCGCTTGACTTCGTTGCGGGTGAAATAACCGTCAAACAAAATCTGATTAAGGCTGAGCTGTGCCGAGGCCAGCCCATAACTACCCAGATTGACGCCACCCGTGATTCGACTTTCATTGCCGACGGAGGCCGTTAGGTCAAGCTGCGGCAAAAAGCCCGCCTTGGCAATGTCACGCTGGCTATCCGAGGCCATAAAGGCGTTCCACTTGGCCTGTACCTCGGGGTTGCTGGCCAATGCCTTGTGCACCGCCTGCAGCATGGCCTCTGGAAGCTTCGCGTCTGGAAGTTTGGATTGGATTGCAGCGTTTTGACCAGAGGCAGTGAAGCAAATGCCTGCTGCGGCAAGCAGGAGTGACAGTTTCAATGCAAAGGACATGTGCCTGAATTTTTAGGTTAGGAGAAGCTTGTACGAACTCGGCACAAGTTCTGGTGCACGCCTATACTACCGTGAATTAAACGAATCATGCTGCAACGCACGATTTGGCACTGAAATGTGCTTTCACGCGAACCGCATTGCTGCTTAAAGCAGGCCTGTGTCACCATCATCCGGCAGCAATTGCAGTGAATCCTGGAGCTTGGCGCGGTTTTTGCGCCGCCACAGAAGCTTGCCCTGGGCCGCCTCGGGCAGATCGGTAAACTGGATCACGCCACGGCCAATCAAGGTGTCGATCAGGTCTTCCAGAACGCGCGCGATGGCAGCGTCCGACTCGCTCAATGCCTGTGATGGTTGGGCCTCTTGATCGCCACGCTCGGGATGCTTGGCTTCTGTCATGTGGTGGCGTCCACTATGGCACGGGTATCGGCGCTGACGCTGGCCACCAGCAGGGCCAGTTGCAATCGATCACGCACCATCAGTTTTTCAAAGATTGAGCCCAGATGGGCCTTGACCGTGCGCTCCGAGATAAACAATTGCTCGGCCACTTCCCGGTTAGATTTTCCCAGCGCCACACACTGGGCCACCTGGGTCTCGCGTTGCGACAGGCTGGCCCAGACCTTGGCATAGGTTTGCGCGGTGGCGCCTGGTGCGCCGATTGGCGCGGGCAGTGTTGCCAATGCAGCCGACGTGGCCGCAACCAGGCGCTTGATGAGGTCCGGACCGGCCCACAGACCGCCATGTCCAATCACGGTCGCGACTTCCTGCAGCAACTCGGGCAAGGCGTAGGAATGGGTGTAGCCCATGGCGCCAGCGTCGAGCGCGGCAAGACCTTCCGCGGGTTCGGGCGCTCCCGACAACAGCACCACCCGCGCCGCAGGCTGCAGCGCACGCGCCAAGGCCAGCATCTGGCGCCACTGCAGATCGTCGTTGCTCAGCCAAACGATGCACTGTGTGGCCTGAAGCCCCTGCAGCACCGTGGCTAAATCTGTAGCCAGCACACATTGGCCCCGGGCAAAAGCCTCCAACCATCGCGAACTGGGTTGACGCGGGGTACTGGTCAAAAAAAAGTGGTGACCGGTCATCGTTCGGTAAGGGCGTTAGCCCTGGCGCGCAGCACCGGTTTAAGCAGATAGGACAACACGGTTTTCTTACCGGTCAAAATGTCTACCTGCGCCACCATGCCAGGAATGATGGGCAGGCCCGGACCCAGGCTGGGTGTATGGGTGCGCACCCGCACGTGGTAGAAGGCATTGCCCTTTTCGTCCAGCACCGAATCGGCTCCGATATTAATAACGTCGGCCGTCAGTCCGCCATAAATCGAATAGTCGTAGGCCGTGAACTTAACTGTGGCCTTTTGTTCTGGGCGCAGAAAACCAATGTCCTTGGGTGCAATCTGCACCTCCAGAATCAGGGCATCGTCCAGCGGCACCACTTCGACCAGTTCCTTGCCGGGTTGCACCACCGCGCCCAGCGTGTTGACCAGCAGGCGCTTGATGGTGCCGCGCATGGGTGAGCGAATATCGGCCTTTTTGACCTTGTCTTCCAGCGTCTTGCCGCTCTCGCTCATGGCGGCCAGCTTGCCCATGGTCTCGGACAACTCACCGCTCATTTGGTTGCGCGCGGCGAGCGTGACCTCTTCGATCTTGCGCGTGGCCTCCAGAATCGCCGACTGCACCCGCGAAATCTGTGCAATCGCCTGCTCGCGGTCGCCGCGGATACGCGCTACGTCGCGCTCCAGCCGCAGCACCTCCACCTCGGAGACGGCGCCGCTGGCAATCATGGGCCGAGTGGCACTGAGTTCCTTGGTCATCAGCTCCAGAGTGCGGTCTGCCTGGTCCTTGCGGGCCCGCATTTCATTGAGTTCCTGCTGGCGCTGGGCCAACTGGTTCTGCGAAATCGATACCTGTGCACTGATTTCGGCCCTGCGTGACTCATACAAACGGGCCTCCTGGGCCACCGCTTCGGGCGCCTCCTTGATCAGGTCGGCCGGCGGATTAAAAGCCGTTCCACGGGTCAGGGCGTTCAAACGCATTTGCTTGGCCTTCAAGGCAGCCTGGCTGACCCGACTTTCCTGCAAATTGGACTCAAAGCGTGTGGTGTCCACCCGCATCAGGATTTGCCCGACCTCGACCACCTGGCCTTCCTTGACCATCAGCTCCTCGACGATGCCGCCGTCCACGCTCTGCACGATTTGCACCTGGCTGGTGGGCACCACGCGGGCCTCGCCGCGCGTCACTTCGTCGACCTTGGCAAAGGCCGACCAGACGATCAGCACGATCAGCGTTATACCCACAACGCGCATCAACAGCCGGGCGCGCAAGGGGTCTTGCTGCAGACGGGCCCAGTCGGCCTCGCCCTCCCAGTCGCTGTATTCGCTGTCCTCCACCGGAGTAAGGCGCTTGACCAGAGGGCCAAAGCTGGACTGGCTCACAGCGCCCGCCTTTTGCATCAGCCGACCGGTGCGGTGAAAGGCTTTTTCGCTGAACCAGGCCATCAGACGGCCTTCCCAATGCGGCCCTGGCGCAAGGCGGTGACCACCTGCTCCTTGGGTCCATCAGCAACAATGCGCCCGCCGTCCATGACGATGATGCGCTCAACCATATCGAGCAGCGCCGTGCGGTGGCTGATCAAGACCACGGTCTTGTCCCGGGCGAATTCGGTCATACGGCGCTTGATGTCTTCCTCGCTGGAGTAATCCATACTTGAGGTCGGCTCATCGAGCAACAGGATGGGCGGGTCGTTGATGACGGCGCGGGCAATAGCCACGCCCTGGCGCTGGCCGCCAGACAGGGATTCACCGCGCTCGCCCACCAGCATGTCAAAGCCCTGCGGGTGCTGATTGACCAGCGACAGCACGCCACCGATTTCAGCCGCCCTGACGATGTCCTGGTGCTGCGCCAGTGGCGCACCCAGGGTGATGTTTTCGCGCAGCGTGCCGTAAAACAGCATGACATCCTGCTGTACATAGCCGATCTGGCTGCGCAGCTCGGCCGGGTCCAGCTGGCGCAGGTCAATGCCGTCCACCAGCACCGCCCCTTCGGTGGGCAGGTACAGGCCCAGGATCAGTTTTTCCAACGTGGTCTTGCCGGAACCTATGCGCCCCAAAATGGCCACCTTCTCGCCCGGCTTGATCTTGAAGCTCAGGTTTTGCAAGGATGGTGCGGCCTGACCGGGGTAGCTGAAGCTGACGTTTCGAAAGTCGATGGCGCCTTGCAGGCGGCCACGGCTGAGGTAGTTGGCGTCAGCGGGACGCTCAATGTCGCGCTTCATCATCTCGTCCAGCGAGCTGAGCGCCGTGGAGGCGGTGTGAAACTGCACCAGCAGCCCCGCTACCTGCCCCACCGGAGCCATGGCGCGTCCGGCCAGCATGGTGCAGGCAATCAGGCCGCCCATGGTGAGCTCCTTCTCGGAGATGGCATAGACGCCGATCACCACAATCGCCAAATTGATGAACTGTTGGACAAAGGCCGATGCACCCGCCGCAGTGGAAGACAGCAGGCGCAATTGCGCGCCAACCCTTGCCAACAGCGCTGCGCTCTTTTCCCACTTGGTCTGGATGCTCGATTCGGCCGACAAGGCCTTGATGGTCTCAAAACCCACCAGGCATTCGATCAGGGTGGCATTGCGCTGGGCATTGGCGCGGTAGGTAGTTTCTGCCAGTTCGTGCATGCGACCCTGCACCGAGAGGGAATACAGCAGCATGATGAGCGAGCCCAGCACCAGCGGAATCAGCATCATCCAGGAAACCCAGGCAATGGCGAGCAAAAAGATCAGCGAAAACGGCAGGTCGATGAAGGCCACCACGGTGGCCGAACTGATGAAGTCTCGCACCGACTCAAAGGAGCGCAGGTTGGAGGCAAAAGAACCGGCGGACGCCGGGCGCTGCTCCATACGGGTGCCCAGCACCCGCTCCATGATATAAGCCGATAGCTTCACATCGACCCGGCTGCTGGCCAGATCGACAAAGCGCCCGCGCATGGTGCGCAGCACCAAGTCACCCAGCAGCATCAGCAACAGGCCAAAGGCCAGCACCCACAGCGTGTCGAAGGCATGGTTGGGTACGACGCGGTCATACACATTCATGGTGAACAGCGGCATGCCTAGGGCAAACAGATTGGCCAGAAGGGCGGCAAACAGCACATCCAAATAGAGCGGACGGCTATCGGCCATCACGCTCCAGAACCAGTGGCCCTGGCGGCCCTTGCGTACCAAAGGCGTGCGCGCATCGAAGCGGTGCGCGGGTCGAACATAGATAGAGGTGCCCAGATACTGAGCCTGAAAGGCGTCGACCGACACGCTCACCGGCGCCTCCGGCAGCTCCGGATAGACCACGCGGACCTCGCTTCGGTCGCCCTGAAAGTCCAGAATGACGCACGCCTGATTTCCCTGCAGCAGCGCAATCGCCGGCAGCAGGCCATCCTTGAGATCGGCCAGCGGACACTTCACCAGACGGCTGTTCAGGCGCGTTCGCTTGGCAGCGCGCTCAAACAGGGCCGGCGTCAGTCGAGCCTGCTCTGCAGGCAAACCAGCCATTACGGCCTGGCGCGTGGGCAGTTCCCCATGGGCTCGCGCCACAATCAACAGACACTCCAACAAACCGTCTATGGGCTGCACATTTGGCACAGTTGCTTGCACCGGCGTATTCATGGACGCTCAGCATCTCGCGCAGGATGCGACGCGATAACAGGGTGCTTGTGCACGGAGGGGTATTTCATTTATTGCTAATTTACCACCTTCGCCATCAGTCCAAACGCTTGCAGATCACTTCACGCCGGATTTCAAAAACCTGTCGGGCTGCGTTGACAATGGCTTCTACGATTTCCGGGTTGCAGGCCTGCAGGAACTGCTCACCGCTGACCTTCTGGTCAAAAAAAGCGCGCGCCTGCTTCAACAGCTGTCGGGACTGCTCAAAGCCAATGAACCGAATCACGAAGCTGGCCACCGGAGAGTGCTTGACGTCGTAATCCGACTCCAAGGTGCGGCCAATTTCCAGCAGTGCCAGCACTTCTTCTTCCAGAGCGCCTTGCGGCTGAGACGGACAGGCTACCGTAGGCAAAAAGTTCTCCAGCTGCGCGTCGATCGTGCCACGCTGGGGTAGCTCACCCATCATGGTGGCGAGTGGAATTTCAGAGCCCAGGCGCAGCGACACGGCCTCAATGATGGCGATGGACAGCAACTTGCTGCCAAGATACAAACCACCGATCGCCAGATTTTTCCGGGTGCGCTCCAACAGCTCCGCAAACGCCGGGTCCGGGGGATCCTGCTGGTACTGATGGAACACGGCCGCAGGTGTCAGCTCCCGCATGAAGCTTTCCATCTTCTGCAGTGACTTGCGATAGCCGGACACCGTGTACGAATAGGAACCCAGCAACTCGTGGTTGGTCTCTGGCATCAGGTTCCAGGTGTTATTCAAAAACTCCGCCGATGCCGGGTGCGAGAAGTTTTCCACATCGCGGTTGGAAAGGCGTACCGCACGAGCCACGGCAGCGTCGAGTTGCGGTACATCCCAGCCAAAACCAAAGCGCTCATTGATTCGGCACATTCTCTGTCGCAGCAGGTCCGAGGGATTCAGTCCGTCCGCCGAAGCCTTGCGAAAGGGAATGGTGGCCTCGATGCAGGCTGACATCTGCGTGATGCTCTGCAGGTCCAGCACCCGCTCCATGCTTTTGGCAGCCACCAGGGCACTCAAAAACTCGTTTTGCCCTTTTGTGGGCAATAGCTTTTGCCCCGGTGAAAAGTCGAACATCAGGCACAGCATTTCAAACACAGGGTCTGACTGCGCTTGCTCCGACGGCAATATCTTCAATGCCTTGCCGGTTTCCCGAATAAAGGGCGCAATCAGCATGCCGATGTTGACGCTGACGCCGTTGTCCGCCTGGATATGGACCGCGTCATGAAAAAGAGCCGCCAGCACCTCAATGGCGTCGCCACCGCGACCGACCTCAAAAATATGCTCGGGCGTATGAAAGAAGCGCCAGGCACCGGTCATGCTTTGAATGATCAATTCTGCCGTGTTTTCCGAATGGGACTGATTCACCACGCCATCCAGCCTTTGAACGGCCCAGTTCAGTTGCTGTACGCATCGCGCGTAGCTCGCGTCAAAGGACTGATCGCTCATTGGCTGCATGGTGAATTAGTTAATTTGTGTTGGCTCCGCAATCCAGCGGATGTTCCTGCCCGACTGTAGTGAGGTTTATTGACTATGGCAATTGCCATAGGGCGGGAACCCTGAAATACCTCAGGTTTGTTTCCTTTTCACACCATGGACCCCAGGCGCGATGCGCACCAGCCACGCATTGACAAGCCAAGCTCCCGCGCATGCAGGAGCTTGGCCGGCGCCTAGCGCTTGAGCAGAACCTTCAGCACATTTTGCAGGCGCCTTGCGTCCTGGGCATTGAAGGCAGCGGATAGAACCTGGGCCGCATCCTGGCCCCAGGTCTGTGCTGGTGCCGGATCGTTGCGGCGCGTCAACAACTGCAGCTGCAGCATACGCCTGGCGCTTAGGTGCTCGGCCGGTGTGGGAACCTCGGCGGCCATTTCAAGCCGCAACAGAGAGGTGACCGGATCGGCCCCCTTGGCGGCAGGCAAGGCGCCCGTCAGGGCTTGTTGCCAGATACTGCGGGTGGGCGCGGTGACCCGTGGCCCCAGTTCCTGCCCGGAAGGCAGCAGCGCGGCATCGCGCTTTTCCCAGGCCGTGAGCAGGTGCGTCAGGGCTTCGCCATGGGCTTGTGCCGCCAGTTTATTGAGCACGAATTGTGCATGCTCCAAGGCCTCGCGCTGTGCACGAAAGGCAGCATCGCCCAGACGTGGAGCCTCTTGCCAGGCGGCGCTGCGCGCGGGGCGGTCATCGCCACGGCCGCCGAAGTCCGGCTTGCCATCGCGGCCATCACGCCCGCCACGTGGTGCTTCCTTGCGCTCGTTCCATTTGCCGCCACGGGCCGGCAGTGCCGGTGCTTCCTTCTTCATGCCGGGGCGGTCATCACCGCGCATGGCAATGACGGGCTTGGGTTTGGGTGCTACAGGCACGGGGACCGGTGCGGGCTCGGCAGCCACGGGCGTGACGCCCTCCTCTACAGGAACATCCGCAGTTGGCGCTTCCATGGAAGCCTCGCCAGCTTCTGCGGGCAATGCTTCGCTGGCGGTGGCTGCCTTGGCAGCATCTTCTTGCACGCCGGCTTGCTTGACCTCGGCCTGAGCCTGGGCCTGGCCGCTAAGCGCTGCATCCAGCGCAGACATTGCTGCGCGTATGGCCTGGGCATCACCCGAGGCATTGGCGCCCTCGAGAGCCTTGGCAGCATCCAGAACCGAGCGGTCGCGCGCGTTCAGCGTCGTCTGGGCCTTTTCACGTTCCTCGGTCTTGCGATTGAAGGCGTCATCGATGGGCTTGCGGAAGGCATCCCACAGCTTTTGTTCTTGGCGCCGGTCCATGGGCACGGTGTGCGCCTCGGCCTGCCAGCGTTGTTGCAGCGCCTTCACGGCGTCCACTCGCAGCAGGGGTGCAGCACCCAGCAGCTTGGCCTCTTCCACCATGGCCTGACGGGCCAGCAGACTTTGGGCCTGCAGCGCCTCCAGGGGTGCTGCGGCATTGGAAATGGCTTGCTTCCACAGCGGCTGCAGCTCGGCAAACATTTTTTCACCGACATGGCCACCATCGCGCCAGCGGTCGCCAAACTGGTGCAGGATGCGGCTAAAGCCCTTCCAGTCATCGTCCAGCGCGCTGCGGTTGTCAGCAGCCCAGGCATTGATCTCCTCAATCAGCGCCAGACGCTGGGCCTTGTGCTCGGCAGCCTCGGTCTTGACCTTTTCAAGCCAGGCCTCAACCACCTTGTGGGCTTCATTGCAGGCCTCGTCAAAACGCTTCCACAGGCCATGGTTGGGCACACCGCCCTGGTCGGTCTGCTTCCATTGCTCGCGCAGTGTGCGCAGGTTCTCCTGCATCTTGCGTCCGCCAATGGCCTGGCCTTCCGGGCGCTTGAGCAAGCCCTCGGCCTTGACCACCAGCTCTTCACGCAGCTGATCGGCACGCCAGCGCTGCCAGCCTTCCAACTCACCGGCCGCAGCCAAAGCGGCATGGACCTGATTTTCCAAGGTCGAATCAATCAATTTACCAAATTCTTTCAAGGCCTGGCGCAATGCCGCTGCGGCACCGGCACTGGCCTTTCCATGGCCTTCGCCGACTTCGGCTTCCAGCTTGGTCAGTGCCTCTTTGACAGCGGCAGTCGCACTGGCGCGCACTTCGGGGTCGACCTGGTGCTTGGCCGGGCGGGACGCGGCTTCCACTGGCACACCGCGCGCAATCCGCAATTCATCGGCCCAGACCGGAACCGGTGGCAATGCGGCACCGGTATCGCTGGAGGCAAGCAGTGCTTGCGCCACGGCGGCTTGAAAGGCCTCCCACACCACCAGCAACTGGGCACGCGAGGCGTCCAGCAGCGGTGGGAATTTCAGATCCACGCTGGCCCAACCCGGATTGGAAACCAAGGCCGTGGCCTGTTCCTGCCAATGGCCCACGTCGGCGTGCAGGCTTTCCAGCGCCTGTTCAGCATCTTTCCAGGGCTTGGTGGAGAGCACTTCAATGCGTTGCGCCAGCAGCACGGCGGCTTCACGCTGCACCTGTGTCTGGTGCTGCAGGTCTTCAATGCTGCGCACCCGCTCCGCCAGTTCCTGCTTCAAGGTTGCCAGCGGCTCCTTGCTCAGCGGCGCACCGGCCTTCGCGGCGTCGCGTTGCCAGGCCAGTGCATCGGCAATATTGAGCTTGGTCACAGCCAGCAGTGCCTGTGCCTTGGCGGCCCACTCGGCGGCCAAGGTTTCCTGCCCCTTGGAGCGACGAATCTCATCCAACTTCTCACGCACCAGTTTGGCGGCGCCCTTGTCTTTGACACTGAGCTCCTTGAATACCTCGGCCAGTTGGTCGGATGTGGGCTTTCCGGCGAGCCAGTCGCGGACCCGTGCCGCCCGCTCACCTGCTGTAGGCGCAGAAAAAGCACCCTTGGTCATTGCGTCCAATTGGGAGATGTCGATGTGTTTTGCTGAATGAGATGACGTCACAGTAGGCTCGAGTCGGGGTAAGAGGGTAAGACAGCCTGCTATTTTCGCCGCTAATTGAGGACAAACATTGATTTTCGCGGCAGGACTACAACTAAGGCGCAAAAGAAAGCCCGGATTCCAGCATTTCTGAGGAAATCCGGGCCCGATGGCGGACCAAATGTCCCATGCCACCATTTTTCGCTACCTCAAGAGATTGACGTCCTGAAGCAGACCAGAGGCAAGTGATTGCCTCAAGCTATGTCGGGGCCGCTTTATCACGTATCCATAACATACGGACTGGCTACTGCCGACAACACCCGTGTGCACGAGTGAGGAAAGTCTAGACAGAACGACGCACGGTTTCAAGTTGCTGTTTTTATGGGAATCCTGCGCATGATTGGGAAATTTCACCAGCTCCGCTACCCGAACCTGTGCTAGCAACAGACAGGATTTTTGTGCCAGAAATCCAACAAAATTATATCGAATGCATTTGATATGGTTGACTAGTTATATTGCATCCCCCTAAAATCCGCGAATCCCTGACACGACTAGGGATTAACCCGCATCCGCTGCCGAACCCGGCATATTCAAATCGCTGCACATGTCTGGAAGACGCCGCAGGATATTGATAGCGTACCAACTCAAACGTGGTACCCACCTGAGCACCAGTGATTCTGCTGGAACGAAAGGAATGGGCTCCCGCCTAAGAAGGAAGAGCTATGACAACGACCGAGAAATTCAGCCGTGGGCTTCGCGTATTCGTAAGCGACATTGCCCAAGGATTTTTTGAAATTACCCACAATGGTTTTGCCCTGCTGGGCTTGGCCGTGATGTTTGCCACGATTACCCTGGCAGCACGCCCGGAACTTCGCGACGCAGGCGAAGCCCAATTGATCACCTGGCTGCAGGACCGCCAAACCGCTATTAACGGCTTTGTAAGCAACACCGACGCGGTGGAGCGCGCTACGGCTGCCGACCCCAAGAGCTTGCCCAAACAGCAAGCAGCCGTGACCTATTGGCTGAGCAAGAAATACAACATTGCGCCGGAGCCACTGAGCGCACTGGTGGCCGAGGCTTATGAATCCGGCGCCAGAGCCAAACTGGACCCGACGCTGATTCTGGCCATCATGGCCGTGGAGTCGGGCTTCAACCCCTTTGCCCAAAGCACGGTGGGCGCGCAGGGTCTGATGCAGGTGATGACCAAGGTTCACAGCGAAAAATACGAATTCTTCGGCGGTAAATTGGCGGCCTTTGATCCACTGACCAATCTACGCGTCGGCGTCAAGGTGTTGCAGGAATGCATTGCCCGCGCCGGTTCGCTGGAAGGGGGACTCAAGTTTTATGTCGGTGCCGGCAATATGGAAGACGACGGTGGCTATGCCGGCAGAGTTCTAGCCGAACACGACCGCCTGAAACAGGTCGCAGCCGGACGCTTGGTACCGACCTTGGTGCCGCAATCCGTGCCCGTCAAGGCAGCCCAAAATGTGAAGCCAGCCATCGAAGTCGTTGCCAGCCTGAGCAACTCCTGAAGGCTGTCAGTTAAACTCCAAGCGCACGCGACTGGCGATAGGCCCCGGACCATACCGGGGTTGATGTGGGACACCACAGGGGAGCGTTGCCGCACGATTTAATTTAGTCGCTGCGATCAGCCGTTCGCCTGGGCAGCCCTGTGTTCCCTCACCCTTCACAGGCCCAATGTCTTTAAGGACTGCCATGTACGACCGTAACATCCTCGTTGAACAAACCGATCCCGAACTGTGGAAGGCCATCCTGGCCGAAAACGCACGCCAGGAACACCACATCGAGCTGATCGCCAGCGAAAACTACGCCTCACCCGCTGTCATGGCGGCTCAAGGCAGTCAGCTGACCAACAAGTATGCCGAAGGCTACCCCGGCCGCCGCTACTACGGTGGCTGCGAATTTGTCGACGTGGCCGAGCAATTGGCCATCGACCGCGTCAAGCAGTTGTTTGGTGCCGAGGCCGCCAACGTGCAAGCGCATTGCGGTGCCTCTGCCAATGAGGCCGTGTTTCTGGCCTTCTTGAAGCCTGGTGACACCATCATGGGCATGAGCCTGGCCGAAGGTGGTCATCTGACCCACGGCATGCACCTCAATATGAGCGGCAAGTGGTTCAATGTGGTGAGCTACGGCCTGGATGCCAACGAAGCCATTGACTACGATGCCATGGAGCGTCGTGCCCACGAAACCAAACCCAAGCTGATCATTGCCGGTGCTTCCGCCTACAGCCTGCACATCGACTTCGAGCGCTTTGCCAAGGTGGCCAAGGACGTGGGCGCGATCTTCATGGTGGACATGGCGCATTACGCTGGCCTGATTGCCGCAGGCGTCTACCCCAACCCGGTGCCGCACGCAGACGTCGTCACCTCCACCACCCACAAGAGCCTGCGCGGCCCGCGCGGTGGCATCATCCTGATGAAGGCCGAATTTGAGAAGGCCATCAACAGCGCGATATTCCCCGGCTTGCAAGGCGGCCCACTGATGCATGTGATTGCCGCCAAAGCTGTGGCCTTCAAGGAAGCGCTGGAGCCCGGCTTCAAGGTCTACCAACAACAGGTCATCACCAACGCGCAGATCGTGGCCGACACCCTGACCCAGCGCGGCCTGCGCATTGTCAGCGGCGGCACCCAAAGCCATGTGATGCTGGTGGACCTGCGCTCCAAGGGCATTACCGGCAAGGAAGCCGAAGCAGTGCTGGGAAGCGCCCACATGACCATCAACAAGAACGCCATCCCCAACGACCCGGAAAAGCCCATGGTCACCAGCGGCGTGCGCATCGGCACACCGGCCATGACCACGCGCGGCTTCAAGGACGAGGAAGCACGATTGACCGCCAACCTGGTTGCCGATGTACTAGACAACCCGCGCGACGCGGCCAATATCGAGGCGGTGCGCGCCAAGGTCCATGCGCTGACCTCGCGTTTCCCGGTCTACAAGTAAAACTGCTCAGGTCCTATGAAGTGCCCGTTCTGCAGCCACCAGGACACCCAGGTCGTCGAGACCCGGATGTCCGAGGACGGGGACTTCATCCGCAGGCGCCGCCGTTGCGGCTCCTGCGAAAAGCGCTTCACCACCTATGAGCGCCCGGACGTCAACTTTCCTACCATCGTCAAAAAAGACGGCAGGCGCATCGAGTTCGAACGCGCCAAGTTGATCGCCTCCATGAAACTGGCCCTGCGCAAACGCCCGGTCAGCACCGAACAGGTGGACGGTGCCATTGAGCGCATCGAAGAAAAGCTGCTCAATCTTGGTTTGCGCGAGGTGCAATCTACCCGCATCGGTGAACTGGTGATGCGCGAACTCAAAAAACTGGACAAGGTGGCCTATGTGCGCTTTGCCAGCGTGTACCGCAATTTTGAAGACATTGACGAGTTCAGGACGCTGGTAGATGAGGTGAACCGCTAAGCCTATGGGCATGCGTCCAGACTGACCTTGGCCACTCTGACTGAGCCTGGCTTGCTGATGAAAATTTGCATGGCCTGCGTGGCGGTATCCGAGTGTGTGCACAGGGTGAATGTGCCCGATTGAAAAGCACCGGATAGCAGATTGGCGCGGCCATCGGGCGTGTAGGACACATACCTGGCGATGTTGGTGTTGCCGGAAAACCGGATCGTGTCCGCCAGCGCCGACTGCTGCAACAAAATCGTTTCTTGGCTGTCTACCTGCGCGTTGTCATTGGCATCGTGAAACACAATCCAGCCTTGCTCCCAGCCACCCATAGAGACACATTGCTTACCGTCGGTGGATTTGCACAAGACCACCCTCGCGTTGCGTTTGATGGCCTCACTCCGGGCGAAATGCAGATGAGCCACCATCAGTTCGCTTACCGCCTTCAGCCGCATGCTGGCGATCAAGGAATGAAACGAGGGTGCGGACATTGACAACACAATCGCTGCAATCGCCAGCACGACCAGCAACTCGACCAAGGTGGTTCCACAGTTCTTTTTTTTCATGCGCATTGCAATACTCCTATGCTGCGTGCCAATTTCCCACTTCCCGCAAGAAAAAGCTTGATAAAAGGCGCATGCGCACACATCGGATATCGCAAGACGGCGAATGCGCGCGCAACTAGCATGGCCCGCATGCAAACCATCCAGCAACTGGGGTCAAGCCTCAATCCTCCGAACTTAAGCCAAAGGCAACGACATCAGCAGTTTTTCTGAGTCATGTGTTTATGGGGCTTGGGTCTGGATTTGCGCGGTTTTGCTACATTTTCCA
>Ga0214165_1000257_pt1 | contig 42421 bp, 43 predicted proteins | sample TroBogypolimnion_34_FD_153004 | JGI IMG/M metagenome (GOLD analysis project Ga0214165, IMG submission 153004) | Freshwater microbial communities from Trout Bog Lake, WI - Practice 03JUN2009 hypolimnion v3 | ecosystem: Environmental > Aquatic > Freshwater > Lake > Hypolimnion/Profundal zone ... | reverse complement strand
ATTGTCCCGGTTCTGACTTGGCCTTGGCAATGATTTGTGCCAAGGTGTTGAAAGGAGAATTGGGTTCCACCAAAAGAATGGCCGGGTTGTTGGCAATCAGACTCACCGCTTGCAAGTCCTTGAGAGGGTTGTAGGTCAATTTTTTGACCAAAAAGGGAGCAACCACAATGGGTGACGTTGACGCCAAAATGAGGGTGTATCCATCAGCTGGAGAGCTGACCAAAGCTTGGGTACCTACCACGCCACCGCCGCCTGGTTTGTTATCAATGAAAATGGACTGGCCCATGGTATTGGACAAATGACGAGCCAACAATCGACCCATGATATCGACTCCCCCGCCTGGCTCATAAGGGACAATCATTTTGAGAGGTTTGCTGGGATAACCGGCTTCAAGGGCTAGAGCCGTAAGCGCCAAGCCCGATAGAGTCAATAGCGCTAGGAGCCCCTTGGGGCTGATCAATGATTTCATGCGAGTCTCCAAAACTCAAAACCGTTTGGCAGTAAGACATATTGCAAGTGGTCACTTCTAAACAATGACCCATCTCAGTCGCCTAGCTTTAACCCTAATCCAATGAATAAAATTTCATGTGAAAATGATCAAAGTTTTTTTTCAAGCATGGCGACCAAAAGACTTTGTCTTTCATTGCGCAATCACACTGTCAGCTATTCTAACTTTGAGACCCTGAGAGGCGTGACCATTTTTCAAGAAATTGTCTAAACGCAAGCTTTTGCTCAACACCGAAGGAAAATTTCATGCGTCAACTTTTTATCACTGTATTGGTTTTAATCTTATCTGTATCGGCGCAGGCTGCCCAATACATGGATAAAACCGAATTCCAAGCCCTAAGGGCCTATTCACCCGGGGTGATCACTCAAGGCGGAAAGATCATCTGGGTCTCAGGACAAACTGCCTTGGTTGACGCCAATGGACAAGACATCAGCAATGATTTCGACGCCCAAGCCAAACAGGTTTTCCGTTTGATTGATCAAATCTTGAACAAGGCCAATGCCCAACTAGAGAACATTGTGCAAATGACTGTGTTTCTAAAAGATTCAAAAAATGGTGAAAAACTACAGCAAATTCGCAAAGATATTTTCCAAAATGGCAATTACCCTGCCAGCTCATTGATCACAGCCTCAGGTTTTGCCAGACCTGGGATTGAAATTGAAATCCAAGTGGTGGCAGTGATCAACGATGAGTGCTCGAAAGAGCATCTCTGCAGCCATTGACCATGAAAAACACTTATTTCAATGGTTTCACTTAGCAACATCAATGCCATGGGTTTTGATCAACTCTGTGCCCTTATCTGAAAACAGCAAGCTCAAAAATTCCTGTGCATTTTTGTTATCTCGTGCGCCTTGGCTCAACGCCACAGCATAATCCGTGTAGTTTTGGATATCGGGTGGCAGAGGACCCAATATGGTGATACCAGGAACTTGCAACAATTCACTTTTTTGGTGAATGGCCAAAACAGCTTCACCATTGACAAGTTTCTCAGCGACCAACCCACCTTGGACCAGCACGGCCTTGGCGCGAATTTGATCTAGCATGCCTTTTTTGCGAAACAAGTTCTCCAAATAGATGCCACTCGATCCTCCACTTGCAGGATCTATATAAGCGACATTTTTGCTATCTGCCAACGTTTTAAAAAACTCATCCACAGAAGCGATTTGGGGTTGAACTTGCCCAGCTTTGACGGCCACAGCAATTCCAACGCGCCCTAAGGGTCTGATGCTGGAGGCATCAATTTTTTGCGCAATCGAGGGATCCTTTAAAGCAGTGGGGGTCAAGACCACCACATCGAATTTTTCACCAGAAGCAATTCTCTTCAAAAGTACGCCAGCTGTTTCATTGTCCAATTGAACTTGAACTCTTGAACGATCAACAAAATCAGGAATTAATTCCACCAACACTTGCTTAAAAGTACCTGCGGTGAGTACTTTGATGGATTCAGCACTCATGGCTAAAGTATGAATGAGCAGCAATGCCAAGGTTGAAATAAAAACACGCATGTCAACATCACCCCTTGACGACCATAGATGGAATAATATCTGTAATTTTAGCAGCGCCCATTTGCTGCATGATGCCCTCAAATTCAGTCTTTAATATTTGAAGAACTTTCTCTACGCCTGGCTGTCCGAAAGCGCCAAGACCCCACAAATATGGCCTTCCAATGCCAACAACGGTAGCGCCCAAACTCATAGCTTTAAAAATATCGCTACCACGACGCACACCGCTGTCAAAGATGATCGGTATCTTTCCTTTGGTCACTCTGGCGATTTCTGGCAAACACTCAATCGCACCTCGACCACCATCCTCACTTCGCCCACCATGGTTGGAGACGTGAATGCCATCAACCCCATACTTCAAACACAGTTGAGCATCTTCCTCAGTCAAGATACCTTTGAGTACGATTTTCATTTGCGTGGTGTCACGCATTTGCTTGATGAAATCCCATGTCATATTAGAGGACTGCATACTTTTTACATTGGACATGTCAATGCCATCGAAATTGGGCCTTTCACTCGCTGAGCCGGGGCCATTGACGTGACAATTTGAACACGGGCGGGTATCGTGTTTCCTGAGACGGAAAAAAGTCTCTTGATTTCTTCCGCCGTTTCGATCAATGGTGATTTCTAAAACAGGTGCGCCAGCTTTTGAAACCCGAGTGACAACTTTTTTAGCGACTTCTAAACTTGAAGTAGCGTACAACTGATACCAAACATCGCCTTGCCTAGCTTCAATCGCGTCCTCAATGGAAGTGGATGCGGCACTGGACAAAACGTTTAAAAAACCACCATTTTTGGCTGCACGACACACCGCCAACTCGCCATCTGGGTTATAGGCTTTGTTGCCCCCGGTTGGAGACATGATGATGGGTGTTTTCCACTTTTTGCCCAAAAGGCTCACAGATGTATCAATGGAGCTCACATCTCTCAAGCGCCTTGGGCGCAATTGGTACTTTAGAAAACTTTGCCTATTCGCTCTTAAAGTCACCTCATCATCGATGCCAGCGGCCATGTAGCCAAAATGTGCAGGTGGTACATTCTTGTACGCAACGGGTTCAAAATCAAACACATTGATCGCCTCAGCGGGACTTTTGATCAGGTCATCGACTATATTGGTATTGGAGGTCCACACCATGGGGTCCGGACGACGGCCTAGTTCTTGAGAGAACAAAGACTCTGGCGTGCCCAATCCCAACAAAGGACTCGCCGCGAGCCATTTCATTAATTGTCGACGTTGATCATCTCTTTTTTGATGGGACATATTATCACCCTATGATTTATGAATTGAAGCGACATGGAGCCTTTTCATCATAACTTTTGTAGGAGATTTTTAATACAGGACCAAGGCTTTACATCTCATGGATTTCCCCTATTGGTTGGGCCCATTGCCAGCTTAAGGCTTTTGATCAATCGAAAGATCAAATGGTATAAAAGAAGGGGGCTTCAGTTTTAAATTCAATGCGCCATGACCAGTTGTGCCAAACGAGCACTGTCCCAGAGCAATTCCTCACTGCGGCCTTGGTGTGAGACCATCCCACGGTTGAGCACCATGACATTGTTTGTCACCCCAAGAGCCAATTTCATTGACTGTTCAACCAAAATCACCGTCAAGGATTCTTGAACTATCAAAGTCCTGAGCACCGAGAGCAGCATCTCTACAATCACTGGGGCCAAGCCTTCCATGGGTTCATCAAGCAAGAGAATTTCTGGATTGGTCATCAATGCTCTGGCGATCGCTAGCATTTGCTGCTCACCGCCTGAGAGTTGATTACCCATATTGGTTCGTCTTTCTTCTAAACGAGGAAACAATTCATAAACTCGCTTGAGTGACCAGGGACCTCTGCGCTCTGCGACCAATAAATTCTCCTCCACACTCAAGGAAGAAAATATGTCTCGGGTTTGTGGAACATACCCAATCCCCAACTTGGAGCGCGCATGAACAGGCAAATGCTCAATTCTCTGTCCCCGGTAAGTAATAGAGCCAGACTTTAACGTGGTGTGCCCCATCAAGGTGGCCAAAAGGGTTGTTTTACCCACTCCATTTCGACCCAATATGGCCAGAGAGTCACGCTCTTGTAGAGAAAAACCAATGCCTTCAAGGACTTGCGTGTCGGCGTAACCAGCATTCAAGTTTTCAACGACCAAGAGTGGTGTATTGGAGTTAGACATGTGGCTCTCCAAGATAGACTTGATGAACTCTTTTATCATTGGCCACTTCACTGGGCGAGCCTTGGCACAAAACCTCACCTTGAACCAAAACGGTGATTTGATTGGCAAATTTAAAGACCAAATCCATGTCATGCTCAATGATCATGATGGCCATGTCTTTGGGCAAAGAATCCAATGCTTGTAATATTTTGTCGGTTTCCATCGAGGGCACACCGGCTGCAGGCTCGTCAAGGAGCAAGACCTTGGGCTTCAAACCCAATGCAACTGCGATTTCAACCAAACGTTGCTTGCCATACGGCAAATCTTTCACGACAAGGCTCGCATCGTTCTTGATGCCCAGCAATTCAAGAAAAGAGTAAGACTCCTCAATCAATTTTTTATTTCTAATCGCAGGCTGCCAAAAGGATTGGGACGTGTGGTCCCTTTCAGATATTCCCAAAGCCACATTGTCCAAAACCGTCATTTTGCTGAACAAGGTGTTGATCTGAAATGTTCGACCCAAACCTTTGATCACGCGATCCGCTTGAGAAAAATGGGTGACCACATCTCCATCCATGAGCACTTCACCTGCACTTGGCTTGAGACGCCCAGTGAGCAGATTCACAAAAGTGGTTTTGCCGGCACCATTTGGGCCAATCAAAGCGTGACGGGCACCCTTTTCAAGTTTGAAGTTGATGTCAACAGCAACTCTCAGAGCACCAAAGCTCAAACACAAACCCTGAGTTTCTAAAGCAAGTGTCATTCAATGCTTCTTTTCATAACGGGCTAGGATTTGATCCCAAACCCCTAAGATTCCACCTCTGGCATAGAGGACTACCACAATCAACAAGACTCCAATGCCAAAATTCCAATATTCTGGAAACTGTTTGGCCAAATAGTCTTGTGCAATTAAAAACACAAAAGGACCGACAAAGGCACCATAGATTCTTCCCACTCCTCCCAAGATCAACATGACGAGCAATTCACCCGAAGGCTCAAACCCAAGGACATTCAAGCCTACAAATTGATTGGTTTGGGTGAGCAAAGCGCCAGCGACTCCCGCAACGAGGGCGGCAAATGTATAGACTTTGAGTTGACGGGCATAGACATTCACTCCTACAGCCAACATCCGAGCTGAGTTTTCACGAATCCCAATCATGGAAACACCAAGGGGGGAATAAATAATTCTTCGGATGACCCACCAACCGATAAAAGCCAAGCTCAAACACCACAGATACGCCGTTTTGCCATACAAATCAAACCTGAACATTCCAAGGACCGGTGAAATGGTCACCCCTGACAAGCCATCGGCGCCACCCGTGATCGATGTTGCTTTATTGGCCACTTCCAAGCAAAGCGCTGCAATGGCCAGTGTCAACATCAATTGAGTGAGTTTTCGGGTTCGTAAAATGACTGCACCTGTTAAGAGGCCCAATAGACCCGCGGAGAGTCCACTCACGAGCAGCAGACTCAAGGGCTCAGTTAGTCCATACTTGGATGCCAAAATACCGCAAACATAAGCCCCCACACCAAAAAAAGCAGAATGACCCAAAGTAATAATGCCAGAGTATCCCACGATGAGGTCTAGAGATAGGGCAAACAAGACATAAGTCCAAACGCGTGCACCCAAGGACAAATAATCAGGTAAAAAGAAGAACACCAAAGCCGAAATGACCCAAGGCAAATATTCTGAGTATCTGAGTTTGGGGTTTGCTTGAAATCCGATGAGTTGACTCATGATCTTTTTCCAAACAAACCCATGGGGCGCCACAATAAAAGACAAATGGTAGTCAAATAGATAAAAAATGAGCCCATTTCCGGGACCCAATATTTACAGGCCGTGTCGGTGATACCAATCAACATTGCAGCGACAAAGGGTCCCCTAAGACTGCCCAGACCACCGACGGACACAACAATGAGAAAATAGACCAACTGTTCCAATGGATAGGTCGGCTGTATGGCCACAATTTCAGCGCCCAATGCACCGCCTAGACCCGCCAAGCCGCTGCCGAGCGCAAAGGTCACACAAAAAAGTTTTTTGGTGTTGATACCAATGGATTGGGCCATGGCTCGATTGTCCACAGCGGCCCTGATCATGGCACCCCAAATCGTCTTTTCCAATCCAAACCACAGGCCTGTGATCATTAAGGATGAAAAAACAATCAAAAATACACGGTAAGCAGGAAAATCTCTTGAACCAATACTGATTTGCCCCTTTAAGTAATCAGGAAGCATCACGGGTTGCTGCAGTGTGCCAAACACGAGTCTCGCAGTTGCCACAGCAATGTAGATAATACCAATGGTCAAAAGCACTTGCTCGAGTTCTGTGGCGCCGTATAACTTGGAATAAAGCCATCGCTCTAGAAACACACTGATAACGGCCACCAGCAAAAAGGATAAGAGCAAGGCGATCGGGAACGGAATATTGAAACGTGCAAGCGACACGATCAAAACATAACCCCCCGCCATGGCAAAGACGCCATGGGCGAGGTTGGTAAACCCCATGAGTCCCATGGTCACCGACAGGCCCACAGAAATGACATAAAGAATCATTCCATAGGCCAAGCCATGAAAAGCAACGCTTACAAGAGACGAGAGGATGGAGTCCATGTGATCTAATTAAAGGGACTTCACGCAATCTTTCTCTGATCGAACGCCATCATTTTTTCTTGTCGGCTTCTTTCATGGGATCTTTGATCCCGGTGCTGATGGTTTCTATCTCGACATTGGCCAATTTCCCAGCCACTTTTCTGACTTCACGCAAGTATTCTGGATTGATCACGTCTCGGGTCTCTGGGTCAATGGAAACAGTTCCTCTTGGACTGGTGGTACTTTTCCAATTTTTTAACAGTTCCATGGATTTATCAGGATCGATTTTCCCATTTTGCTCACGTATGGCGTGAAAGATTGCATCCATGGCGTCCCATGCACCCACGACCATAAAACCAGGATTTAAATTTTCACCATACTCTTTTTTATATGCTGCGACAAAGGCTTTGTTGGCAGGCCGGTCTGACGCTGCCGAGTAGTGATGAACTGTGTTAACGCCCAAAGTGACATCACCCATGCCTTGAAGCTCTTCATCGGTCACGATGTCACCTGTGCCGATAAATTTAATGCCTGCTTTTGGCAAGTCCAAATCAGCATAGGCCTTCATCATGCCTGTAGCAGCTTTACCGGCTGGATTAAAGCCAAAAATCACATCGGGCTTGGCGTCCTTGATTCTTTGGATAAACGGCACAAAATCCGGGTTGGCAAAAGGAATGCGGACACTGCCGACGATTTCACCACCACCCTCTTTGAATCCTTTGATGAAACCCTCTTCAGCTTCGTGGCCTGGGGCGAAGTCAGTGACCGCCGTGTAAGCTTTTTTATATTTTTTAGCCGCCCATTGACCCAATGGATAAGCAGACTGCCAAAGCGTAAAAGAGACCCTGGCCATGTAAGGCGCGTTGGTCATGATCCTCGCACCGGCAGCGTTCATACTGACATAAGGCACCTTGGCTTCGGTAGTCAAAGGGGCAATGGCAGCCATGTTGGGAGTCCAAACAAAACCTGTTAAAAAATTGACTTTATCGCGAACAATCAATTCCTGTGCTACGCGTTTGGCCACATCAGGAATCGCACCCGTGTCGTCACGCGTGATCACCTCAACTTTAACGCCTGGGGGCAATTTGTCCCCGTTGAGTTTCATGTAGAGTCTGACCCCTTTGTCCAATTGGTCACCTTGTGCAGCACCAGGGCCGCTAAACGTGCTTAAGAAACCAATTTTTACAGTTTGAGCCTGTGCGGATGTGGCCAAGGACAAGGCTACACTCGCCGACAAAATAGACATCAGTAAACGATTTAGCTTCATGAAAATTCCTATTAAAACAATACCTTCAGGGCCATCCTCAAGGATTGAGCAGAGTCTAACAAAAACGGCGTCCCCACCAGCGATATTAGAAATATTAAAAAATACATTTAAGGGTTTACCCTTAAATTAATCCCTTATAGTGGGCTCGTAAGCTTATGAATATTTATCGATCAAAGACAACACCAATTTTGCACACTCATCTCCATGGCTTGCCGCAACGTGATACGAGCCCAAGTGATCCATGAGTCTCACCGCATCTTCTACAAGCTCGTCAAGAGACCAACAATGATCCGTGGGCATGGGTGTCAAGGCGCCAAACCCTCGCATGCCGGGACAAATCACCCGAAAACGGCGAGCCAAGTGAGGAATCCAGCTAAACCAAACTTCATGGCTCTCGGCATTGCCATGTAGCATCAAAATAGTTTCACTGTCAGACCAAGGATCCGAAAAATCATGATCAGAAAACTCAATATTCACCGAGTCAGAAAGCCTAAAAATTGGCATGCTTGGTTTACTTTTTGAGCATTACTTACCAGCGATTTCAGCTCGATCCAACTATTCGGCAGTCATCCCTGCCGTTTTAACCAATGCACCCCATTTGGCAGTCTCAGCTTTGAGGAAAAAGCCCAATTGATCAGGATCCATGTACATCGGCTCAGAACCTTGCTTCAATAAAACAGCACGGACTTGAGGGTCATTGGTGATTTTTTGAACTTCTTGAGACAATTTTTTGACCAAGCTCTCGGGGGTTTTTGCTGGAGCAAACAAACCAGTCCAAGAATTAACTTGGAACCCAGCAAGTCCTTGCTCTTCAAAGGTGGGTAAATTGGGCAGTAAATCTGAACGTTTTGACGTTGCGATACCAATGGGTTTTAATCGTCCAGATTTAATATATTCTTCTAAGGCAGTGAATCCAGTACAAAAGACCTCAACACGGCCACTGAGCAAGTCCGTCATTGCGTCTGCAGCGCCTTTATAAGGAATGTGCGTCATTTGAGCACCACCCAAGGCCTTGAACAATTCCCCACACAGATGAGGAGTTCCACCAACACCAGAAGACGCGAAATTCAATGCGTTGGATTTTAGTTTGGCCAGCGCCAACAATTCTCTTGAGTTGTTGGCCGGTACGTTTGAATTGACCACCATCACGTAAGGCGTACTGGCAAACATGGCCACCGCAGAGAGATCTTTGATCGGGTCATAACCCAAGTTTTTATAGACATTGGGACCCACGGCCAAAGGTGCCGCAACACCTACAAGCAAGGTGTATCCATTGGCAGGCGACTTGGCAACAAACATCGAGCCCAAATTACCACTTGCACCGGGACGATTTTCAGGAACCACTTGCTGGCCTATTTTTTCAGATAATTTTTTCGCCAATAAACGGCCCAAAATATCGTTGGTACTAGAACCTGCCGGATACGGAATGACCAAGGCAATCGGATGGTCAGGGTATTGCTCGGCAATGGCAAAGGTTTGAATGAGTAAAAAAACTAGGCAAAATACCCTCTTCAATCCAGCACTTAAATACCGTGGGCTCATGATTGCTAAGAATGTTGGGTTAGAAATTGTAAAACCTCAGCAACAACGGCGTCTGGCGCCAAAAAATGAATCCCATAGTCATAACCATCCAATTCAACCAATTTGGATATGGGTAACAAATCTCTCATTTCCGCCATGTGACTGCGGCGTCGCTCTGTGCATTTACTACCCACAATCAAAAGCGTGGGAACCTTAATTTCCTTGAGCCTAGGGGTCAAATCAACATGCGCAAAGAGCTTAAATGCAGCAATCGCCATATATGTTGGTGTTTTGGCCATTTCAATGGGAACCCATTCTTCCAAGCCCTTGGGTGCATGACTCAAATCCATTCTATAACCCAATGTCTGCTTACACCATTCAGCAACACCGAATTTTCTCAGTGCAGCCGCTTGATCAACCTCTCCTAGAGCATAGGTGGAAATGGTTTCATTACCCATCTTTGCTGCAGTATTCAAAAGTGTTATGGAAGAAATTCGACTGGGGTGTTCTAAAGCGGCCACCAAACCCAGTGCACCACCCGTGGACTCACCAACCCAGTGTGCTTTTTCAATGCCCAAAGCATCCAATAGACCAATGGCATCTCCGGCCAACATTTCGGGTGTAATGACTGAATCTTCAGGCGGTTTGGTGGTATCCCCATAACCCCGCGCATCAAGACTTAAAACCCGATAATGTCTACCCAGCAATATATGCCAGGCTTTCCAAAATTCAGTATTTCGACAATACCCGGGATAAAGAATGAAGGTTTCAGGCTCCATTGTGCTCCAAGGGTCGGTAAAGTCAGACAGCTCGTAGTGAATATTGATATCCCCAACTTGGATAAATGTTTTATTTTTTTTCACCATAATTAACCTCAATCAAAAAACAACCCTACACATTCGTATTCCAAAACACGCATAGTCAATTCTAGAATGCGCGTAGACAAGAATAAAGCATACATTTTCACGACAGAGAATTTCCACGCATTTGTTAGCGCCTTCGTTCTCATAGACCTCTAGAATATCATAATCACAACTTTTTTATATTTTTAAAGCTTGAACTTGGCTTGATGTCTTTTGGGTTTTAGTGGAGTCAATCAAATCAATTTTGCTTAAACTTGTCCGCCTTATCACGAAAATCTATGGCAGTATGGATCGAGGTGAGTTTTAAAAATATTTATGAAGTATCGGCAAAAGGATTTGCTTAACATGAACAACTAAACACGATAATTTAGATAAGCATATAAGACTAGGTTGTGTGTGATGGAGTTTCGCGGAGTCGAACCGTGGGCCTGTGGATTATGATTCCATCGCTCTAACCGACTGACCTAAAGCGCCGAGTCGCAAATAATAGCGGGACTTGGAGAGCGAGGGGTGGTGTGTTTGAGACAGTGCGAAACCACTGAATTTTCAAGTGACTTAGCAAGGGTCAGCACAGTCTACATTTGTTTTTGATTTTGAGTGGGTGCGACCGTGCTTAAGGGCTTGGAGAGGGTATACAGCCTAAGCTATTTAATTTTTGACTCAACATGCTTTGCAAATCGATTCAATATGGCTTGCCATCCTGCCTCTTGCTGTTCAGCAGGGTGCTCAGATTCTGGTTCGAATGCAACGTTCACAGTTACCCCATCAGGGCTTTGTTTGAATTCAACCGTTGCAGTTCGTTCGCCAAAAGTGTATTCAATCACTTCAAGCGGAATGATTTTTGTGTAGGTACCTTCAAAATCAAATCCAAAGCTTCCATCTTTTGCTTCCATGCGTGAAGAAAAATTTCCTCCAACACGCAAATCAACATGAGACGCAGTGGTATGCCAATCATCCGAAGCCGCATTCCTTTATATCTTCTGGATTGGTGTAAGCATCCCACACTGTTTCTATAGGCGCATTGATAGTGATTCTAACGATGATGGTCTGTTTGGCAAAGTGCGGTTGGAATGGAATAATAAATCGTGTTTAATAAATTGCACATACCCGCGTTTGTATTGGAGAGCCGAAGATCCGGAAATAAATTGGTCGCTCTTCACGGATTCGAACCGCGGACCAGTGGATTATGATTCCATCGTCCTAACATTTGCAACAGTTGGATGAGAATTGAGCTCTCGCTCCTTTTTAAGCTGTTCTGCTGATCGGTAGACAATTTTTCCGTCCACTAAGGTCACAATTTGTGTGTTGGTTTGAATAGCTAAATCTACAGCTGATTGACCTGCTCTTAAAATTGCATCGAAGGATCCAGCCAAATCGGGATCTTTAGATAATCGAATGTCCTTAGTGTTCATTGGCGCTCCAATCTATTAATTTTGGTATGTCTACGTCACCGTCATAGATAACCCAAGAATCAACGATTAACTTGAAATTTTCTAAATTTCTTAGACCAGAAGTAAATCGACGCAAAATCGTTGCATGAGGAATGTCATGTCCGCCCTGTTTCACACGAGATTTGACTCTTTCGATCGCTAAATCAGATGCGCTTAACTTAATAAACCAAAGCTTCACGGTGTATCCCAAATTTTGCCAACGCTTTATTTGGGTTAAGTAATGAACACCAGACAAGGTTGTTTCAAATGCAAAATTATGGCCGGATAAAGATACTGCTTCTATCTCACTCAGCATTATTCTTCCAGCTTTAAAAGCCGCCAAATCCGGATTAAAAGGTGAAAGACCAGCTGCAATAAGGTCAGCATTTATAAACTGATAAGTTTGGGCTTCTTTGGGGAGAAAGTTTCGCGCAAAAGTCGTTTTACCAGCCCCGTTAGGACCTGCAATTATTATGACTTTTTTCATCGGATTAGCATTTCAGTAGAAAGAGCCTATTATCCGGAGGAGTATATTTGGTGGCGCTTCACGGATTCGAACCGCGGACCTGTGGATTATGATTCCATCGCTCTAACCGACTGAGCTAAAGCGCCGAGCCTCAAATTATACAGTTAAATTATTCTGCTTTTTCTAAAACCTTGAAGCAAAAAGTTCTCACCGTAAACAAAAAATACATCCTACCCTACTATTACGCTGACGAACCGCGCTAAACGCTTTGAGTGGCGTTGTATGTATTTTAGCTATGCCTGTCTGTCACCAACTCCAAATTACGCAACAAGATTACAGACGGTGAATGTTTTGCTGTCCTTAACATACAAACCAAACTGAGTCGTCAACTGTTCAAATCATTTAAGCAATTCAATTAATTACTCATGATCAGCAAAATATATATAAATGGTCATGTTAAAAATTCAGTTATTAATCGACCTTATTTTTCAATCAAAAAATCATTGCAATTGGCTTGTCAACGATTTAATTTTTCAAATCCGAGACTAAAAGTCAGTTCATAGATTTTTTGAGATTGATTGAACATGTTCTGCTCAATAGAGATTCCAAGTCTCTTGTAACTTTTGTGCAATACTCTCCATAAAAATTAACTATTGAACAAAACAAGACCTTGTTTTTATCCAAAATATCCATTCCGAGTCGAGCAACTTTATCAACGTTCATCCCAACCCATTTATTAACATTTAAAATACTTGGTCTAGTTTCTTTTAAAAACAAGTTAAATCACAAATATTTAGAACTTTAATACTAAATAAAGAGATATATCAAACAGTTTCACTGAAATTACATCAAAAAGAATTACAATTAATGTGGTTTTGATCCAATAATATTCATTTAATTTTGACAAAGGTGATCTCAAAATGGCAACGTATCCAATTGTTCAAGATACCGCGAATATCAATAATAATCTTGTAGCTCGTTCAGAGCCAACTAGAGCCAATGATAAAAGCACCAATATACACATTGGTGAAGGCGTGTCAATTACGGGCTCAATAACGCTATCAGGTCATGCAACCGTGAACGGAACAGTGGACGGGGAATTGAGAGCTGGCAGTCTAGAAATTGGAAGAACCGGACAAGTAACTGGTAAAATTTTCGCCAACAGTATTAGCGTTTCGGGTATTTTAAAAGACGAGATCCATTGCCGCGAGCATTTTCAAATCAATGCGTCAGGCCAAGTGACTGGCAATCTTGAGTACTCTGAAATTGAAATCGAGAGGGGCGGTAAATTTATCGGTGACATGAAAGAAATTAAAAAATAATTCATAACATCTATAGTCGATTATCAACCGCTTAAAGCTTTAGAGTAAAGCCAACTCTGTCTTTACGCGTTTGAAAACCGAGTACCACTGCCCTAGGGATGATTGTCTCAAAAGCTGCGTATTTGGGTACCATAGGCATTGCTCTCCATCGTCAAACCACCGCCAATCGGCATTAAAAGGCAACATCACAAGTGTTTGTTTGCCGATGGCACCAGCAAAGTGAACAGTTGAATTATCGATTGATAAAACCAAGTCACATGCATTGATGAGCGAAAGCAAGGAATCTATATCTTTAAAATTATCAATTGAATCGACGGACTGAATTTCTACATCGAATTTTTTTCTGATCTCATTAATTTCCTCCTTTACATCTCCATACTGAAGACTGACAAAATCAATTTTTACGCCTTTTACTGTTTCAAAAAACTTCTCTAAACATATTGTTCGATCTTTGCCTGTTGTTTGACTTTTTGTAGTCCAACTGATACCCACCAAGGGATTCGACCTCTTAAGTTTTGCGCGCAATTCATTCGATAAATTCGTGTTGACTTTTAAATAAGATTTACGCCAAGACATAAACGATATATCACTATCAAAAAGGTATTGAGGCAAACTACCAATAGGCAAATGACAATCGTAAGTTTTTTCATCCAACACGATGTCTGAAGAGTAAAACTCCAACTCAGGAAAAGAGCGACGGTATATTTCCAATCCTCGGGGGTCAACTTTTACTTTAATGTGTGAAGACAATTGATGAGCTTGAGATAAGAAAACAGAGAACATGAACTCAGTTCCTATCCCCTGTTCAGACCAAATTAGCAAACGTTTATTGTCATCACCAACTTTCCATTGTGGAAGCGTCGTATTCAAGTAAGCCGTTTTAAATTCTGCACCACTCCAGCGAAATTCATATTCAACCCACCCTTGGTTGAACTTTTTCATGTGAAGCAATAAGAGCGCACGGTTCCAACGCAAAGAATCTGAAGACGCCTCTAATTCAAGAGCATGGTCATAGTTTTCTAAGGCCAGGTCGAATTGATTGAGTTCAACGAGTATATTGGCTTTGTTCACATAAGCCAAAGAAAATAAGGGGTCAAGCCCAATGAGCTCATTGATTTTTTCAAGGGCCAACGCATGCATCTTTAAATGGCGCAAGACAATGCCATACTGATTCAAAGACTTCTGATCGCACGATTTGAAAGCCAATCCCTTTTCTATCTCTAACTTAGCATCATGATAATTATGCAACTTGCACAATATAATAGATTTATTTAAATAACAATCAATATAATTTTCATCAATTTTTAAAACTTCACTGTAAGCCTCTAACGCACTTGTATATTGATAATTTTTTTCAAGCAATACAGCTTTATTAAAAAATGCTTCTTTGTAATTTTTTTGATTATAAATTGCAAGATCATAGTTGTTTAAAGCATTGGCAACTAGATTCAACGATCGATAAACGTTTCCCAAGTTGAAATAAAGTGGCCCATGATTTTGCTGATACTTTAACGCTTCAAGATAATACTCCAAGGCCAACTGATTCTCTTGCAAAATTTCCGCAATAATACCTAGATTAACGTATGCTGGAAAAAAATCTGGTTTGGTTGATAAGCAACTCAAATAGCTGGATCTCGCATTTTTAAAGTCAGATAAGCATTGAAGTGAAATACCTTTGTTGTAAAAAGCCTCAGCAAAATCTGGGTTTAGCGCAATGGCTTTATCAAAATTTTCAACAGCTAACGAATACATTTTCAACTTTTGCTGTAACAAGCCTAGGTTATTGAAAACGATTGGATTGGTTGAATTGATATCAACTGCTTTGAGCAATAGATCGAGCCCTTGCAGATCCAGACCCATCTGCGTATATAACATCCCAAGCAACTGCAAAGCGTCAAAATGGTGTGGCTGTTTCAACAATATCGATTCGTATATTGTTTTTGCATTTTCAAGACGCCCAGCTTGATGATGTGAATGTCCAACAAGCAATTCGTCGTTGATAGTCATCCCCAAATTTGAAGTCAACGGGGTCATTTATTACAGGCCATAAAGTATTATTGCTGCCATTGCTCCAGAAAGGCAAGTCGACAACATTCCAACCAGTAAAGCTCTTGCGCCCATATCGACAATTTGTTTTTTTCTATTGGGTGCCATGGCACCCAATCCACCAATCACAATTCCTAAACTTCCAAAATTGGCGAATCCACAAAGCAAGTAAGTCAACAATACACGACTTTTATCATTGAGGGCACTCACTGGTAAATTAGATAAATTTAAATAAGCGATGAATTCATTCAACACCAACTTTGTGCCTAATAATTGGCCTGCAAGAGCACAATCTTGCCAGTCGATCCCCAATGTCCAAGCAAAAGGTTGCATCAACCAACCCACCACTCGCTGAAGCGTAAGGGGATGACCAAAGACGTTGGGTAGTAATTCCAAAAGATTATTGACCAAGGCCACCAACGCCACCAAAACGATCAGCATAGCAATTACATTGGCCAAAAGTTTTAGCCCTTGGAAAGTACCATCACTGATCGCATCCATCAAACTTGATCGGCAGTCGTGTTCAAAAGATGTGTTTTTTTCTGAATATTTATTTCTTTGAAGGAAAATTGACTTTATTGATTCAAGTAAATCGACTTTATTGTGTTCAATTTCAACTTGCTCCTCAACTGTGTGTGGCACTACGATCAGACCCAGCATGACAGAGGCTGGAGCACTGATCATTGATGCAATCAACAAATGTGAAATGGCACCTGGAACACTTTGCTGTAAAAATGTGGCATATAAAACGAGAACCGTTCCAGAAATAGTTGCCATTCCAGAACTCATCACGATGAATAATTCCGAGCGATTCATCTCTTTAAGATATGGCCTCACCAACAAGGGCGCCTCAACCATACCCACAAATACTGTCGCGATTGTCGCGAAACTGGTTGCGCCACTGAGCTTAAAAATTCTACTCAGACCCCAAGCAAAAATGCTCACCACGATTGGCAATATACGCCAATAGTAAAGTACTGCTGACAATGCGCTAAAGATCAAAATCATAGGTAGAGCTTGAAGCCCTAGAATGAAAGACCCACCCTTGTTGATTTCATTAAATGGCAATGCTCCGCCTCCGATATAACCAAAAACGAGGGAGGTTCCCGCAATTGTCGCTTTTTGAATTGCCAAAACAACATCATTTAATCGTAAAAATATATTTTGAACTTCTGGTGTTTTAAGCAATAACAAGGCCAAACCGAATTGCAAAGTAATGCCTTTCATGATTCCGACAGGCAAGAAACACTGTCGATTTTCAGAAACCGCATAGGCGATCAATAAGATCAACGTTATACCTATCAACGGTTGAATCAATGACATCTTTATCCCTATAGAAAACAGTCTTTACAAGTTGTATTTCTCAGATTATCCCTGTATTTTGGAAAACCTAAAAAACACCGAATGATCATGACTAGTTGAATCATGATTTTCTAATTGAACTTTATTACATGAATTATATTTATGCCTTTTTACAGTGTCGGGAACTTGACATAATGCCTTAAATTTGTTCAACTTGTCTTTGGCTCTTTTGATTCTTTCAATATCAAATAGACCAAAAATCTATTCGACGTTCATAATGAGGTGTTCATCATGCTGTATAAAAAAATATTTCTTCTATCCAATTTTTTACTCGGCCTTGCTCTTATTACCAATAGTGAGTTTTTGCTGTCTCAAACTCAAAAGGGCAGCTCAATTGTTCAACCAGCATTGGCGATTCCAGCAGCATCGAATCCATCCAACTTATCCAACACCACCCAACCCGCCTACAACGGCTACCAACCGCAAATTAGGATCGATGCAAACCAATTGATCAATGCTCAAAATCTAAAACAAGAAAAAAAACTTCCCCCCGACCTCAATAAAGACTATTCTGGCACCGCTCCCAACAACACAAGGATTGGATCAAATGGCAACTACATTGATAATTCAAGTTCAGAGCAAATCACTTCCTCAGGATTGATTTGCAAATCTGACCGAAATTCAAAAAAATGCAATTGAATCTGCTTTTATATATCTAGGATCAAGATTATTTTTCGAAAGCATCTTCTTGATTCCAAGGTCGGAAATATAAAATTACACCAGAAGTCGCAAAGATAAATGAGATCCAAACGGCAGCTATCCCCTGGGCATAATCAATCACTCTGAACAAGTTATAGAGGCTCACCAACCACAAGATGACCAATGTTATCTTTTGTACTATTTGTTTTTGCCAATATTTCTCTGATTGAGCTGCGAGTTTTAAACCGCTCAGCCCTCCCAACCAACCAACACAGGCTCCAGCCAAAACATCATAGGGCCAGTGGGCACCAACCATTATTCTTGACAATCCAATCAAAAAGGCAATTAAAATAATCAGCCATATAACAGTTTTTTGTTTGTTTTTATTTTGAAAATCTAAAGTCATCACAATAGCACTGGCAGCTGCAAATGCAGTAATGGTGTGACCTGACGGGAAGCTATTGCTTGTCAAAACAGGCCCTAATAAAGTGAAGTCTAAGCTCGCCTTCAAATCCGCTGGTCTTGGTGCGTCGAATGCATGTTTCAATAACACCGACATAAGGCCACCCACTGGAATGGCCAATATGGCAGCAAATATTGCTTTTGGGCTGTGACGCATCATCGGCAAAATCATGGGCCACAAAATGGATGTATCACCCATTAAGGTCAATACGCACCAAACGCTCGGTGCAATATATTGGGAATAACCATTGATATCAACAAATAAATTTTGATTGAAAGGTTTGATCCAAATTTGAGAACCTATTGTGATTGACAAGAAAACCAAGCTCACCATGACTTGTCGTTTAAAGTTAATCCTTCTGACCGGACTATTCAATTCATAATGATAATCCTGGACTTCAATCATATTTTTTAACGCTTTCTTAAGAAAAGTTAATTTGATTGCCAGTTTGTGCATTGCAAAAAATTAAAATGCGCAATTTGCCTGCCCATTCGAAAAATGGGCATTTGTTCCAATAAATGGCACGATTCAAATTCAGGACCTGACACGGGTGGGTCATATGTCATCAAAGACCAATCCAACAAGATCACATCTTCGTGTGGCTTGATGGTCCCAAACCACAAATCGAACTGATCGTGATGACTTTGAATCACTTTAACAGGCATCGGTCTAGCATACCAAGCGACTCGACTTGCAAGGGTCCAATTCATGACGGCAAGAGTATTGACTCGATTTTGATTGGCCAGTTCTATCGCTCTTTTTGCAGCTTGATCCCAGCCAATTAAATCGGCAAAGGGATTGGGTTTTGATGATGTCGGCTTTTCACCAGCTAGGCTAATGGCGGCCTGCCCCTTTTCATCACCAAACCCTCCTGAAAAAATCAAACCTAATAAACCGAACAAACAAAACACTTGAAAGCTTAAAATACTCAACCAAATTTTCGGCTTTCTTTCCTGCCATTGATCCAGGCCCAAGGCCCCCAAAGGTATCAACGCCACATAAGCAGGGGCCATCCAGTGAGGCAAGGTACTTCCTCGACCTGCCAAAAAAATTAACAGCAGGGCTGTAGGCAATCCATAGGCTAAAGTGAACATCGAAACGCTCAGAGCGTCAGACTTTTTTTCAATTGTGAACTTCTTTGAAGTCTCTTGACCAATCGATTCGTGATTATTCTTTTGAATCTTTCCTAGTTTAAATATGAAAGCAACGAAAAGCAAAGGGCCAAAAGCCAACATCAATACCAATAGATACAAAATACTTTTTCGAACTTGCCAGGACTGTGAGCCTGAAGCATGACCGAATTGATAAACAAAAGAACTCCATTCGTGTTTGAAATTCCAGTAAATAATGGGTGTAATCAAAAGAATAGCAATGATAAAGGCCAGCCAACATCCTTTTTCTTTGAGTAGTTTGAGCCCATGAGCGTATAAAAGTACAAAGGCTGCAGAACACGCAAGTAAAACTGCCGTGTATTTGGACAGGCCACTAAGTCCCAATAATATGCCAAGTCCCACCCATTGTTGAAGTTCTGGCATTCCATCTTTATGGGTCATCTCCCAAGTCAACAACATTATTGCGCTCACCAATGGCAACAACAAGCAATCCGGTACCAGTGCAAAGCCCAACAGGTTCAACAATGGTGAAGTCACCCATAGAACCAGTACACTACCAACACGATGGTGCTGTTGCGGCAAGTCGCTTGTTTTGTTCTCGCCGCGTAAAACCAGATCATTTCTCAATCTATGATACAAAACAATAGACAAGTAAAGGCCCATCGTCCAACTGATCATGGGTGCCAACCTCATGACCAGATCAGTCTGACTCCATTGCAAGAAGAACCACTGCAGCCACCCCACCATGGGCGGATGGTCATAATAACTCCAGTCCAAATGCGTTGCATACAAAGCGTAATGGGCTTCATCCGGAGAGAGGTGCACTGACAAGGCCAATATGATGTGCAACAGGATAACCAACAAAAACAACCCTTTCTCCAAGGGTTGTAAATGAATGGACTTGTACAGCATCATGGATTAAGCTTTGACTTGGGTTTTTGGTGAATCTTGAGGTTCAAGTTGTCTCATTTTTCAACGGGTAAACTATTTAATTCTTTTTGTTTTGCGTTTTTTTGGCCAAACAATCAATGATGTTGCCACATAATTCCAAATTACACCGACCAAAATACCCGCCAAGCCTGAGAATACCCAGTATCCGTATCCTTTGTAAATAAAAGAAGCGACTCCCACATTGGCTACCGCGCCAACGCTACACGTCAGCATAAATTTGATCAACCCAATATACCAATCTAAACCACTCAACTTTTGATCTCTATAAGTCAAGATATTGTTCAAATAAAAATTAAAAACCATCGCACCGAAAACCGCACAAACTTGCGCCTGAGTGAATATCAAGTTCAGAACATTCAAACTCACTCCCAAAATACTCAAATGCACCAGCACGCCCAATGAACCAATGATGCCGAACGAAATTAAAGATGCAGGAATATGAGAGCCTAATTTTTTATCGATCAACAATAAAAAATAATCCCAAATGACGCGTTGATCAAGTTTGCTTTCGCCGGAATGACGTTCACGAAATTGGAATGCCACTTCTTTGAACACGAGTGGCTTGGGCGCTGAGGCAACAATATCCAAAAGTATTTTGAAACCCATGCTCGATAGGTTTGCAACGCAAAACTCAAAGGCTTTGCGTTTGATCATAAAAAAACCACTCATTGGGTCTTTAAGATTGACCCCCAAGAGTTTTTGACTCAATTGTGTTGCCCAACGCGACGAGGCTTGTCTTCTTTTGTCCCAGTCGCCCACACCACCGCCTTCCATATACCGGGTCCCCACAACCAAATCAACTTCTTCGTGAGTCATGATATCGAACATGATGGGCAACAGAGATTCATCGTGCTGCAAATCTCCGTCCATTACCGCCAGATAATTTGCACTGCTTGACATCATGCCCTCGACACAAGCACTTGAAAGTCCTCGCCGACCGATACGCTGTATGCATCTGATTTGTGGATCCATCTGAGCAATGGCTTTGACTTTTTGAGCCGTTCCATCGGGTGAGTCATCGTCAACAAAAATGATTTCCCAGCGCACCTCTTTCATAATTCCTCGAACACGCCCGATGATTTCTTCAACATTGTCAACCTCATTGAATGTGGGCACGATGACAGACAACTGCACGCCCTGTAATTCCTCCAAGGGATGAACGCTCAGCTCAGACGGATTGGATAGGGATGGCATTGTTGGTGTATTCTCTGTATGCAAAAAACGGTTACTCTCAAGCTCGGATCATGCTCAATATTTGACCTTTCTAGTCTTGCGTCTCTAGCTTCCTATTGTTTAGACTTTTGGATCAGAAGATTGATATCACACTGCATCAAATGACCCATAGGTCTGCCCAAAAACGACAACGCCTAGGCTTGTGCAATGTGACATTGCTCAAGGCCTAGGCGCCTGAATCAAGAGATCTTAGGCTTTTTTATTGTAAGCGCTACACCATCCATTGGCAGACACTTGTTTACCAGCAAACAATGGGCAGGGGCCTGCTGCATCTGTGGGCTTGCCTTGGAACAATGCACAGTTTTTGCAAGCTTGTGATTTATCGTGCTTTGGAAATTTTCCAGCGTCGACCTTGCTAGTGTCGCTTTTATAACCCAAAGCTGATGCTTGGGGATCATTCTCAGCCACAGTGGCCTGAGCAAAAACCTGGCCACCGGCCAAAGCTGTTCCAATGAGGGTTAAATTGATGAAAAATTCTCGACGTGATGCCATTGCAATGCTCCTAAAAATTGATGCAAAATTAACGAAAATATAATAACAAAAATCAGCACACCGAGATAGACCTCAGAGCCAATCGGGCTATTGTAAAACTAAAAAAAATATTCTACCTCACCGACTTCACAACGTTTGTAAAGACTCGATGGAGGTTCATTCTTTGGTCTGACTCGGCACTTGATTGGACGATAAATTGTTCGTTGTATTGCTGGGTAGCGTTGCTGGTGAGCTGAGTACAGAGGCGTTTGAATTGGCTGAAACGTTATTCACTGAAGAAGAGTTGGATCCCAAGTTTGTCGGCTTTGCACTGGGAGCCCCCGCAGAAGAAAGATTTTGCATTGCAGGCCCGTCTGGCGATTTAGGGGCTGCATTCGGCGTGGGGACCGGAGAGGGCATTTTGCTGAGCGCCATAGGACTGGTGCCAGGGTTGGCGGCCGATGAAGGCGGGGATGTCGTCAAAGCATTTGGATTTTTCCCGCCCTCCTCTACTGATTCCAAGGCGGGAGCTTCAACCAAAGGCACAGGCACAGGGTCCTGTGTGATAGAAGACTCGACATTGGAATTGGAGATGAAACCTGCGTTCTTCAATAAATCCACAAAGTCATCTTTGGCCTTGGGTTCAACAATCAAGACCAGGCCCAATAAAACCAATAGAAACAACAAAGATTTAGCGCCAAAACCCATCGATGACTTGGCGTCACTGGAATCACTCAAAGAGCTTTCGTTGGAGGGCATGGACAAGGCCACAGGCAATGGACTCGATTGTTCCATTGTAGAGACCTGTGGGACTTTTACGGAATGAGGAATTGAATTGACTGTGGGGTCTTGAGCCTCAGTCCTGACGTGTTTTTTTTCTGCTGCTGCGTCTGGTGTCACCACTTCAACTTCAGCATGATTTTTAAGTTGAATCTCGGAGGTTGAAGCGCCAAGAGTGGACGGAACTTTGACCACTTTGCCCAATTCAGTTGACGCCAGTGTTGGTCCAAGCTCAGCGTCAGACGGGGTGAGCATCTGTTGTTCAAGTTCCGCTTGGACCAAGACTTCTTGGGCCAGCAATTGAGTTTGACCCGAAAGCTCTAGGGTCTCCTCATTCACCAAGTGCCTACCAAAAAGCTCATCTTCGGTCATTCCAAGAATTTGTGCCAATTTTTTGGCCACTGTCAGTTTAATGGCCAAGCTATAAAAAGCGCTGTCACCACCTTCTTCGAGTTGTTTGACCTGTTTTGACGACAAACACGCACGAGCTGCCATGTCCGCCAAGGTCCATCCCAATGCCTCTCTTTTGAGACGCAACAGTTCGCCCTGAATGTCTGAGTCAGCGGTCATGTTTTTGACAGACTGGATGATGGCATCAACATTGTTTATTTATCGAGCAACAACTCGCCTTTGATCGAGGCACCCTTTTGAACTGATATGGTCTGATACACCACGTGACCATCCACGGTTGCTGAGGAAGTGATAATCAATTCATTGCAGATGGCCGTTCCCGCAAATTTACCCTTGATGTGCAAACTGTGACAACTGACAACCCCTTCAACCGCACCTTTGGAGCCGATGGTGAGTTCATTGACTTGAATCTGACCATTCAAAGTGCCTTCAACGTGGATAGCACCTTTGGCATTAATTTCACCGCGAAAGGAAAAGCCTTCGCTCAAAATTGAAGGTTTGCTATTGGCCGGCGCCAACATATCCATGACATTGGATCTTGGGGCGGGGGCATAGGGAGTGCCTGTAGCGGGCAAATTTTCAACGGGTGGTGTAGACATGGCGTTTAAAGATGAATCAGGAGGTAAAACTTGAATAACAGGATCTGTTGCGGATGGGGCTATATTAACTTGAACTGGATCCTCGTTAATAGCCATTTGAATGTTAGTGCTGATGGTATTTTTCGCGTCTTGCTCTAAAGAAGAAAAGACTTTTTCGACAAGACTACTGTTTCTGATTTTGGGCTTCTTGAACATACTGCGCTGTGCGAATGACCTTTTGTGGGTTAACCGGATAACCGCCTACTAAAATTTCCAGATGCAGATGTTTTCCCGTGGATACGCCAGTATTGCCAACGTAACCAATTGGAGTCTGAGTATTGACATTATCGCCAACTTGGGCAGAAATGATAGCCAAATGTGCATAAAGTGATTCAATGCCATTGGAATGTCGAACAACCACGGTATTGCCATAGGAAGAGTGCACTTGCGCCATCACGACGACACCTGACTTAACGGGATAGACTCGGTCGTCCCTGTCTTCGTTGATCAAATCAACCCCTGTATGAAAATGAGGTTGATTGGTAAAGGGATGGCGACGTATGCCAAAATCTGAGGACACATTAAAATTGGCCAAGGGCATTTTGGACGGCAAAGCCGCCAAAACTTCACGCATTTCACGGTTTGAAGCCAAATCCTCAGCAACTTTTCCACGCAGTAATGCGTTATTTTTAACTTCATTGCTTGAGGAAAATCCACCACTGGATGAATTTCTCTGAATAATATTAATCACCTTTTCCGTCAATCCAGAAGAATCAAGCTGATTTTTCAAACCCACGTTTTCTTGGGCAACAGCAATCTTCGAGGTATCCACAAATCGACGAATGCTCATGTCCCTGTCGTGAATGGTTTGGGCCAACGTGAGCATTTGATCTTCACTGATATTGGCCAAGTCGGAATCATCTTGGCCTGTGGATGAACTGATCAAAGCCCTGTAAACCGCTTGGTGCGATTGCTCTAGCTTGGATCGCCCCCAATACAGATCCACGCTCAAGGCCGACAGAACAAGAATAAAGCCAATCATTGACAACGCAAAAACAATGAAACCACGCACCAGCATGCGTTGCATAACCGCTGAAAAATTAAAATACCTCAGCTCTGCGTTTTGCTCCCAAATGATGCGCGCATCTTGATACTCCCGAGTCCAACCCTGAGCGACCATCTGTGGAATGGACCTCAACCACATCCACAATGTGCTTGTAAAACTCATGGACTAAAAACGACTTCAGGTCACGGTGACGGTTTGAGAGGGTGGCAATGCAATGGGCGCACCAGGACCAGACTGCGTGAGTGTGCCTTCGACTTCACCACCTTTTTCAATTTCGATCTCAACATATTGCACTTTGCCCGCAATCTTGCCTGTTGAGCGAATGATCAAACTCTTTTCACTGATGATGGTGTTGTGCAATTCGCCACGAACGTCCAAAACCTTGGCTGACACACGACCAGTGATCTTGCCTGTAGGTCCCACCAAGACTTCTTCTGCCGTCAAGTCACCCTCAATAACTCCGTTGACCACTGCTTTGGCAGGAACAGTAAATGTTCCCTTAACGATGACGCCGTCTCCAATGACGACGCTTTCAAATGATTCTGGCTGATTGGTCATGTTTACTCCTTGGGGAAAATTTTAACAAACTATTTCCGTCATTTGATCGAGAAAACAATGTGATTAACAAACAAGCAGAAAAGCTACATAAATAATCAAAATAATTAATTTTATTGTTAAAATTATCGACTCTGAAAACAGAAGGATTCAATAAATTGATTATTTTATACAGTGTGTTGCAGTCTTAATAAATTTTCAAGACCCAAACACATTAATCTACATCACACTGATGACGCCAATCTAATGCCAAAGACCTTTAGAGAGAAATTTATGCCATCAGGCAAAGGAAAGTCTTCAGTTGGGCCTTAAAACTGCAGTATTGCAAGAAGGCCCCAAGACGGATCAATTGTTCTTGATCGTTTGGGCGTTGTGAATCACAGTTTTGGCATCATTTTGAGCGTTGGAGCTGCCTGAGTTTTGAATCACCAAGCCGAGTAACTTTGCACCATGCTCAACGGCAATAGAGCCATAAGAAATGTCCCCATGAACCACAGAATCTTTGTGAAACTCAACTCGCTCATCGGCGTAAATATTGCCCTCAATTTTGCCTGCGACCATCACGCGGTGAGCCGTGATGTCACCCTTGACTTCGCCTGAAACACCAATGGCCACAGAAACTTTGTGGTCGGGTGCAGTCTCGATATTGCCAATGACTTTACCGTCGATTCGAACGCTGTCGAGCAGCACCAAACGACCGTGAATTTGGGCTGATTTCCCAATTAAAGTGTCAAAGCGTTCATTGGAAGTATTCAAGGATTTGTCTTTGAGCTTTTCAAACATGATATTTCCCAAACGGGTTAAGAGAGCCAGACTATCCCGATGTGATGGGAATGATTTGAATGGGATTGATCAACTTGCCATTCTTGAACATTTCGTAATGCAAGTGAGGTCCAGTGGAACGACCTGTTGTGCCAAGCTCCCCCAACTGTCCGCCACGAACAACATGGTCACCTTCTTCGACCAAGCGTTTTCGCATATGGGCATATCGAGTGACATAGTCCTCACCGTGACGCACTTCGACCACATTGCCATAGCTTGCATCCCAGGCGGAACGAACCACCACACCATCGGCCGAGCTGATCACCGGTGTTCCCGCTTCAGCTGAAAAGTCAATGCCTTCGTGCATGGCCAATTGACCGGTAAAAGGATCATGCCTTACACCAAAACCACTCGAATATCTGAATTCACCACCCACAGGAATTCCGAGAGGCAAGGCATGCAACCAATTGAGCTGGTCTTGCCACTGTGTTTGCATAGAGACCACCACTTGGTGTAAATGGATCACGTCTTGTTCAGCCGATTTGATCTCAACATCCAAGGGTTGCCGGAAAAACGTATCGCTTGACTTCAAAGGTACCAAAGGACCGCCCAAGCTGTCGCCCTTGCCATTGCCCTTTTCTTTAAAACCAGCAGGAACCGCAATCTCCATGAACTTGTTTTTGATGGATTCCAACTGTTTGATCTCTTTGATCGTGCCTTGCATCGATTCGTTCATGCTGTCGAGTTTTTCGCGATAAACCGACTCCATCTTAAGTTGCTCAGACTCGGTGGTCACACCGCCCAAGCTTCTGGCCAACTCTGGGTTGTGCTCAACGGCAATGCGCAAACCCAATAGATTCAACAAAAACCCCATCACCACCAAAAACACAGCCAACGCAAGTGTCGCCCGCACGATCGTGGAGCTCGTGATGGAAATGGTTTGGATGCGTCCGGTGGGTCCGGACAACCACATGAGTTGCATGGGTGGATTAGCTCAAGGCGTCAAAATTAAGAATTGAAAGCGGGAAGTGCATTTTAGGCAATTTAAAAGAAATTAAAACCCTTTTGGTCAGTAATGATGGAAGACAAATTCTTTTTTTTGTTATTTATGCTCTCTTTAGTACTCATTTCAGCTGCTCCAAGGTGTAAACCCTAAAAGTTAGAACCTTCCCCTCGGATCAAGACCTGAGGCCAAAAGCAAATCCAAAGCTCAAAATACTGCATTGCACAAATATCAACCTCTATTGATCGGCAGTCAATACCCATAACTTGAGTGCCTCAGCCATTAATGATGGCCGTCTTGGGCAAACTGGATCAGGGTAAATTGAGGATCGTCGGAGGGTGGGAGCACGACACGGTGCCCCTGAAAAAACACATCAACGGCGTCCAAGTCTTCCAGCCTCAAATGCCAAGGGGGAGCACCATGAACACTTTGAGAAGCACCCAAGGCCAATTTCACCTCACTGATGAGGTGCTGACCGTCTTGAATGCACACGGTGGTGTTTTTCTTGGCGACCAAATACACATAGGTTGCCGGGCGATAAGTCGTTGTAGAAAAAACTTCTGTGCCGCCCAAAGGCTTGAAATGACACCCACCGGCGGCGCCCTCTTGGCCAGGCGAGCTGTCCAGTGCAGAGGCGACCATGCCGGGCAAGGGCTTGCCAGGGTTCTGGGGCATGGGTGCCATCACGGCCATAGGCCGCCTCGTGTTGAGATCCTTATCGATGCCCCCAAAGGGTTTGGGCACGAAGAGTCCAGCCAACATCTTTCCTGTTGAACCCATCCACGATAACCATTGAATTTGCACCCAATCGCTGGCTTGAAAGACGGGTACGATCCCTGACTTGGCCCACGCTAGAGTTGAACTGGCAGGGGCGCTCACTCTCGCCTCATACCCCTCAGGTGGAGGACTCTCCAAAACAGTGACCACGGCCATAAGAGCGAGCATGCCCAATGAGGCAAGCACGTACTTGGATTGGAAAAATCGAACCAATTCAATGCGCGTCTTCCAGTAAAAATCGGTGAGCGGACTGGCATCTAAATTTCGTCGGCTCATCTCTTCAATGGCCAGCAAGGACAGGTGCGCATCCTTGTAAGTCGTTTGAGCCCTATCGATGGCGGCCGTCTCGGAGTTATTTTGCGACAGTTTTATCAACTGCAAACTCAAACGCTTGCCCACCGAGTATTTGATTCGAGCGCTGTAAAACAAAGAATCGCCCCCCTCTTCAAGCTGAGCAATTTGCGCCACAGACACCAAACTCATGGCGGCGAAATCAGCCGCGCTCAATCCTACCTCACGCCTTAATTGTTGCAGGCGTTGAGCATCCAAGGTTGACCATACGATATCGTCCATCTTTGTCTGTGATTCACTGAACTCGAAGAGGTGGCAATGACACTAAAAATGTTCACAAACCCTGAATAAATGGGTATTTGCGCGCAAAATACGGCGAATAAAATTGCTTAGACTAACTTTATACCCCAATTTAGTGACAAAAATCAAGTCTTTACGCCTGACCTGGCTCGTTAGCGCTTCAGAAATGCCGTTTCATCAAGACTCGGCCAAGAATGGAAAGAACGCGATTCGCGTTTGAGCCGTCAAGACGTGATCACTCAGTGGCAAAATACGTTTAATTTAAGATTCCCTTACAAATTCATTTGGGACCCAGACAGCTTTCAAGCCCCTTTGGGTTTAAGAAACCATCCATGCGATCCAAAACCACCTCTTTTGAAATCAAAAACGCCGACTTGCCATTGATTGCTTTGGTGGTCAAGACCCAAGATTTTCCCCTCTTGCAGCAAGAATTTGAGCACAAGCTTCAAGAAAATACGGGATTTTTCAGTGGTGAGCCAGCGGTCATCGATTTGATGCAATTGGATAGCCCTCAAGCAGACCCCACGCTGGATTTGATGGCTTTGTGTGCGCTCATGAAAAAGCATGGACTCCACGCCATCGCGGTCAAGTGCAATGATCCACATTGGGCTGCTGAAGCTCACAAAGCGGGAATCTTTGAAGCGACCGAGTTTTTGCACACTGGCAAGCCCGTGGCTCAACCAGACGTATCGAGCTCTACCTTGGCCTTTGAACAAAACCCCATCGAAAGCGCACCAAGCTGCACTGAGGCTTCAGAGGCCTTGGCCATGCCCCAGGCCACAGAAACCGTGCGTGAGGTTTTGATCCCTCAAGCCAGCACCTTGATCATCACCAAGCCCTTGCGCTCAGGCCAAAGGGCCTATGCCAAAGGCGGCGACTTGGTGGTGCTCGCCATGGTCAACCCAGGTGCAGAGGTCATGGCCGACGGCCACATCCATGTTTACGCCCCGCTCAGGGGTCGGGCCATTGCCGGCGCCAAGGGCGACACCAGTGCACGAATTTTCACCTCTTGCCTAGAAGCCCAATTGCTGAGCATTGCCGGCATTTACCGCACCAGCGAGGTCGACATCCCCAAAGAATTTCTGGGCAAAGGGGCACAAGTTAGTCTTGACGGCGACAAACTGGTCATGCAAGTTTTAGGCTGAAATCTATTTGAGTTTGCAGCCCAAAAGTTCGCTCGCATCCATTAAACTCTAGGCTGTTAATTTCACGCTCTAAGGGACTGTCTTTATGTCAAAAATCGTTGTGGTCACCTCCGGAAAAGGAGGCGTCGGTAAAACCACCACCAGTGCCAGTTTTGCATCCGGTTTGGCACTCAGAGGCTTTAAAACCGCAGTGATTGACTTTGATGTGGGTTTGAGAAACTTGGACCTGATCATGGGCTGTGAACGCCGAGTGGTTTATGACTTGATCAACGTGATCAATGGGGAAGCCACGCTCAACCAAGCCTTGATCAAAGACAAACAATGCGAAAACTTGTTTGTCTTGGCAGCATCCCAAACGAGAGACAAAGAGTCCCTGACACAGCATGGAGTCGAGCGCGTACTCAATGAACTCATGGCAATGAACTTTGACTACATCGTTTGCGACTCGCCCGCAGGCATTGAGACCGGCGCCATGATGGCAATGCACTTTGCCGATGAGGCTTTGGTGGTCACCAACCCAGAAGTCTCATCGGTTCGCGACTCAGACCGAATTTTGGGCATGCTCAGCAGCAAAACCTTGCGCGCCATTCAGGGGTTAGAGCCGATCAAAGAGCATTTGCTGATCACCCGCTACAACCCCAACCGAGTAGAAGAAGGGCAAATGCTATCCTTGGACGACATTCAAGACATTTTGCGAATTCCTCTCATTGGCGTCATCCCCGAGTCCGAAGTGGTGCTCCAAGCCTCCAACCAAGGTGTGCCCGCGGTCCACTTGAGCCAGACCGATGTGTCAGAGGCTTATAAAGATGTGATCTCACGCTTTCTAGGAGAAGACGTTCCCTTGCGTTTCACCCAAGCTAGCAAGCCAAGTCTTTTAAAACGCATCTTCGGAGGTCGATGAGTGATGTCTATCCTGTCCTTATTGCTTGGGGAGAGAAAAAAAACGGCGTCCCTGGCCAAAGAGAGGCTTCAAATCATTTTGGCCCACGAAAGGGGAGAGGGTCGCCTCAACCAACCCGACTACTTGCCGGCTCTACAAAAAGAACTGTTGGCGGTCTTGGCCAAATACGTCTCGATCAACCCCAATGACATCAAAGTCAATTTGGAGAGACAAGACAATTTGGAGGTTTTGGAAGTCAAAATTGAACTTCCTGACCATCATTGAAATGCATCGGCACTTCGAAATTCTTAAAACCAAAGGTTTTGGACCTTTGGTTCATCTCAGAGCCTTTGCAAAACTCACGTCTTGCATTATGATTATCACCAACACATCCAGACGGGTATTTAAATGAACGACAATACTTCTAAAAATAGCATTTTCATAGGTCGCGGGGTCACCTTCCAAGGCTCCATCAAAGCGCCCAATCAAGCCAGAATCGACGGTCAAATCCAAGGTGAACTCGAAGCTCAAGATGTCTTCATTGGCCCCACGGGTTCGGTGTCTGGCAACACCACCGCCAACTTGGTGGATGTCCACGGACAAATCAATCAAAGCGTCGTGAGTCGTGAACTCTTGATCATTCGATCAACGGGCAAGGTTTCAGGTTCACTGCAATATGGCGACATTCAAATTGAACGCGGCGGTCAATTCCTGGGTGACATGAACTTGGTTTGATCAACCGGATTCAGGGCCAAAAATGGCCCTCTTTTAAATTTATCCGTTAGCGACTCAAGCCTCTTCAAATTTTAAACTTGGGGCTTACACCCGGAAAAGTGGCAGAGTGGTCGAATGCGCTGGACTCGAAATCCAGTATACGGTTTTTGCCGTATCGAGGGTTCGAATCCCTCCTTTTCCGCCAATATGTCAATAAGTTCAACAACTTATTTTGATATTATTGATTTTCCCCACAATTTTCCCCCAATTGGCAATATTTCGCCTTGTCAAGAATGCCCTCTTCTAAGCGCTGAGCTTTACTAACCAGTCTTTCTTTGCCATCAGGGCCATAGTAGGCAAAGCCTGAATTAAGAGGGCTCGCTCAGATAGTAAGTGCAACATTTCCATTTAAAAAATTTGTACTTACTTTTTGAGCAAGCCATTTTTATAATATTTTTGAAAAATTTTATCGAAGTGGTATAGGAATAAACAGACCGATTTAATTTAAAAGGAGCTTGAGTTGAGAAAATCAATGAAGTTACAGACAACGTTTGGCGCGTTGAGCTCATTTTTGATGGCAGTCTTGGTGTTGTGCTTTTGCACGCTCAGTCCAGTTGAGGCTCAAACGACCATCACTTCTTCCACCTATCCGAATCGACCCATTCGACTCGTGGTGCCCTACCCAGCGGGTACAGTACCCGATGTGATGATTCGCATCCTGACACAACCTTTGTCGCAATTGTGGGATAAACCCATCGTGGTGGACAACCGTGCTGGCGCCAACGGCAACATTGGCATTGACAATTGCGCCAAGTCTCCCCCCGATGGGTACACCATTTGTCTGCCCACAGGAGTGATCATGTCACTCAACCCCTATGCCTATGCCCGCATGCCCTTCGATCCTTTGGAGCTTGTACCCGTAATTCACATTGGGACACTGGATCAAGCCATTGCTGTCAATGCCAACGTTCCCGTCAATTCGATCAAAGAACTCGTGGACTATGCCAAATCCAAACCAGGTAGCGTTTCATGGGGCTCGTTGGGGATGGGTAGCACAGCACATTTGTATATGGAATGGTTGCATGCAAAAACTGGTGCCACGTTTTTGCACGTCCCTTACAAAAGTTCAACGGATGTCGTACTGGCCGTTGTGGCGGGTGACCTCAACGCACTCACCTTGACGCCTTCGTTGGTGGAGCCCTACATGAAATCGGGCAAGGTCAAAGTTTTGGCCGTGGTGAGTGGTAAAAAAAGGCTCTCCAGTATGCCAGACGTGCCCACTTTGGCTGAAGCGGGCTATGAACTTGATTTTAGAAATTGGATCGCACTGTATTTCCCGCGCGGAACGCCTGCTGAGCCCGTGAAGGCTTGGAACACTGAGCTCAATAAGATCATGGCCGATCCAAATTTCATTTCAAAAAACTTTGTACCCCAGTCCATCACGCCAGCAGGAGGGACACCCGAAGACTTGCTGAGCTTTGCTCGCGCGAACCGTCAAACGGCCGCTGAGTTGGCAAAAATTGCCAATTTGAAATTCGATTGAATTGATCACCCATTGCCATTTGACGAACAATTTCAAGAAACATGTCACCGTTGAATACTCTAAAAGTACAAGTATCGGAGTAGCGGCCGATGTAAGGGGCCGACGTGACCAAAAGGAGGCGCCGTATTCAATTGCTATATGCGTCTTTGCGGGAGTTAACCATGTCCATCCGTGTGAACGATTTGAACATTGCCGCGCAAGTTAGAAGCGAAGGCCTGGTTCTGGCGAAGAACTATTTGGGGGAATTAAGGCAGGCCACACCATGCCAAACTTTTTTGCCATAACTCGGTGGCCAACGCCATATCTTGGGCCAAAGCCGCGGGGATCGCCACTTTAGAGTCGCTGTAATAAAGCCCTGTCTCAGTCAGGGGTGCATCCAGCGCACAATAAAGAGTCGTCTGTGCACCCTCCTCAGGGGTTTTCAAGGCCCTCAACTTGGCAATCGGTCTAAAAAAAGCAGGCACTGTTCGCCAAAAATCACTGGCCACCACACCGGGATGCACTGCATAGGTAGACAACCCATTGTCGGTGAGTTTCATAGACAACTCGGCACTAAAAAGAATGTTACACAGCTTGGAGACGGCGTATTCTTGGATGCCACCAAAGCTCAGCGTTGGCTGGCGCAACTTGTGCCAATCAATGCTGCGAGCAAGTCGGTGTGCACGAGAGGCAACGGTCACAATTCGGGCGGGCTTGGAGATCAAAAGCCTTGGCATGAGCAAATGGGTCAATAAAAAATGTCCCAAATGATTCACTCCAAAGGCCATTTCAAAACCGTCTTGAGTCAAACCCTTGAGCCCACCAAGACCCGCGTTATTGATGAGCAAGTTCAAATGCAAATCGGTGGCCAAAAAAAGTTCTGCACAATGGCGAACAGAAGCCAAGTCTGCCAAATCAAGCGGCAACCAAGTCGCCATAGGACGACCCGTTTCTTGGTGTATCTGATCGATCACATATTGAGTTTTTTCCTCACTTTTGCATGCCAGAAAAACTCGCACGCCTTCTCGCGCGAGTGCGAGGGCTGTGACGCGTCCTATGCCTGTGTTGGCCCCGGTGATCAAGGCAACTTGGCCATGACTCAAATGATGGTGGATGTTATCGTTCATGGATAAAAAAGAAAATGCAATTCATGATTCGTGCGCATGGCCAATCAATCGCGGCACTGTTGCACAGAAACATGCTAACCTTTTAAATAGTCATGGTGATGACCATTTTGAAATAAAGTAGCCGATCCTGAAAATTTTATCTAGTGAACTTCAAGAAGACCCCAAAAGGATGGCACGGCTCTTGAGCATTGAATGGTGTATTGAAGGGTGCATTCAATGCAGCAATCAACACTCACTGTGCGTTAGCGTGAGGAACACGACATCTCTTTAGCAAACTGAGCGCGAATAAGAATCCACTCACGCAGTCCTTGGGCCCAACGCAGTCACCAAGCTGTCAACCCTTTGCAGGGTGCGAACGCGAGGCAGCGTCACCTTCAGGTGCAGGGGTGAAAAAGATCATCACATTGGCCAACACAATGGTCCCCGCCAAGAAATAAAAGGCAGCCATCAAACCATAGTGGTCTGCAACGATTCCCCCCAAAATCGGCGCCACCGCTTGCGCACCCGATTGCATCCCAAACATGAGCCCAATGCTCGTGCCGCCCATGTTTTTAGGAGTGGACTCCAAGAGCCATGCTTGCATGACGGGTCTCGCCGCGTACAAGAAAAATCCTAGAACTGCGATCAGCACGACAAAGAGTGTCGTACCACCTGCAAAAGTCATGACAAGCAACACGACCCCTGTCATCGCAAAGCATGACATGAGCAAAGTTCTGCGACCCAACTGATCTGACATGTGCCCCGCTATGGGAGCTGCCACAAAGCCCGCCACTTGCAAAATGGCCATCGCTGCTCCGACCCAAAACACGTTGTAATGCATTTCCTTGGCCAAATAGAGCGGCAAAAAAGTGAGCAAGGTGCCTTGGGTCATCGAGCGAAATGAGGAGCTCATGATCAGCATGAAGAGCCCCGGCGTTCTGAGCAAGTCTTTCAGACCAGCAACATAGCTCTTTAAACTTTGCTGCTTGGGCTTGGCCGACATTTGAGCAGCCGCCTCCAATGGCCTGGGTTGTGCAACCGTGGCCTTGGACTTTGGTGTAAAAGTCATGGCACCCAAAAAATACAAAATCAGCACCGACATCAAGGCACCAGGCACCACATTGATCATGACAATTTGGTGCCAGGTGAGGAAACTGAGCATACCCCCCACCGCCAAGGGAGCCAGCGCATCCCCCATATTGCCCCCCATACCATGCAAAGACAGCGCAAGACCTTTGCGCTGAGGAAACATCTGTCCCAACAAGGGAATGGCCGTCGGATGCCACAAATTGTTGCCCATCCCCACCAACATGGCGCAAGCAAGAAGCACCCAATACGTGGAGGTAAATCCCATCAAGAAATACGGGAAACCCACCCAAAACAGTGACATGGCCATCAATTGGCCTTTCTTGCCCCAAATGTCCACCAGCATACCGCCAGGAATGTTGGAGATCGCCCCAGCCGCGTATTGACACGTCATGATCAAACCAATTTGGCTGTAAGTCAAACCCAGTTCCTGTCCAATCAAGGGCAAGAGCATAAAAAACGTAGCCGGGTACCAATGGGTCAAGGCGTGGCCCAGGGTGATCAACCCCATGTCCCGGTAGGGTAGTGGCGCACTGGGCTCAGGCAAAGTCGCTGTATTCATGGTCGGCTTCCTTTTAGTATGAGTTCTTCGTAAAGACGTTTCCACTTGTCCCTGTGGTCCAAACTGTCGGCAGGATCGACCAAGACCATTTTAATTTTTCGAAGCTCTGAGGGCACCTTCAGATTGGTCGGTACATAGTCAATCGTGGCATAGGTTTGCTGACCTTCACCCAACAAATAATCCATGAGCAATGCAGCACTCGCAGGGTGGGGTGCATTCTTGAGGACAGCCACCCCATTGGCCCTGGCCACTGCAGGCTGCAACACGGTCCAGTCAATCGGCGCGCCTTTCTTTTTAAAGGCCTCGGGCATGTAGTTGTACACCGTGAGCGCCATCGGCACTTCACCGGAGGCCACCATGGCTGTCAGATTGGTGTGACCCTTTCTGACCGAGATCCCATTGGTGCTGCTCAAGTCTTTGAAGAATTGCAAGCCCTTGGCTTCTCCCATACTTTTGACCACGGTCACAAACCAGTCCACATTTTCGACCTCGTAGCCGAGTTTTCCTTTGAATCGAGGGTCCAGTAAATCACTGTACGTTTTGGGCAAATCGTTTTTTGTGAAGGCTTGGGTGTTGTACGCCTGCACCCAAAGCGACAACAAGGTACTCGCCCATTCTTTGTGCTCGGGCAGACTGCCTGGTGACAAATCGGCAAAATGGGGAGATGCGACTTTTTGCAGCAAATGCTCCCGAGACAAGGCCTCGAGCTCCACAGCGCCGGCATGAAAAACGTCCACGGTATAACGCTTGCCACGCGCTTCGGTGATGGTGCGAGCCAGCACCGAGTCACCACTGGCACGCCAGACATTGACCTTGATGCCGTATTTTTTCTCAAACGGATCGAAAATGATTTTCAAGTCCCGCTCGGCTATCGAGGTGTAAAGGCTCATGGAGCCGCCTTCTGTTTTGGCGATCTCTTGTAAGCGTGCCGTGCGATCAGGAGCAGGGGTTTTCACCACATCCCAAACCGATAGATTGGCAGGCGCAGTGGTAAGCGTTGCAGGAACGGGTGTTTGTGCCTGCGCGCTCATCCCCCCTGCAGCCATGAATCCCACGCTCCACGTGGCGAGAGCGAAAGAACGCAATACCTTGGCCGCAGCGCTCCTGGCCTTTGGCGACCCACCGTTGTGCATATGATTCATGGCTTAGTCTAGAGTGTTGACCTATCTGGGGGGGGGCAGTGGATAAGTTCGTTTGGACGCCCAATCCGATCCCCCCTGGATCAGATCCCTTTGTGGCTGAAAATTTCTTCGTACAAATGTGTCCACTTTTGATTGTCATCGAGCGTGACCTTGGGGTCGGCGAAGGTCAATGGCATTTTGTTCAATGTCGACGTCACTTTGGTGCTCGTCGGAATGAAGTCCCGTTTGCCCAAGATCGTTTGCCCAACGGAGAGCATGAAATCTTGGAACAACACCGCCGAGTAGGGGTGTGGTGCATTCCTAGAGACCGCCACACCATTGGGTCTGGCGATGGTGGGCTCCAACGCAAACCAATCCATGGGCGCACCCGCGTTTTTCATTTGCTCGACCTTGTAGTTGTAGAGCGTGAGCGCCAAAGGCACTTCGCCAGAGGCCACCAAATTGGCCAGCAGGGTGTGGCCTTTTCTCACGGTCACGGCATTTTTAGCGGCAATCTCTCTAAAAAGCGCCACCCCTTTGTCGTATCCCATTTTGGTGACGGTGCCCGCCAACCAGTCGTTGTCGTCGGCTTCGACCGCGATTTTGCCCTTCCACTTGGGGTCGAGCAAATCCGCATAGGTCTTGGGCAGATCTTCTTTTTTCAGCGCCTTGGTGTTGTAAGCGCAGGTAAATATATTGAGCCGGGTTGCAATCCATTCGCGGTGGGGCAAGATCGCCTGCGGGATCAAATCGCTTAAAAAAGGAGACTTGCACACTTGCAGCAAATGCTCACGGTGCATGGCCTCCATTTCGGGCCCATTGGTGTCAGAGACATCCATCTCAAAGTGATTGGAGCGCGCTTCAAGCACCACACGCTGCAAGAGCTTTTCCGAACCGGCTCTCCAGACTTTGACTTTGATGCCATAGCGTTTTTCAAATTCGCTCGCCAACGCCGCCATGTCATCTTGTGGCATAGACGAATAGACCGTGACAGACCCTTCTTTTTTGGCCACGTCCAAGAGTTGGGCTGTGCGCTCAGGCCCGCTCAAGGCCGAAGCCACCCCAGTGGGCAAGGCCGCTTGTTGCGGTGTGGGCGTTTGTGCCTGTGCGCCCTGATAAGTCAAACCGGTGCTGCCAACCAGTGCAGTGCTTGTTTGAATCCATTGACGGCGAGAAAGTTTTGAGGTGAACATAAAAATACAGCGTCATCCAAGCAATAAAGAAAGAAGTGAGCTCAACAACAAAGGTGCTCAAAAACACAAAGAGAAAGCGAGGGATCCATACCTGCCCTCTCCCAAATGTCTGCCTTTGCTCGAGCGCCTGCCTTTGTCTCAACACCCACCTTAGCTTTTGGCGGGCAAGGAGGCCAATTCCGTTTCGTAAGCCTCCTGCATTTTGGGGGCAAGTCCATGCGTGGACAAGGCCTGGGTAAAGCGATCGCGCACCAATTGACTCTCATCGGCGTAATCGATTTGATCCCCACCGATGCGACGGCTGATCCACGCCTTGGGCACACCTTGGGCATTGCGGATAGAGACCACCTCGTGCTTGAAGGCCAAGTAGCGTGCGGGGCTTGTACCCGTGTTGAAATGCTGGTGAAACCAGACATTGGGTGGCACGATCATGGAGCCCACTTGCCAGTCGTATTGACGGGGCTCTTCGCCTTCAGGCCACATCAAGCTGTAACCCTCGCCACTCAAGATGATCACATGCGCACCCGGTCCATGGCAATGGGCCTTTTTATAGGTGCCCACGGGGAACTGGGAGATGTGGCTGTTCATGGAGCCGCGTGCCATGTTAAAGCGAATGTGACCACCACCTGCACCGCGCTCCTTGGCGCTGATCAAGGGCAAATTGACCGCATCGGCCACAAAGTTGGTCTCGAGCAAGAGCCCCTTTTGTTCGCCTTGGCCACTGAAGTAATCGGGCTCACCATTGAAGCGATTGGCAAAATCGTGCTGGGTGTTGAACACAAACTCCAAGTCTTCGTACAAATTGATCACCGGTGGGCCATTGGTCACCGCCACAAACCGCGTGCTGTCTTTGCCCGAACCATTGAAGTGCTGGTGCCAGCAGTTCAATGGAATAGCAAACAAGGCGCCCGCTTGCCACTCAAACGTGATGCGATGTCCTTGGTCGTTCCAGACCGTGGTGGAACCCCGACCCGTGAGCACATAAATCATCTCTTCAAAAAGTTGCCGCTGGGGCTCGAGTTGCTTTCCTGGCGCAATTTCAATCACATAGCAATCATTTGAGGTTCTTGACGCCTCATGGTTGATATAGACACCCTTGCCACCACGCCGAGCCCAGGGCTTTAAATCAACCGTGTTCAGACTGGGTACATAGTGGGCACTGATGATGTCGAGGCCCTCCGCTTTGACCCAGCGGGTGTAGGGGGTTTCTTTTTCAGTGGCGAACTTTTGCGCCAAGTCTTCAGAGACTAATGCATTTTTACTCATTGACGGGACCACGACTCTTTCATTGACTGGACGGGATTCAAGCGCGTTTGCGCAAAAATGGTTTGATGGTTTCAGCATTGAGCGTGACGGAGGGGTCAAACTCGGGGGCGTCCTCAATTTGTTGCAAATCGTTCAAACCGGTCTTTTTAAAAATGCGGTTGATGGAAGAAATCAAACGCACCGGATGATCAGGGTCGGCATTGAAATGCTGATGGATGGTGTTGGGTGGAATGTAGATCACATCTCCCGCTTCCCAGTCATAGCGCTTGATCTCGGCTTGAGGAACCCAGTGATAGGTGTCGGTGATTTCAACATCACAGTCTTGGTGCAAATCGTAGCCTTTGCCTTCCAAAACATACAAACACTCTTCGGCCAAGTGGCGGTGTTTGCCGGAGTGAGAGCCCGGGGGGATGATTTGCATGTAAGCATCCACCGTCTCAATGCGCGTGTTCATCTGCTCATTGATCAAATGCTTCAGGAGTCCTTGGCGAGACATCTCCCAAGCCATATCTTCGGGATGAACGACCTTGTTGCGTTTGGCGTTTTTTTGTGGCGCGCTCTGTGCATCATTGAGCAGATCTTGATAATAAGCGCCTTGTGCGGAACCGGTGTTCCAAGCTTTGGTTTCGTCCCATGCCATTTCAATATCCTCCTTCGGGGTGATTCAAATTTGTCTCGTCATTGCGTGCCTTAAAGCCTTCTCCACCAGGTGCGGGCTCAGATGGACGGGGCTCGACTTGTTGCTGAAAAAGCATGTTCATGAACATGAACATGGGCTTGGTTTTGATGACCAATGCACGCGCAGGACGCTCGTTGGAAGCGTTGAAATGCTGGTGCACGCAGTTGTTGTGAACAATGGCCACATCCCCAGCTTTCCAGTCATAACGAATACCGTCATGCACTTCATAGCCGATACCATCCAAAATGTAGAACGCTGCTTCATTGACATGGCCATGCTTTTGTGAGCGTCCCCCTGGGCCGTACTCCTCCAAATGCAAGTGAAACAGTTGGGTGATGCCGTCTTTGGGTTCGACATAGTGACGGCTAAAGGCCTGGGGGCCATCGTTGAATTTGATGTCTTTGCCTTTTCTCACGCGCGGCATGGCGCGCAAACGGGTGAGCTCGTCCTTTAAGTTGTAGGGACCCGCGATCGCGCGAACAAAGGTTCGATCTTTTTTACTGTGGTAATGGGATTCGTTGGGCACGAATTCCAAAGTTTGCTTATCGTTGACCGTGTTCATGGCAGATGTCCTTGTCTAAGATGGAATAAAAATAAAGAAAACTAAAACCGGATTTAACTCTTGAAAACAACGCAATTGCTGGGATCGAAATGAATGTAGATCGGATGACCCACAGGGGTCTTTTGATGCGGATGAACTCGCGCTAGCATGAGTTTGCCACCGATTTTGACTTGAAAATCCAAGACTTCGCCCAGGAAAATCTTCAAATGCACCACCCCCAAAAAGTGATTGGCGTGGCTGAGTTGGGGAGCTTCATCACTCAAGTGCACATTCTCAGGGCGCACGCAAACCTGGACCTTCTCACCCACTTGAAACCCTTCGGGGTTGGGGGTTTCAATCAAACCAATTTCTGACTCCAGCACCATGGTGTGCTCACCAGGATTGAGCGCCTTCACGGTTGCGTCAATAAAGTTGATCGCGCCAACAAAGTCCGCCACAAAGGTGCTGTTGGGTGTTTCATAGATTTGGCGTGGCGTGCCGCGCTGTACGATGCGCCCGCTCGACATCACCGCAATCTCATGCGACAAGGCCAGCGCCTCGGACTGATCGTGAGTGACATAGATGGTGGTGATATCGAGTTCGCGTTGAATTTTCTTGACCTCAAAGCGCATTTTTTCACGCAATTTGGCGTCCAAGTTGGACAAGGGTTCGTCCAAAAGCAAGAGTTGGGGCTCCATCACCAAGGCCCGCGCCAAGGCCAAGCGCTGCTGCTGACCGCCCGACAAGCGGGTGGCGTCACGGTCATGAAACTGCGCCAACTCCACCGACTCGAGCACTCGCATCACACGAGACTTGATCTCGGCGGGGCTGTATTTTTTGAGGCCCACTTCCATGGGAAAGCTCGCGTTTTTAAACACACTCATGTGCGGCCAAATCGCGTAGGACTGAAACACCATGCCAAAGCCACGTTTATTGGGGGGGGTGAACACCCCCCTGCGCGCGCTGTAAACAGCCTCACCATTGACCTCAATCAAACCGTGGGTGGGCTTTTCCAAGCCCGCGATGGAGCGCAAGGTGGTGGTTTTGCCACAACCGCTGGGCCCCAAGAGCGTGAACAGTTTACCCTTGGGCACTTCAAAGGAGACGTCCTTGGCCGCTTGCACGACCACCCCTTTGTCGCTGACGTATTCGGTGAACAAACCTGAGACATTTAACACAAGACAATTTCCTTTAATTCAACGGCACGCGAACACTGTTGGAATCGGCGAGCAGTGTCAGCGGCAAGCGCAAGCGCTGCCACTGCAACTTTACGCATCCTTAACCCCAAAACGTTTGCCCACGGCCTGTGCCACCAAGACGAGTGCCAAAAGCAATAAGATGAACAGCACACTCAAGGCGGAGAGCTCAACATATTGTCCGTTTTCCCAAAGCTCCCAAATCACGATGGAGATCACCTCGTTGCCAGGACTGTAGAGCAAGATCGAGCTCGAGAGCTCGCGCACCGAGACGATCATGACATAGATCCAGCCCGCCACCATGCCAGGCTTCAATAGCGGCAAGATGACCTTGGTAAAGACGGTGAGCCAGCCCGCGCCACTCATCCCAGCGGAGTCTTCCAAATCTTTGTGAATTTGGATCATGGACGTGGTGTTGTAGCGCAGCCCATAGGGCATGAAGCGGGTCACGTAGGCGAGCAAAATGATCCAAAACGTGCCATAAATGCCGATGTCAAAGGTGAGGTAAAAAATCATGATGGACACACCGAGCACCAAGCCTGGAAAGACCATCGGCAAAGAGGCCAAGTTGTCGAGCAACCAGCGCCCAGGAATTTTGGTTTTGACCACCACCCAACACACCACGGCCGAGAGCAGCATCACGATCGTGGCACACGCCATGCCCATCCACACACTGTTGAACAAGGCGTGAAGAATGGTGTCCGAGTCAAGCACATAGCGGTAGCCGTCAAGCGTCAAGTGCTTCAAGGCCTCGGCCGAAGGCGGGGCGTAAAACTTTTGCAAGGACGACCACAAAAGCACAAAAAAGGGCAGCACCACAATCAAAAAGAAGTAGAGCAAAAATACCCCCAAGGTGACATAGCGCCAGCCGCCCAAATCAATGCTGCGCGGCCTAAAACCTTTGCCTGTGACGGTGACGTATTTGCTGGCGGAGGAAGAAATTCGCGCTTGAATATAGATGCCCCCGGAAGTGATCACCAACAGCAGCACCGAG
>Ga0214165_1000254_pt1 | contig 42475 bp, 112 predicted proteins | sample TroBogypolimnion_34_FD_153004 | JGI IMG/M metagenome (GOLD analysis project Ga0214165, IMG submission 153004) | Freshwater microbial communities from Trout Bog Lake, WI - Practice 03JUN2009 hypolimnion v3 | ecosystem: Environmental > Aquatic > Freshwater > Lake > Hypolimnion/Profundal zone ... | reverse complement strand
ATCACCTGTGCCTTGAGTTTGAATGCTGATGTTTTGGTTGACGTCAGCACTGAACACGATTGTACCAGAGTTGTCTTGTAGAACCTTTTGGTTGTTAACGTACAGCGATCCTGGACCAACGTATACAGAGTGCCATTGCTTAGTAGGCGAACCTAGATCATATACGAGGGTGGAGTCGGGTAGAATACTACCACCCATTGTTAATCCGCCAGCGATAGTCGGATTAGTCAATAGATTAGCACCCGCGCCAATAGGTGACCATACCGCTGGAGCCACACTAGTGAGCACATAGAAAGAATTGTCAGCAGCGATTCGAGCAACTTTACCAATGTCCCCAGCGAGTACGGATAGCGCATCACGTGCAGCAGTAGATGCGGCAGTGAACGCAACAACGCTGTGAATATCGGCACCAGTTACGGCACTGTGTTGAATTGTGGACATAGAATTTTACAACCTATTTAAAAGATACGTTCTATTTATAGTACGCGATCGTGCTACATCACGGTTAGTGCAGTTAATTGGTTGTCACTAACAAATGCTATCCGGCCTGCACCGTACGTACCTCGTTTCCATCCACCAGCAACTGGTGTCGCACGATGAGTCCACGCGTTGCCATCGCTAGATGATGCACCGTACAAGGTGCCGGCGGCAACAGCAATGAATTGCCCGCCGCCGAATGCAACTGCAGTCCATGTGCAGTCGCGCGGCATCACGGATCGAATCCACACGTTACCATTCACACTGTGTGCACACGCTCCGTCCGCGCCGACTAATACAAACACACCATTCCCCCAGCAGAGTGATGTCCACTCTCTACCCGGAAGGACAGATCCGCAATCACGCCAGGTGGTGCCGTCTGCACTGGTAGCGACACTTCCGGTGCTAGTAGCAATAGCAATGAACACACCATTCCCCCAGCACACGTGGGACCATGGCTCTGTACGATCGGTCAAGATCTGATGTTCTACCCACTGCACACCGTTCACGCTCACTGCAGCAGTATTATCAAGAGATATCGCACAGAATACTTTACCAAATGCAACTGCAGTCCACACACTAGCTGACGGCATTTCAAAGTGCTGCCACACATCACCATCACGAGTGAACAAGCCGTTCACTCCAGTACTACAGAGAACAATGTGCACACCATTACCCGCAGCACCACATTGCCAATTAGCTGACATTGGCAAGTCCCTACCGGTCCATGTGATACAATCAACACTCGCCGCTGCAATATTACTTCCAGCAGCAACTGCAATGAACAGTCCCCCACTGTACGTTAGCACTCTCCAATACCCCTTCACAGGCATTGGACGTTGAATGAATTTAAACCCGAGTGGGATCACAAATGGACGACTGCCAGTGTGGAGAGTAGGAGGGAGACCGATCATAGGTGAAAGGTGTAAACAAATAGCCAGCTATTTACTAGCTACGGTATGACCCAAACTGATCGCAATCAAGTTCAGTGTATTATCCACAATCACATCCCTCTACCCTAGAATGTTTTAGAATGCTGTTAACATACCAGGTGGTACAAAGTTGGCAGTATAGCGAGCAGCTCTTGTTATACGCAGATCGTCGATGTACCCGTTAAAGAACTCACTTGGGTTGTTATAACTTGCACAACCAACAGATAATGCAGTTGTATCGGAGTTTGAAATACCCATGGTTTTGGATCCAACTGCTGTACCGTTTAGATAGATTGTAATAACTCCACTGTGCGATACAATAGCAACGTGGTACCAAGCGCCTATTACCAGTACTGGGATTACCGCAGTTAGTACTACAGTTGTTCCTGATGATGCTAGCATAATCGACTTTCCTCCTGCTGGGAATACCATACACCAGTCGAAGTTGGCACCGTACGTGTCTTTTGATACAACAGCCATAACTTTCGCTATCTGAGCAGGGTTGACCCACGCTTCGATTGTCCAATCTATTAGATTCAAATTAAATGCTGTAGTGTATTTGATTCTGTATCCACCCGCTCCGTTAAAGTAGATACTGCCCGGTCCGTACTTGACGACATTCGTAGCTATTACTGGAGGCACAGTACCAAGAGGTAGTAGCGGATTGCCAATAACATCATTAACAGTCGCCTGATCGCCGTTCATTAGTAGGATCACTGCTGCGAATGATGGGTCAGAATTAATAGCAATACTGTTAGTGTGCACACTAAACCCAGCAATATTGGTCACAGTAAGTGTAACTGTATATTTACCAGAGACGTTATATGTGTAAGTAGGATTCTGCAGCGTGCTAGTACTACCATCGCCAAATGTCCACAACCATGACGTTGGTGCTCCAGTAGAAGTATCAGTGAATGTAACGAGGAGTGGGGGAGTTGCCGAGGAGTGGGGAGGCAGTAAATGCTGCAATTGGTGGACTAATTCCAGCAGAATAGATCGCAGGTGCGTTAAAGAAGTTCATACGTCGCGTGTGGTTTAGAATAGTGGTGCAATACCAGGTGGTACAAAGTTGGCAGTATAGCGAGCAATTCCGTTAGTAACACGTAGGTCATCAATGTAGCCGTGGAAGTATGATGAAGGATTGCTATAGCCTGCACAACCAACAGAAAGCGCGATCGTATCGGCATTGGTTGTTGCAACAACCTTAGATCCGTACGAAACACCGTTCAAATAGATCGTCACTGTACCACTGTGTGATACAACAGCAGCGTGATACCACGTATTAACCAACATCTGCGGTACAGTCACTAGTAGTGTCTGAGTACCTCGGTTGGTTTGCCACAACACCGTCTTGCCACCAATTGGGAAGTCGAGACACCAGTCGAAGTTGGCACCGTACGTGTCTTTTGAGATCACACAATTGGCAATAGCGTACTGAGTGGGGTAGACCCACGATTCAATTGTGTAATCACCTAGCGATAGATTGAATAGACTTGTGTACGTAATCTGGTATGCTCCAGCACCACTGAAGTAAATGCTACCACTGCCGTATTTGTATATGGAATTAGATAGTACAGGAGCTGTTGGACCAATTGGGGTGAGACTGTTGTTACCTGTTGCATCTATCTCGATCCCTTGATCGCCATCAATTAACAACGACACGTACGCAAGAGCTGCATCGGAATTGACAGTTATCACAGTAGAGTGACTATTGGGACCAACGCTATTGTATGCAGTAAGTGTAGCAGAGAATTGACCTGTTGCGGTGTAGGTATACGACGGGTTCTGCAGCGTGCTAGTACTACCATCGCCAAATGTCCACGCCCAGGAAGTTGGACTACCAGTAGAAGTATCAGTGAAGTTGACGACCATCGGAGAGATACCGTTAACTGTTGAAGTAGTGAATTTAGCAATTGGTGCAGCGTAATTGCACAGAGAACCGGGCATCATAAAGAACGACATATACACCTTATAGACACAAATGCACATTTTTGTGCGTATGTTATTACCTATTTAGCACACTGCTCCAAACTGTACACACACGCGCAGCACACGGAGCTGGCACGGATAGACGGGTAGCTAGTGGAGTGCCGGTGGAGAGGGTGTGAATGGGCCCCAGAATGTGCAGTAGTTAGACTGTGTGGATAAGTCTGTGGATAATGGCGTATAACTGTGTATAACAGTGTTACAGAGAGGGAAATGATCGGAACGGAAAAGAGTGAAAAAGAGAGAAAAAGAGTGAGTCTACCTTTAATACTAATAGTTATTCACCCTTTATACAACATTATGCACATTTTTATACACACTTAATTATTAACAGTTCTGCAGGGGGTGGGTCCGATTCTCTCCCCAGCGTCCGGGAGGTTATGCACATATTATCTTATAACAGTGTCGAGCAGTGGGAAGCATTATGCAACAGACTGTTATTGACTAATTTTACTTACTTTCATGCATACTAATAGTATTAGAATAATGCAATGGATGTGTTGATATGGGTAAAGGGGAAATTTTTAGCGGGATTGTGCACAAATCGGGTTGAGTATGTGACCATATATCAAGGAGTTACATAACCATAATGGTGTCAACCAGGCTTGAAGGGGTTTCGCTGGGGGCTTGAGGGGTTTTTTGCGGAGTGACATAAACATTTCCGTGCCGGTTGTCAGCAAGATTGGATTACAGTATAATATAAGCTCGAACGCTGGCGGGGATGGACATCAGCAGCACGTATCTATCTAACTCACCTTTCGGCACCTCTCCCACTTCATTATACATGATCCGAACGATCTCGACAACATGCAAATATAATGACAAATATACTTGTAAACCTGTTGACCATCACTATTCATGCGGTTTCGCATAATATGCTGACTGTTGACAAGGTTAGTGTGTATAGTGTATACTAGAATCGACTGGAGTGGAAGTTGCTGCAAGCACAGGCTAGGCAAGATGGACGAAGCATCTTTACCGTCCATCCCGAGCATGTCTCTTCGAATCCATATAGGTATTATACAACATTCTGTGGAAAGATCAACAGCATACTTTAACTCGATTGCGTATGGTAACGGCAAGTGGGTAATCATAGCCCCAGTAGCAAATGTGGCTTACACTTCGACCGATGGACTAAGTTGGACAGTCAGTACTGCACCGTTTGCAGCATATCATAGTGCATACTCTGCAATCAAATATACTAACTCAACCTTCGCGATGACAGATCAAATACAATTTGCAGCGATGACATAACCTGAGCACGCGGGATCATTCTCCATTGTACTGCCACAGGACAGCATTGCAAATGTTGTGCACTGCGCCAAGAGTCATTCCAGTGACGTGACTGTGATGTAAATGCACAGGCCACTTGAAGAACCCTTCTGGGAACAGACGTTGATTGATCCACAACTCAGTGACAGATTCAGACGGGGGACCAATAAGGTCAGCGTTACAATGAAGGCACTTACCTTCCTGCAGTCGGATGTACTGCTCCCGCACTGGTCGCTTCTGATGTGGTGCCAGACTATCGTACTTAATGGGGAGTTGTATATGCATTTGCTATATGATATAGCAATGCTGTAGTGGTTGCTACGGTGCTGGATTGAGAGTTACGACAGCAGTAGTACCGTATACACTAAGCAGTACATATACCCCATTGCCGTACGCTACATCTATCCAAATAAGATTAGGCAGTAGGGAGGATGTTGACCAGATGAGGCCATCCTTACTCATTCCGAACGTTTTAACAGCGCCGCCGACACTAGTAGTCTGGGACTGTACCCAACCTTGATCACCATAGATCATACGCCCTCCCACCAATCCAGCAGACGCGGACCAATTGATCCCGTCGTAGGATATCGCATTCGTAGCCCCAGCAGATATGAACATCCCATTGCCGTATGAATTGTAGAGGTTACCAGCACCGCTGGGGCGAGTAGACAGCGACCAGGTGATACCGTCCAGTGAATATGCAGTCGTAGTTGACGTACCGGCCAATGCAACAAACGTCCCGCCACCGTAACATAGTCCATTCCAACCTGAGCCGCCGATTGTGCGGGTTGTCCAGGTGATAGCATCAGGAGATGTAATCAATGCAGTCCCTATAGCAACGAACAATGTAGGACTGGCAGTGGCGTATATGCCAGCCTTCCCAGTGTTAGTCCAAGTGACGCCGTCTGTTGATCTATACATTGTGTATCCACCATTCCTACAACAGATAACAAATGTGCCGTGACTAAATGCAATGTCGCACCAAGTCAATCCAGGAATTGACTGAGATGTCCAGTTGATCCCATCAGTAGAGGTTTGCACAATGTTAATCGTACCTCCTCCTACAACAACGAATATGCCATTGCCAAATACGATGCGAGCGTATCTGCTAGGGGAGGCTAATGTAACCAAACTGCCACCGACAGAAGTGACAGGTGGTAACCCGTTAGTTGAATACAAGGCTGGAGCTTGATGGAAGATCATATGCAGGGAGACTGGAGATAGTATTTAGATGTTTGCCACAATGTGTTGAATAGGTATCATTGGAGCTTCTTTAACTCTACAATGGTACCTTGATATGTTGACAAAAAATGTTCGTAACGTGCACAATATTAAATTCAACGCAGCTACACAGGCTATATTGAACATCATCCTACCAATGCTGGACGATGCAACAGTGCTATTTGTAGATCCAGTAACAGAGGTCAGCAACTATGCGTATCGAGACCCCCGGAATCAGCGCCTCAAGCTCTTCGTCACGTCACCACAACACAGTATGATTGAGCGTCTGCTGGTTAGCCTGGGTGGTTGGGCGAGTAACAAAACTGGAAAGCACGATCGGTTCGTTTCAATCGAGTTGGACTGCGATGCGATCAACCTACTCGTGGCTAAGGTCAAGCCAGTAGCTGGTAAGGCTAAAGCACCAGCTGTGGTGAAGAAAGTTGCAGCACCAACAAACGATGGTGACAACCTTCTCAATGAGACATACTACACATTGGCTAATCGAGTCTGGGAGCGTGCAGGCGGTAACGTCACTCTTCTGAAGAACGTGTACAATCAGAATGGTGGCAATGTGACACTACTGAATTCTATTCGACGCTTCCACAAGCCGTACTACGGCACTGGCAGCAACAGCATGCCTAGGAAATACAAAGAATTTGTGTTGGCGGTCATTCTCGGATATATCAAACTGGTAGCTTAAAACTGTTGACCTTTCCCCTAAACGAGGGATAATACTCACATGGACACAATACTTCTCATCGCACTGGTCAAGATCGTAGCAGTTGTTGCAGTACTCGTACTGATCTACAGCGCAAGTGGTAGCGAGTTGAGCAAAGGTGGATGGGAAGGAAACTAAATGCAAATTGCAAAGATGATGGATGGACGGTTCGTGCAGGTCGTGAAGACTGCAGTGGATGTTAAATTCAGCTCGAACAAGAACTGGGTGATGGTCTGCTACGACTTCGATAAACCTATGCGGAAGCAGCAAGAGTTCCGTTGGTTCCCAGCTAGCACTAAGTTTGAATGGGTAAAAGAATTTGTGGACTAACTGTTGACCTTTACCCTAAATGGGGGATAATGGGGGTAAGCAACAAAAGGACATCAGATGAGTTTCCACTACCACAATGACGAAGCAGATAACAAGTTCGCAGCATTCATGTCTGCACGCACTCGCAACGCTGCTGGTAAGATGAACTACAGTGCAGAAGCAGTCCGCAAAGCGCAGAGCCTGATGCGCCTGCTGGAACAATGCCTCTACTGCACCCGAGTGTATGATAACTATCCCAAGAAGCACATCACCGTCAAGGTAGAGAACTTTAATGGTGTGAAGAACAAGAAGCTGTACAATGAAGTCAAAGCTGACTGCATTGCGCAGGGTATCGAGATCGGTAGCACCGATGCCAAGTCGATGCTGTTTCACATCTACAACAAGTAAGGACCAGAAATGAAGACATTCCACGTTACGTTTATGGGTTTGGGCGGTGCAGTAGCAGGTAGTGCCACTGTTACAACAAAGGGTGAGAAAAGCGCAATCAGCAAAGCAAAGAAGGTGTCTGGGGTGACTTATTTTGCATACACGCATGTATTGCAGCGCTAATGCATGTCACACAAGATTACAGCTAAGGTAGATGCTAACCGGATGAGCCTTGCTAAGTGGGCACGTTCCCTACGGTGTCGACCAATTAACTCCCTCCCACTCGCCCTTGCGTTTGCAGACGATCTGCTCCGCGGAGGACAATTCGAGCTGTACCTGACTGCAGCAGAGAAGGCTGCAGGGGAAGCCTGGTGCAACATCGAGAAGGTCGTCTATGTAGACCCGTACGCAGCAGACCGTGCAGAGCAAGCAAGGTACTACGAGCTACGCGACAAGGGTGCAGCAGGGGATGCAGAAGCTGCTATCGCCTATTGCAAGCTGGAGCTCGAAGGTAAGGTCTCGCACGGAGCAATGGCATGAACATCTACTTGCTGGAAGTAAAAGATCCAACAAAGCCTGACACCAGCTGGGTCGTCACTGGGTGGACAGATGACCGTGCTATCGCCTTCGCCTGGAGGGACTCCTCGCACAGGGACGAACGCCGCATCTTCACAACGCCCCCGAAGATTGTTGACACAGACCTCAAAAGAATGTTGACCTTTTCAATCACTCAGAGATAATAAAGGTGTAACAAAGGAGAGCATCATGGCTGAAGTTAGAATGGGTAACATGTGGAAGGTAGTGGTCACAGAGTATGAAGCTGGGTGGGGACAACGAGTAGATCCTGATGACACCAAGTTCTTCGACAATGAAGAAGAAGCTCGTGCATATGCCAAGAGGATGACCAATGGGAAATACGATATCTACTGGAGGGGTGAGGTCACCCGGGTTAAATAAAAGGAATACAAAACATGCAAGTACAGTTACGAATCCAACACGTCCAGACTGGTAAGACCTGGGTCAATCCACCTACAGAGATGACTCAAGAGGAAGTAGACCTAGCCGCAATTGGTATGAAGGAGTCTCTTGCAGATCTAACATACATTGAGGTAGAAGGGGATGTCCTGCCAGGAGACTTCGTCCGCCAACAATGTGTACTCCGCTTCATCTTCCCTACGGAGTAACAATATGTTCAAGGTAGGGGATCGAGTACGGTTCAGCAAACGGTGCCAGCCCGCGCAATGGATGACGATTGTCGAGGTCAATGATGCACCGCTGCTGGGGCACACTCTCTATAAGCTCAACGTCGTAACAGGATGGTGGGTAGAAGGAAATCTCACTCAATACTGTTGACCTTTCTACCCTAATGTAGGATAATAACCCTATGTTAAGGAATAATGAAATGACTGAAGTAGAATTTGATAAGCTGTTCGATGATGGTATGCTCGATGAGGAGTATGCAGAATACATTATGGAGCACAGTGCTGGAGACCGTATCATCTGCAATGGTGACACACTGCTCGATGCAATGGAAGACCTCTATCCGCTCGACAGCTTCAAAGATAATAAGGTGACCGTATGAGCACACTACTCACAATCACACTGACAGCCATTGCAACTCCGCTCGTACTCCTCGTGCTTGTGTTCGGATGGAGGGGACTGTTGTTCCCGTTCGCTCTAGTCCTGTACGTGTTGGGTAAGATTGTTGGACGTTAAGATGTTGACCTTTCTACCAATAGGGTAGATAATAGAGGCTTACCACAAGGACCCCACATGACACGCAAGACAGTCTCCGTTGAATTTCTGGTTAACATGACCAACGACATCTGCAAGGACAGTGACGCATCAGCTGTTGGTGTCCGCCAAGGTGCAATGAACTTGCTGGAGGCGGTACTGCACAGCACAGGAAACTATAAAGGGTTTCGTTACCTGCCGAAAGTGTCTAGTGGACAGCCTGGTGTGAACTATGTTGATGGACACATGATGGACTACCCTGCACGGTTCGAGAACACGGACCGCACTCGTGTGCAATACTTTTACGGATAACTAGTGAACAAAGCACTTGTGCCCGAACTAACCACCGACAGCGCAATGAGGCACAATGAAACTTCCTGAACCAGACACATACACCAATTACCCAGAATTTGATGTGCCGTGCTACACTGCAGACCAGATGCGACAGTACAGGCTTGACGCGCTTGAAGAAGCTGCAAAGATTTGTGAAAAAAAGAATCCACATCCAGATCAGTGGAGTGATCAGCGTGAATACACTGTAGCAAATACTGTAATAGAATGTGCGATCGCGATCCGCCAACTCAAGGAGAAGCAAACGTGACTGATGCAGAATTCGATACTCACTTCGCCCAGTACGATGCGCTAGCTATCTTAACGCAGCTGGGTAAGATGACCCGCAGCGTACAATTGCACAACGGTACCGGCTATGCTATTAGCGATACAAGCGATCTGATTGCAGTGGTTGAGCAAGAGCTCTATCAACAAATGACAGGACGGGAATGATATGACACAATCCAATCGACTAACAGCGGAGACCGCACGCAACCGCACAGACGAGGCTCGAAGTCTCACAGGTGAATACCTAAGCGAGCAGACGGATGCAATACTCATACAGATCGACAAAGCAGCTCGCGCAGGCAATGATGCTACTAACATCGATACGAATGACGAAGTGATCCTAACTCACCTTCGCGCTCTTGGCTACACGATACGAGCATACCATGGTGACCAACGTGTACTACCAATGTACTTAACAATCTCTTGGTAGTACGCGTTGACCTTTTGTTTGATAGGGTAGACAATAGAGGCTCAACAAGGAACTAACAATGCTAATAGATATGATCGTGATGGGTACGGTACTAGTGATCTTCCTCGTACTCGCGCAATTCGGTGATCGGATGTTCTCAAATGATTGAAGTCAAAGTACTTGACCAATACACCCGTGTGATGTTCACTGCAGAGCTCAATGATAGCTGGGTGCACATCCTCACTATGCGGGACCAGATTAAGCCTCACATCAAGAAGGTTACTCCGGTTGAGCCAGGTACAGGGAACGATGGGGATAAGCTGGAGTATGTGGTAGAGTACTATGACGTGCCGTTCGTTGCATGGGAACACTTCGCAGCAGTTGGTAACGCAGCCAACTAAGCTGTTGACCTTTCTAGCAATAGGGTAGATAATTGATACATCAACCAAAGGAACCCGCAGTGTCTAAGATCACCCGCGCTACCCTCAAGTCTCTCGTCCGCAAGAATGCTGGTAAGCTGTTCATCAAGGTCGCATCCCGCTTCGACGGTATGGTGGACGGTGTTCGTGACTCGGAAGACCAAAGCTTCTCCAAGTGTATGCCAGCTGATGGTTGCCATGAGCACAACATGGGTATCCAAGGTGCATGGTTGGTGCTGGGTTCGAACGATTGGTTCACAGCATACGAGGATGATAAGTTCATTGGGATCGAGGTCTACAACAACTGCGGTAACTTCACACTCGCCGTGAAGAAGTAAATGACTACTCTCGCACAGCTGGTGGACCGCCAGCAATGTAATTGCCACTACTGTGGGGTCGCTATGCTTACAGACTGTACCCGAGCACACCCGCTGCAAGCCACAATGGAGCACTTGGTTGATAAGTGGAGTAGCCCCAAGCATATCAAGATCGAAGACGAATGCAACCTCGTCGCAGCGTGCTATGCTTGCAACAACACCCGCGGCAATGCTCGCAATGTAGCCGCCCGCAGGTACTACCAGAATCTGATCGGTGCTAAGCAGATGAAAATCAAAGCAGCTAGCACAAGTAGTAAGATGTTGTTCAAATTGTTTGGTCCAGTGCCACAAGAGCTGTTGACCTTTAACCTAATAGGGTAGACAATAGCCATATGAACACAAACAAAGTAATCAATCAGGTCCCACGTAAGGTCTTCACGATCGGTCGTGATCAATATGTCCTTCCGCTTCGTGCAGAAGGGTTCTACGTAAGTGATCGTAACGGACGCACAGTGCTGCAAGCTCAATCAATCGAAGCTGCTAAGGTGCTCGCTACAATGCTCAACGAACAAGCTCAAGCATGACCTGCCTCCGCTGCAGCACTCCAAGCAAATGTGCGGTGTGGGGATGTAGCCCTAACACCTGGCCCGCAGAACAACCTAAAGGAAATCAAATGAACATCGAAACGTCTATCACTATTAGTGTGTATGCAGATCCGGACTATCACTTCGAAGTATCTGCAGGTGACCTGATCCAGGTGACGTACGTCGAGCGTCTCAGAGAATTCAATGTCAACAAAGACCGACGCACCGATGTGTCATTCGGTTCGCTGGACGAGATGGCAGCCGTTGCCAAAGCAATGTTGAAGGTTGTTGCTAATAGCCGCTAATCGATATGTACACCCCGTACGATCAGGAGCTGGCTAAGTCAATCACTGCAATGGGTATGGCTCTGGTAAGACAGATGAAAGAAGATGTTGACCTTTTGTCCAATAGGGTAGACAATACCTTATCAAACAAAGGAACCAATATGCTGACATTCTCTGACCTCACACTCGCTGAACAAGTCTCGATTGCCTGGGACCGTGTGTCGACATTCAAGAACAAGACCAACCTGCAGATTGCAACTGAGATTGCAAAGAAGATCAAAGCATCGCCTGCAGATGTGTTGCCTTTCGTCAACGACATCGCAGGGAAATAAGATCATGCAAACAGTAATCCACATTGTCGATGGTGAAGTAATCCGTGCAGAGGTCCCCTCCAATTGGATCCAGTGCTCAATCTCGGGTGAGTTCCGCCCGCCTGAGGAGTATCGCAAGGATGGACAGCAACATCAGTCCCGCACTAACTGCACCCGCACCTATCTGATGCCAATGGTTGATAGCAATCTGCTATCTGACTCAATAAAGAAGCTGGGACCTGCTGTAGCAAAGATGCAAGCAATAGTGCGACAAGAGATAATGGACAACACTGCAGGGATGCCCATTGCAGACTACATTGCAATGCTGCAGGAGATCGCAGCAAGCAATCCCAATGCACGGATTGTATCGAATGATGATGGGTACTTTTATACGCCCAATGTTGAACTAATTTCCCCCTACACTAACCTGTACTGTTAATCAAAAAGAGAACCTACAATGTCAGCACAAGCACGCACGGTCTACACCGTATGGACCAACACCGATCTCAATGAGGGACGTGGACAAGAATTCCCACTAATGCTCTGTGAGACCCTATCGACCGCTCGCAGAAACGGTAAAGGACGGTATGTTCAAGGGTTGGACTGCAGGGTGGAAGAGACTAGTCTAGTGTGGATCGACAATCAATGGTACGGACCTGTGTTTGTCCAGCCTCCTAGCAAGGAAGACATAAAGGAAGAGGCTAAACAGCTTGCAGCTAAGGTTGCAGCAGATGCTAAGCTCGTGGCTATTGATAAAGCTCGCGCACTTGGTATGACCGAAGAAGATATATTCACAATGGTTAGTTGACCTTTCCCCTAAATGGGGAGACAATAGAGACTAAGCAACAAAAGGACTAAGATGACCACATACGCAACAGAGCAAGAAGCAATGACGGCAGCAGACGCAAAGTCAGCAGAGCTAGCAACGACAATGGACACTGTTGAGTTTGATGGTCAGAACTGCGAAGACTCCGACATGGACAATGGCACGAGCTGTGATGGCTGGGACGGTAATGATCGTAGGTGCGAATGCGGTAACCGACGAGTGAGCTGGACGTTTAGCGAGTACCCAAAAGGTGTGTGGACATTCTACGCAGAAGCGTACTAAGCTGTTGACAGTTCCTTCCAAATAGCTTATAATACCCCTATAGTAACAAAGGAAACCGAAATGATCACTTACAGTGCAAAAGATCGTACACTGAACAGCAAGTTCAAAGCATATAAGCTCAATGATGTGTCCGATGCACAAATGTACGAATGGATTGTGACTAAGGAAGTTTCGCTGAAAGACTTTACACTGTGGACTGCTGCAAAGGTTAATGATAGCTACTCCGAAGGACACGAAGACGGATACACCAATGGATACAACAACGGAATTGCCGACGGAGTTGCAGGAGATGCTTGACGGAGATCTATAACCTTGCTTCCGATGACTCCCCAGAGCCTTGACACGAATGTGCGATCAAGCTCAGAAGCGTTGACCTTTCTATCAATAGAGGCTTACCACAAAGGACTAATATGACAAACGAACAAGCATTCGAACGCTGGGCACAGAACCAAGTGCTCACAGCAGCAACCTTCTGGTGGAAGACCAAAAATAACGAAATGGAAATTCGACTGCGCGCACGTACGTACTACGAAGCTCTTGCTATCGCTAAGCAATTCGGGTTCGCTGAGCCGCGCTGGTACAAGCCGTGGACGTGGGGTAATGGTGTAGTCACTGTTGGTTGACCTTTTGTTTAATTGGGTAGACAATAGAGGCTTACCAAAAGAGGAACCATATATGCAAATTGTAACACTCACAGCAGACCAATCCAATCAAGTTCGTCGCCTGCGCAATGCGCAGTGGATGATCGAACAAGCTCGACAAGAGATTATGGGTGCACTGGGTGGTACCGATGTCGGTGATGAATACGCACTGACCCTGTTCGAGCTTACTGAGGATCTCACTCTCGATATCGACTCCATTGGTGCTCACGAATAATAGGAACACACATATGCAAACAGTTCAAGACATCGCACTCGCCTCCCTCACATCACGCCAGACAACTAGCCTACGCGGTCTGCAGGTGCACATCGAACAAGTGCATACAGGTCGCGCTAAGTACCGTGGTGTCACGGAAGCTCAAGGTCGCGCTATCGAGACTGCTCTCAAAGCTGCCCTCGCATCTGGTCTCCCACTGCCTGCAGAGATCATTGCTATTGCTAAACGAATCGGACTGTGAAAGATAACTGTTGACATTTCAGCCATTAGGGTAGACAATAGAGGCTTACCACAAAGGACACCAGATGTATACATTCCAAGCACTCGCAGCTGTCGACACACTTAATTGCCATAGTGGGTTCTATGCGATGAGTGGGATCTGTGCTATCATACTGATCATATCACTTGCAGCATGTAATGATGTTGTGGAGATCCGTATCTATACAGCTACCTGTGCTATCCTGCTTGCTATCGTAGGTGGAGTGTCCTACAATACTGGAGATGTGACAATGTTCGCTAACAAGTCTGTCGCTGCTACACTAGTGGGGTTCCAAGCTGAGATGCAGACCACTACAGAACAGCACGGTAAGACTACCCAGCAAGTTACCCACCACAACACGTACGTCGTGTACGCAGTGCCGGAAGGTAATGTAATGTTCCCTGCCACTGCCGGTCAAGCGTATCCTACCAATGCCATCCTGTACAAGAACTAAGGACCAACTATGAGCAATGTAAAAATGCAGTTCACAATCTTCCCACCCCTGCAACAGCAACAACGAGACATCATGGAGCGCTTTAACTTCGAGCGGGTGCTGAACGCCATGCACGCACTTAATTGGACCTGGATGGGTAAGAAAGTTACTATCGAGATGCTCCAGAGCAATGCAATGGAGCTGATGGATAATGTGCAGCGCCAGCGTGTGAAGGGTTGGAAGTCAGTATCGACTGGTGGGTTCGAAGCACGCATTGATGAAGTATGCGGACAGGACCGAATGTCTCTGTCGTTCTGTGTCGAGAGCATTGACGCTCCACAAGACTATTCAAGCAATGGTGAAAATAACTGTTGACCTTTCCCCTAAATGAGGGATAATGGGGTAAGCAAACAAAGGACACAATATGAGCATGATCACACGACACTCCCTGGACCACATCGCTAACGATAGCGCCCGCGCTGCTATCCAAGTGCTGCGTGATGCGACTACGGGGTTCCGCAAGGTGTACGGTAGCCGCTATCTGGAAGCGCTTGCTAAGGTCTGCAAGTATAGTGTCGGTGCTGATGCAGCTGGTACATATGCTACCCTGCGCAATGGTCTGACCGTTCGCTTCCTGACTGCCAAGAGTGCAGGTCGCTATATGGAAGCTACGATCAATGACTACTACGCACTGGGTATCCTGTAATATGAACAAACGCATTGCGGACCTGATTGAGCAAGCAACTACCAAAGAATCTTTTTATCCTGCAGGTTGCAATGGTCGCCACGAAGACCGTTATTAATTTGATAAGGAAAGGTTCGCTGAGTTGATTGTTCGGGAGTGTGCCGCACAAGTATTTGTGGAAGTTCAGGATCAGCAAGGGCAGCAATTATACGACCGTATTGTGGCAAACATTAAAAAACATTTCGGAGTAATCGAATGAGCAAATTCGAAAAAGTTGAGCAGCCTTCAATCGCTGACCGCATGCGTGCATCGTTTGTACCACAAGGTACAGCACGGATCGTTGCGCTACATCTCAATGAGCGGTTCTTCGACAGTTCATTCATTGAGCAATGCATACAAGAGCTCGAGAAGCTACCTGTCAGGGCAACACTTGGTGAGCCTCCTACAGCGCTCGAGAAACTCGCCTACACTCTTCTGTGTGACAGCGCTTACATCTAAACTAAATGACTAACGAACAGCACCAAAAAGCCTTCTACTTGAATCAAGCCATCAAAGCGCTTGAACGAGCTAAGCAACTGATTGAGCATGCGCTGGGCGATAGCGACGTCACTCAAATGTACAGTAAAGACATTGTGGAGATACTAGAAGAGCTCGATGAAGACATTGAATCTATTAATGCAAGCCCCCTCACCGAACAGAGTTGATACCAAATTTGATATGCCAGACAATAACAGAATGAACTTACTTGATACTGATAAACGCTTACGCAAGCAAGTTGCAGCATCGCTACTATCGAATGAAGTTCAACAGAAGTTGTTCACTCACCTTGACGACCTGCTAACTCGGATTACACTAGCTGAAAAGGCTCTTACCAAAATAGTTGACTTGTGTCAACTCCAACAAAAGGTTACCTGATATGATTACACTACGAGACGAACGAATTGCAGAGCTTGGGGTCCAAGCTTCTGAACAAACTGACCAAGCCACTAATGCTTTCGATGACAGCACGGGTGCCTGGGTGAATGTATGGAACGAAGTGTACGATCAAAAATTCGCTGCACTGGTCATGCAAGAGTACGTGAATCAATTTCAACCCACTGCCCCTGAAGGTGTGGAGCCGGTCACTGTGGAGGAGCTCATTGACGTCAATGCTAAATGGGTGCAACAATTTGGCATTGAAAGTTTGATTAAGCAGTATGCAGAGTACCGTGTCTTTACGGCAGCTCAAAGTAAGAAGTACAAAGCAATGATCGAATCGCTAACCGAGGCAAAGTAAAGGGAGTTCCGTAAATGAATAAACGAATCGAAGCCTTAATGGACCAGACTGCTCTACACCGCAATGACCACACGACGGAGCAACGGAACGCAGAAATACAAGCGTTTGCGAAGCTGTTGATCAATGAAGTAATCCACGAATACAAAGCGTGCCCACCTCTACTGTATCCAGAGTACCACGTTCGTAAGCAATTTGGTGTACTATGATGTCGTTTTCCAAAGAGCTTAACCAGCTGGCGGCTGACCACCCACAAGTAGGAGACTACTGGAGTGAGAGGATGTGTCCGTACTTCATTGTCGTCGACGTGCAGAGCGATGCGTATACAATTTTGTGTTGCTTCCCTAACGACGACACGGCGCAGATGGCTCGCATCAGAGGTAAAGATAGTTGGCAACTCGACTACTCCAAACACTCGGTGGTATCCAAGAAGTGGATCGATAAGACAGTTCACTACAGCCATAGCGCCCGCCCAACCTTCGTTGCGGATGTTAATCGAGACAACGAAAAGATGTTGCGGATAGTTGCAGAATGGAGGGAAGCTAATCCCAACTATACTCCAGTTCACGTGCCGTTCTTCAAGCAATATGCAGAGTGGTGGCTAGGAGCATGAGTAAGGAACTACTAGAATTAGCAGCAAAGGCAATGCACAATCTACAGCACGCTCACTTCTGCAACTATACAGTGATCGACGACACTACTGTCTGCCTGGAGCTTGGTAGCACACGCGGCGCGATCACGTCATACTGGCATCTGCTGGCTGACGACGGCGATGCACTGCGGTTAGCTGGTGCGCTGGCCTTACCAATAGAATTTCGCGACCCAGGATTCGGGTACGATAAGACTCCGGAGAATCGGCGCGTGATGTGTGGCCAATATTGGGACAGCAGTGAATCACGCTACTGCATGTTTAGTGAACTTGTTGGTGATGATGTACAAGCTGCTATCCGGCGAGTAATTGTAAAAGCTGCTGCAGAAATTGGGAGACGGTGTGACCGAACGTGAGATACTTATTCTAGCAGCGAAGGTAGCAGAGATCGAACTTCCGGAGTACTGGGACTTCTGTCAATCAACCGCTCGCACATTCTGGAACCCACTGCGTGATGATGGGGACGCATTTAGATTGGCAGTCAAGTGCCTACCTTTCTATAAGCTGACATACAATAGGGATGAATGGGAGAGTAGTGGCCAGAACGGATATGCCGCCGCTCGCTTAGCGATTGTTAATGCAGCAATAGCGAAAGGTAACACATATGACCAATGAAATAATCATAATAAGCGCCCTTGTGCGCTTGATCCTCGTACTATCCCTAGTACTAGGAGCATTCACAGCAGGATTCTTCATCGGACGCACGGAAGGTAGGAATGGGTTATGATTCTAACAAAACTAGCTGTAGAGGGTAACCTGATCGCGGCTGAAGCTAATGGGTTCGACCGCGTCACTCTCACACCAGCAGAGAGAAAATTCGGGGAGCTAATAGCGAGCAGATGCGCATCGATTGTGAGCTTGTACCGCCGCGACAACATGCAAGACAAAGCAATTGCAGACACACTGGAGCATGTGTATAGTGAAATCCGTCAGACATTTGGACTGAAGCTGTGAATAAATGTTGGATCAAGGGTATAGAGGGGTCAGGGAATTGTGATCCTCATGTTCTCGTTTGGGTATTAATAATAGCTATTTTGATTGTTACAATCTATATCGTTTCTGGAGTTGAAGAATGACTGCTATTGACTATTTGAAATCGCTAATTATAGGAATGGAAATGGGATCAGAAATCCCAGTTCAACTGTCCGAACTAAAGATGCTACTTGCTCTAATGGAAATAAAATGAACGAACGAATTGAAGAACTAGCTAATGAAGCTGCTGCCATTGTAGGTGTGGCAGGTAGTCGTGCAGATTTTGCACAAAAGTTCGCCGAGTTGATTGTGCGGGAATGCGCCCGTATACAACACGAGCGGTTCTGCCAAGAAGGTGATGTTTCATGGGGTCTACTAATGCGACACTTTGGAATTAAGGAATAACGATGGACCATGCAAAATTTAAGCGACTTGCATTAGTTTCCGGTATTGATATTAGGCATACTGAAGAACATGCTGGCGAAGAGTTCGAGGACCAGTTAGCAACGTTCGCTGAGTTGATTGTGTTGAAATGTGTAGGTATTATTGAGGAACAGTCCAAGGATGCAATTCGCAATAAAACTTATATGGGCGATGATGTTCCAGCATCAGTGACTCAAATGGCAATTAAGGAACATTTTGGAGTTGAATAATGAAACCTTGCCCATTCTGCGGCCATGAAGTCGATCTTGAAAATGGAGACACGCTATACCCCAATACCACTGGCTGGAAGGATGCAGAGCGTGGGAGGTCGTACCACTCATTCAGAGAAGTGCCTCGAGAACAATGGTGTTACAGTATACATTGTCCAACGACAAGCGGTGGATGCGGTTGTGAAATAGCTGCTGACACTAAAGAGGAAGCAATTGAAAAATGGAACGCACGAAATGGGAGCATTTGACGGATACTGGGGTGGGTACGGTGGGCATAGTGGAACAGTTGAACCCACCGTACCGAAGAAGCAATATCTATGGTTCAGCAATCAGTCATCGTTTGAATTCTTTGAAGGATTTGAGATGCCTGAGCTCAAAGCAATGTTAGCTGAAGCAGAACGCGACGGTGATGATACTATATGGGTCCCGGACAGATACCGCAAGGAAAGTCGTAAAGGCCTGCGCACTTGGTATGTTAACGCATTGATTAAGGAGTATGACAAATGTTCATCGGAAATAGCATAAGCAGGCTAGCAGAGTTTGACAAGTATTCGCCTAACTTTATCGTGGTGCAAGAGTACTCCGAAAACCACATGGGTGCGGATTACGGGTGGCCAGATCCTCCTCCTTCAGTGGAGACGTCTACCTACCTGAGTATCCGCGGCTTCGGGTCCAGAGACGAGATCTCTGCATGGATCAAGCAGGAAAAAGAAAGCAAATACAGCCGCGAGACTCCGTTTAAGGTATTTGCTATTGACCCCATGACTGTAAAAACTGATATTACTGTATCTTTTGGAGATTAACAATGACGGTTGAGATGGTAACGATTCCCAAGTCAGAGTACGATGCGCTGCTCAAGCGTGTTAAATGGCTAGATTGCCTTGAAGCTACTGGTGTAGATAATTGGCAAGGTGTTGATGAAGCTATTGCTATGTATCGTGGGGGCAATCCAAATGAGTGAGCATTTCACCGTACCTGTATACGATTTAGAAGAGATCCTGGAGATGGGGCACACGATTGCTGATGCTCTACCAAGGGACCTCAAGGGTACTCGCTACTGGGTGCTCAAGAAAGACGTTGCTGCAGAGCTTGAGTGGGCTAAACAACAGTTCGGGAGTGCAAAATGACAACGGATATTAAATTCATCGACAGTCTGCTCGCAGATAATGCAAAGATGTGTGCGCTATTGGCGGAGGCTCTGGCTGTGATCGAGAATGAAGCAAAAGCAATTAAGCTGTTGAGCTCCATCCGGTGCAGTGCAGAGCGGCATGTCCTGCCCCGCCAGTGGTTGACAGATGCCGATGTTGTGATTGCATACTGGGGAGATGTTCGCTCCGGACCACGCCGACAGGCACTTGTTGATACCTTGGATGCTCTGCTCCGGCCCGATCCATTGTTTGGCGGAGAAGGGATATGACCACAGTCGTTGCAGATTTAATCAACCGCAGTACCCACACGGTCACAGATTATTCGATGGGCATTGATAGCTCGTTCGAGGAACTCGATAAAGAACGATTGGTGCTACTTACTGTGCAGGAATGTATTAGTATCATACGAGACCTCACAGACTCGACCTCCTACGATGATCCTGTCAAAAGCATCATCGAGTTGCAGGCTCAGCAAGCGTGCTACAAAGCTATCCGCGATCACTTCCGCGCCTGACTAAATACCCCACTCGCACTGAATGTGCTGCGCGAAGCCTGCCGATATACTAACCAAGGTTGGACAACTTAACTGTTGACCTTTCCCCTAAATGGGGAGACAATAGAGGCTAGCAAACAAAGTACTAGCAAATGACCAAATACATGCTCCCCACTGAATGGCAAGCCAAGAAGATTCAATCTGGTATTGCTGAAACTGCTCGACTGATCCGCAAGGAAGAAGCATACAGCAAAGACCTCCAGAAGAAGGACTACCTTGCAGAGTTGTACGCTCACCTGCAGACTCTTAACGTCATGCTAACGACCGGTAAAGGTCTGCCCCGTTGACCTTTTGAAGTAATCAGGGTACAATACCTTCACCGATAGTAACAAAGGAACACAAAATGGCCGAAACGAAACGATTGACTGCTGCTGAAAAGCGCGCCCTGGTTGCTGCACAACGAGCAGAAGATAACCGCGTTGAGTGGGCAGAGTTTACTGCAAAGTATCCCGTCCGTTTCGCTAACCTCATGTTCCGTTACATGGAACTTGACTTCGCTCAATTTCGCGTTAAGAAGCTTGACGAAGAAACGTTTGAGTTCTCCCGCGAAGACTATCGTTACGACAATCTTGCGCTCAAAGTTACCCCACCCGCAAACTGGAGTTGGGAATACTTGAACGAAGTGCAACAAGCTGAAGCACTGCTCGCTGACTACGATGCTGAACGTGCTGAAGAACGCCGTAAGGAATCTGTGCGTTTGACTGCACTGTCCAAGCTGACGGCTGAAGAACGCGAACTGTTGAATCTGTAATTATGAGTGTACAAACTGAATTGGTTGCTAAAATCATTGAACTCGAAATGAAGTATACTGCTATGCTGGCTGCTGGGCAGCCACATAACAAAACATTGCCTGTACTCCGGCAACTTCAAAAACTTAGGGATCAGCTATGAAGCGGCTTAACGAAACTGAAATCGTCCTTGCTCAAGATGAACTGGAAAGCATCCGCGAATTTATCCGCATTACTTTAGCTCGTGAATGGGACGATCACACCAACCGATTCCACGATTGCGAGGAAGCATACGAAGACGGTCTGCGTCGTATGGATCCGGGAATGTATGATATGGCAAAAATTATGTGGCTAATCTAAATGAAACAATTATACACTATCCGTGCTTCTGGCGGATCTTATGACGACGCTTGGGAGACTGTGAAATTTGTGACTGATGATCGGTCCAAGGCTGAGGCGTACTGTGTAAAGATGAATACATTTCGTGAAGTTATTGCTTCTGTTAAACAGCTGAGCAATGAGTACCAGCGTAATTGGCAAGTGGTAAATCCTTGCCCAGTGCATCAAGACCCTGTATTAGTGGAAATTCCCAAGTGGGATAACTACACGCCACCAACCAAGGAAATGCGAGAAGAGCGCAAGCGGTTGGAAGAAATAAACCGACTCGCAAAAGCCGAGGCTTACCAACCAATGAACGAATGGTTCCAGGCCAGTTATGAAGCTGTTGTGGCCTTTAACGCTACCTTCTCTGAAGAAACTCAGAAGGGGATGAAGGAAAGTTTGGATGACTGCTATTGGGACGTTGAGTCCGTGGATTGGTTGGAGTAGACGTGAAAGCAGAAATTTACGCACGGTTGGCAGAGCTAATCGAGGAATGCTCGGAAAATGTGAAGATTTGTGTCCCAACTGACTGGCGTGACCACGGCTGGTCCGAGGAGGTAATGCGCGTAGTAAACTCATCAATGCTCGTTAACCGTTTGCTGACAGAATCACACAAGGAAGAAGAATGAAGATCTCATCGCAATTCAAAGACTATTACGATTACGTTGCACACATTTATGGTGGCGGAGATCCAAAGATTCTGTACCTTCGCAATCGTCTAGGTAAGATGGAAACTTGGAATACCGACGCTTATGTGCGTGGAATTGACATCGAGCAAAAGGGACTGCCTGCTGCACACGATGATGAAATCTCCCGCAAGTGGCATCATGACTCTAAGTGGCTCGCCATTAACGGTAAGCTGTACCTCATCCTTAATAAGGTTGCAGCAATGTACGAGACTCCAAGCCCAGAAGCTTGGACCGTGCTTGACGAGCAACGCCATCCTGAAATTTGGGCATATCTACACAATTCGCGCTCGTGGTGGAGGCGTGACACACAGGAAGAAAAGTACATTGGCCGCGAGATGCCCGAAGTGCTGGAACTGTCCCGCAAGGTAGGCGCCCCCGTGTTTACATTCGAGGCGTCGTGGAGGAACAATATTGCAAAAGTAGACGGCAACGTGCCTATCCTGTCTGCAATGGGAATCCCTGCACTGATTCCGGCTGAGCAACTGTATCAAGACCTGTCGTACTTTATCGGAAACACAATGAAGGGCTCCCCCGACATGATGCCTGCTATTCAGCAAACTAACAAGGAAAAGATTGTGGCCTCTGGATTTGATTTGAAGGCTTCGTTCCGCCACCGTACTTAATATGAAAATTCAACGCAACAAACACCCAGACGGCCGCATTAGCAATATTGTGTTCGGTCTCTGTCACATTGCAGATGGACTGGTCCGCGCAGGGAGCCTCGGGAGTTTGCACACCACGTTCCCACTTGACTATGCACGGTACCTAGCAAAGCACCGATTCGCTAAACTGAAAGCTGCCCACTGTGCTGCAAAGAAGGTACTGCAAGACGCTGGAGCAGTGTATGAGGAGTCCTAAGCACACCGGCCGGAGTAGTTCAGGCGAAAGCAAAAATGGTAGGTCCTGGTTCACCCGGGACGAATTGAACCACATGAAGTGGTACACAGAAGTGATGAGCAGCAAAAAGAAACGCGGTGACCGTAGCCGCATTAACTTGGATTAACATGAAACAAGAAGACTTTGAAAAACTATCCACTGATGACCAAGTTGCGTACTGGAAAGGTCGCATGTTGATTGCGATTGGCAAGGGTGATACGGATCTTGAAATCTTTCGAATGATGGATTACTTCACTCGTGTTGGATACGCACGTGGTGTTGACTCCACGAAACGAAAATGAATGAGACTAGGTGATATGAAAACATACGAGGATTTAATTCAATTTACTGCTAGCGAAATCGAACGAGTTGGTCTACGTTACCAGGCCTGGACAGCAGCAGGTACACTCGCTGAAGTATATGGATTACAGGCAGCTGTCGTTCGAGACGATATCAAATACGCGCTCGACGTTCGTGAAGCTGCGAGAGTGGCCGCAGAACGTGTGCAGTTTCGAATGGATAATGAAGCACAGCGTCTAGCATACTTGAACAGTAGCCTATGAACGATCAAATCAAAACCTTGCTCGAACGCTCAGGTGCGCACGGACCTGGCGGACTATCAATGGATCGTTACAGCTTTTCAGAGCAGGACGTCGAAAACTTCGTCAACCTCATCGTGTTGGAATGTGCTAAGAGGGCACACGTTAGTAGTGATCCCCGCGAACGTGTGGATGAATACAACCGTGGCTGGCAGAATGGTAGGAACCACGCGGCTGCAATTATTAAAGAACACTTTGGGATAGTCCGCTAAATACACGATCTATCCCGCAGCGCAATGTCCCACTCCTTCATCCAGTTCTTAATCGAGAAGCGTAGCCACGCAGCACAAAACCCCAAAGTTTCAGTCAACCAACGAATTAACGCCGCGTTGCAGAAAGTCGTTAAGGCTAGAGACCAGACAGCTGGGATCTACAACTGTTTTGTATCGATGACATCGGTCGATAAGCTAGGAATCAACCCACAATCCGAGTATGACACTCCGATTGGCATCTATGCATACCCAGCTATCTTCGTGCACAAACAAGTGAACACCGAGCGATCGTTAGATGGCGCACTCCCGTTTGCTGGTGAAATGGAGCACGCTAACATTTTTTCCGCAACTGGTAACATCATCAATCTTGGTAAAATTACTGACACAGAAGTAGTAGATTTGTACAAGAAGATCGCTGCAGTGTTCCATAAGGCAAATGGCGGAACGTGGAAGAGTGATGTTGATGCTGTTGAACGTTTGATCAACGAGGCGCCATCAAAAGCAAAGGTGAGCTCCCTCCCAGGTGGACGCTTTTGGTATGTCACAATGCAAGTTGCTGAGCGCATGGCTCGAGTTAGCAGCACGACTCCAGTAATGTGGAACAAGCTACTTCGGAGCATCGGGGTAGATGGAGTAGTCGATATGGGTAACGGGATTGTCCACACCAACGAGCCTACACAGGCGGTATTTTTTAGCACTGGAGCCATTGGCAAGATCGAGCGCGTATACAACAAGTACTCACCGGACGCAGTTGCAGGCAAAGTCGAGCTTGGTAAAGAAACAATCGTAAACAAAGCTGCGCTGGTTGGAAAGAGTGATGCAGAATTGCTAGACCTGGTGACCCGCGGAGTAACACGGTTCGAAGACATCCCACACCCATCGGAAGCGTTGAAGCTAGCAGCGGTAAAGGAACTAGGTACTGATATTCAATTCATTCATAGGCCCTCAGAGGAAGTTCAACTTGCGGCTGTAGCTAACTCGGTTAGAGCTCTTCAATATATAAAAAACCCATCGAAGGCGGTGTTGCTGCAGGCGGTTGAGCACGGTCCGTCGAACGCAATCAAGTATGTCAAAAATCCAACCGAAGAGATCTTACGCGCTGCTGTGAACGCTCACCCACGCTGTATTCGATATATCCCCAATCCGTCAGAGGCTCTCCAATTATTCTGCATCCGCGCAGAACCAAGCTGCATTAGCCTAATCAAAAACCCGACTGCAAAAGCTCACCAGTTGTTTAACGACATCCGCAATGGTGTTGAAAAAATCGACTAACTGTTGACCTTTCCCCTTAAACGGGGAGACAATGGAGACTAGTAACAAAAGGACTCTATATGATCGCAGCAAACCTCTTCCTGATCTGCAATCGTGCTGATGCTCGCACTCGAGCCAAACGCACTCAGAAACGCGTTAAACTTCGCCCAGTTCGTATGTTTCGCTCAGAATGGATGCGGAAACTTATCAGTTGACCTTTTCAAAAAACGGTGGATAATAGACCCCATCGCACACACGAAAGCAGTAATGGAAATCAATCAAGCAATCCAGGTCATCCAGAACGTCGCCGAAGACTTTGGTAACGACTTTCTGGAAGTGATGACGTATATGAAAGAACATCATGTTGATTTCGAAGCTACTGAACAAGCTGCGTTTAATGTGGTGTTCACCGAAATGTCTAAATTGATTAAATAACATTTTGGAGTAGAATGATGAACGAACGAATTAAAGAACTTGCTGAACAGGCTGGTTACACAGAAGGTTACTACGAATCTGACGGTGGCCCTTGGGTAGATCCAGAATTTAACAAGGAAAAGTTCACCAGGTTAATTCTTAAGGAATGTATACGAGCGTGTGGCTCGGTACAAGAACAATTCTTTAATGGTCGCATTGCCACAGATGACTTCAATTTAAAGAACAGGTTTGCAGAAGGTGAAACTGCATGTGATATGGTTCAGACAAAAATAGAAATGATATTCGGAATTGAATAATGAACGAACGAATTAAAGCACTTGCTGACCAATGTTCTGAATATGACGATATGATTAAGGGAATTTGGTTCGATAAGAAAAAGTTCGCCGAGTTGCTTGTACGTGAATGTCTCGGCTGCATTGACATTGTTGGCAGAGTGGAGTGGATCAACCCTCCCACGTATGAGCTTGCAATCGAATCCAGCAAACTGAAGATTCAGCAACACTTCGGAGTTAAGTAATGAACGAACGAATTAAAGAACTTATCGATCAAGCTACTGTCTGGGGAGAAGAATACCTCCCTGGCAATGACGGGCATCCTACCCTAACAGTCTTCTTTGACAAAGAAAGGTACGCCAAGTTGATTATGGCGGAATGTGCTGTGGCATGTGACGATGAGCAGTGCAACACTTTGTGTTCCCCGAAAGCATTGATCAACATGCACTTTGGAATTGAAGAATGATTACAGCAAAAGAAGCAAAGGTCTTGTATGATGAATCGGGTGCCGAGGTGCAGATTTTTCTAACCAACAAGGTTGGGCCCGAGATTAAAAAAGCAGCAGCAGCTGGGACGCGATCGTACGTTGCTCATACTGGTTCAGAAGAACTGTGGCGTAATGTGGGACCAACGCCGATGATTCGAGCCACGCTGGCTGAGCTCAAACGATTAGGGTATGCTGCTAGTTTTGGGAAATATGGGGATGAGTATGTTCCACGCGGCCTTGCTGATGATAACGGTAAAGGGCCTGCTCATCAGAATTATGGCATTACAATTACTTGGTAAGGAGATAATATGCAGATAGTTAAATGTTGGGACATTCAAGTTTGGGACGGTTGTGATCGTAATGACCATAAATTTTATGTGTCGTCTTCGGCAGAGGGTGACAAGTGGAAGGAAAAGGCCGCAGACAATCGGTTCGACACCGTGCGCGAGCAAACATTCGAGATTTACGACACTATTGAAGAATATCTCGAAGGTAAATCAGAAGAAACACGCAAGCGCGCATTAGCAAAGCTCACCCCTATTGAACGTAAATCACTGGGGTTTAACTGATCAATATGCAACCGCATTATCACCAAGACGAAAATGGCGTCCTCGTCAAATGTTACCATGGCGTAAAATCGTTCATAACAGATTGGAAGTTTTGGGCTGGTGTTACACTATCATTCCCACTTGAACATGTAATCTGGGAAAAACTATGGCCATTCAATCTTGTTACTGTTTGGCTTGGATTATAATTCAATGAAACCTCAACAACTACTTATCCTCAGTGGAATTGTGCTGGTGCAGATTGCTGGCATCTTCGCCACTCTTAACATGTTCAGTATGTGCATCTCATCCGCCGTTTGTGCTTTGGTAACATTCATTACCGCGTCATTCGAGAAACATTAATATGCCACAAGTTAATTACGCTGTCGCCTACTCAAGTCTCACCGTTACTGACGCCGAATATGACCTTGTCTACACGTTGTACCGTATGCACGAGCCACTGAAGGTTACTGCTGTCAAGTTCATCCGCAACCAATACCGGTTGGGCCTCAGAGAGGCAAAAGACGTGTGTGACGTGATTGGTAGTGCACCACGCCCGCCTGCTGAGTAGTCCGTTGACCTTTTGCGCGATAGGGTAGATAATTACCCTATCGACAACCAAAGGAGCCAGCATGCAGTACACACTGATTACATCACAGGGACAGATTCAACAATTCTTCGTCCTTGCGGTTGCACAGCTCTATAAACAAATCTACGGTGGAGTCGTCGTTACCAATGAGGTCTTGGAAACTGTTGAAGAAGTTGCACTGGTCGATGAGTGCATTGCTCTAACCTAACCGTTGACTTTTATCCCAAATACGTAGATAATTACCCCATCGGTTAAACAAATTGGAGTTGAAAATGGTTGCAGAAGTTAAGGTTGGTGATGTTATCAAGTCTTTGGACTTCGCTGGTAATGATACCTGTTACATGATCGGTAAGGTTATCGCACTGTTGGACGACGGTGACCTGATCAACTGTGCTGCTATCGCTCGTGTTTGGGAAGGTAAAGCTGAGATTGTTGACCGCACTGCAGATTTTTCTGCTAATCGTGAAGGTCTGTTTTTCATGGACGAGCGCTTCCCTGGTCGTATCACCGTAATCGCTTAAGGAATTATCATGTCTAAGATGTTTATTGTCGGTAAAACGTACTACACACGCAGTCCCTGTGATCACGACTGTGTATGGGGACATTCGATTAAGAGCCGCACTAATAAATTCGTGACACTGGGGAATGGTTCTCGCTTCAAAGTGTTCATTTGGAATGGAGTAGAGACAATCAAGCCGCAAGGATCTTACAGCATGTGCCCAATCCTGCGTGCGGAGTAACAACGCATGCTTAAAGGCAGTAAATTGAGGTGGGTGTGCTGCGTACTATTGAACTGGGGTGGGCTGGTGCTGTTAACCCAGCACCACGATATTGCGGACATTCTTGGCACATTAGCGTTTCTGATTGCGCTTTACCTCTGATGTACATAAAGGACTGCCCCACTTGCTGGTACGAGGTGCTGGGTGGGAGCACGTGCCCGAGTTGTGGCACTCGCTTCACAGAAATAATTGCAAATGACGTAGATTGGGAAGACTTTTCCGTTGACCTTTCCCCTAAATGCTTAGATAATTACCCTATCGGTTAAACAAACAGGAGAAACGAAATGGAAATGAACTTCACACTCGGTCAAAAAGTTGGTATCGCCCGCACAGGGTCTTGGACCACCATGCTGGAAGGTATGTTCACCGTTACCAAGGTCAACAAAGTTCGCGTCGAACTGTCTCGTGTTAATGATGGTTACGTCCGTACGTTTTCTGTTAAGACCGGTCGCGAATCTGGACAGTATACGTCAGATCGCACTTACCTGATCTCTGAAGCTGATTACAGCGCCACTCTCGCTTCACAAGAGGTTCAACGTGTTCGCGAACAAGCGTTTGCTACCGTTCGCAATCTGATCGAGCGTAAAGTTGGACGTAGCGGAATCTCGCGTAGTGATTATATTACACTGCGAGAAGCTGTTGCTGCTCTGGATCAATACACATCTGTTGACTAAGGAATTCCACAATGTCCTCTACTATGACTATCATTCGTGACACTCTCCAGTACATCTACGAAAATCGGGAGATGCTGTCAAAAAATAAATTTAGCGATGTGCACTTTGTCCCGAAAGTTGGATACCGCATACATAAACATGCTTTCATTCCCAAGGTGATTGACCACCGGACCACTACAGAAGAAGTCGGTCAAGTCGTCGACACTTGCTTCCCAAATAAAATGGAGTGGGACAGTATGAGCAATTGGATAACAATCAAGGAGTAATATGATGACACTTTTGATGGAAATCGAACACGCGCAGAAGCACTTGCGTGCATTTCAGCAACGGTTGAATGAGCAACACCAAGTGATCCGGGAACTGGAAGACCGTCGTGCAGATTGTATACACGATTGGGATAAAGGTCTAAAGGGGTGGGAACACGAAGGTCGCATTTGCAAGCAGTGTGGGATCAACGAGCAGTATGCTCCGACACACAAGAGAATGGTATATGAACGCCAGGCGCAGCTGAAAGGTTAACACGTTGAACAACTTGAAAAGTAGGGGTTGAGCACAGCTCCTACTTTTGGGTATACTCTCCGCATGAACAAACACTTAAAAACACTCGCAATTGAAGCTGGATTTGTTGTAACAGACGAGTTCACACTTGACGATGCAAAGCTCGTCAAGCTGTCTGAGTTGATCGTCGATGCGTGTGCTGACCGTATCGTGAGCACATCCGATAGGTACCGCAAGGAATACTTTGCACAAAAGGTGCGCACACTCTTTGGAGAGTAAGATGCTAGAATTCGAGATTCAATCAAATCTGTACCACGCTGGGTACAAGGAAGACGGTACTGCGTTCGATGCAGAGCAGTACTTTATCATTGCTACAGATGAACACGGCAATCGCTGGAGACATGATACCGATTTCATTGGCTGCTGCATCACTACAGATGATGAAGGATTCGATAGATTCGAAGACCTCCGCGTCTCCGCACAACTTGGTGCAAATCGTCTACTAGACCGTATCAATGCTGCAGGTGGCCTACTTGACTGGGATCACTGGGATGTTACATATCCGGTGTATGGCTCACCCGCTTACTGCATAGACCCAGTCGATCTCGATGAAATAGAGTACTACTAACTGTTGACCTTTCTAAACAATGGGGGTATAATTACCTCATTGTAACGCCGAAAGACTTCAAAATGACCTTCACATTCGCTACCCGCAAGGAAGAACTAGTTTCAACTTACTGGGAATTTTACAAGGAAGTTTACAATGTGCGTCCTCGTTGGATGAATTTTGACACGATGACCGAAGATGAGTTGTGCGAAGCATTGGATCGCTTGGAAGCGCAATCAATTGAAGTATTTGCTGCCGCTGCAAAGCACGAACAGGAATGCATTGCTAAATTCGAAAAGTTGGTCACTGAAACTATTGCACTCGGTGCTGGTAATCGCAAAACCGCTCTCAGTTGGTTAGTATCTGCCGAAGGAATGTCAGATAGTTCCGACTACTCACTCGATCACTTCTGTTTTCTCAACGGTCTTCCTTACTCATACTTCAAGAAAGCTGCTTAACATGACACAATCCATCATCGTTTATCGTAATCCAATCGAAGCTGCTTTCTGGGAGGGTGTTAGTACTGGTGCATTATTTCCGATTATGGTTGGTGTCGTTATCTTTTTTGCAGTATTTTTGACAGCAAATGCTGCAATCGTGGAGCGGTATTTCAGTTGGAACAATCGAACCATTGCAACTAATGTCAACCTCGCTGTTAGTGCGTTACTCAGCGCTGCTGTTGTTTACAAGATGTGGATTTAATATGCTGGACTTTATTATCATAGGCGTGTTGTGCGTCGGTGCATTTACATTCGGAGAACTTTCCGAAGCTGACAATGTCAAAGATCGGTGTATTGTGAAGTATTCTGACATGCCACACAACAAAGTAGTAGACTACTGCACTACGGTTTTGAAATTTGAAAAGGATCCCAAATGAATATCGACCTCATCCAAGCGCTCGCTACTGAAGCAGTGGATTACAGTCCCCTAAAGTGGGCCAGCGCTGCTTTGCTACGGGAATATACACGACTCGTTATTAAGGAATGTGTAGATGTTGTAATTGCTGCGCAAGTGCATGGAGTTACCAACCCAGAATCTCCACTGCAAGTTTATAATCGTGCATGTCGAGATTGCGCTGAGGAGCTCAATGCTCATTTTGGAGTTGAAAAATGAATACCGGAACTTGCCCAAAATGTAACGGCACAGGTCACATGCCTTGCCCCGATAGCTTGCGCCACTATGGTCAGAAAAGTGGCTGGTACGGATATCGTGCTGTCGATGATACAGTTACTTGCGATAACTGTGGTGGTCAATATCAATATGGCCGCGCTACTGGCAAGGTTCCGTTGCGTGAAGACAACATTCCTTGCACTCACTCGTATGTGGGTAAGGATCTGGGTCGCTGCCGTACTGAGTACACTTGCACCCATTGTGGTAATTCGTATATCATCGATTCTAGTGATTAACTCAAGGACGACTATGAACCAAACTATTATCCCTGCAGGTTATCGTGTTACCATCTCATCGTGGGAAAACGATGCTGACAACTACAAAGATACCATCCACGAAGGCATTACCAAAGAGCGTGTGGAATACATTCTTGAACTTTGCAAAATGTTTAAGAGCGGATCCAACAACGGTGGCAAAACTTTTGGCAATATGGGCGAATATGACTCCGGCAGGCTTGCTAAGGCAGAACAGGCTGTTAGGGTAGTGTTGGAAAAGCATCGTGCTGTGCTTAACGAATACGAACTTGCAAATCTTGAATGCGCCGAAGACGAAATGGAAGTGTGCGAGATTGTGTCTGAGTTTCTCGACGTAAGCGAATACTATACGTTCCGTGTCTATGATAGTGCCAAGGTGGAACATATTCCACATGAGATCCGAATGGACAATGTGACTGGACTTTTCAATGTCTGATAAAGTATTAGAGCTCGCGAGAATGGCTGGTTTAATTGCTCCATACGGTAGCGATAGGGTCGGATTGCGAGAGTTCGACTTTCGTCTGTTTGCTGAACTAATCGTTCGCAACTGCATGAGCCAGTGCAGGGAAATATCGTACGCGGCAATGGAAATTGAGCTCGACACTGAGGCGAGTACTCTTCAATACGACCGTGGTAACAAAGCCGGCCGTAAGTTTGGTGCACTGGATTGTGTTCGAAAGATTTCCGAAACATACGACCTTACACTATGAACCTCCGTTTGGTCGATATTGCCATGCAAGCTGGTGTGGAATGTAACGATCAAGCGATTGGTAAAATCACACAACTAATCATACATAGAGTTTACGCGCAGATCGCTCTAGTGCAAATAGCAAACATGGAGAGTGAAGAGATATCTTGGTGTTGCGCCCACTTAATAGAAAAAGTAAGATCAGACTTCGGGATTTCCGATGATGAACAACAATGGGAAGGTTAACATGTTAAAAGATAGACGAGTGCTTATGGAACAAGAGATGGTAAAGCAAAAGCAAGCCTGCGGCCAGCTATACCGGAACATCATTCTGGAGCAGGTAGACGCCATTGAGAGTAAAATGTACGACAGTATGAAACTCAAGCTAATGGACATGATTGCAGAACTTGCAATTGTCGATCAAATGATTGCAGATGGTCACCCATGAACTCGGACCGAATCGATGAATTGATCGCACAGGCGCGCATCCCTGCGTATGATATTGCACGATCTGACTTGTACGAGCTTGTTCGAGTGATTGCATCAGACTGTCTGAATATTTGCGAAACGATTGCAGCAGAATCGGACGCCACCGCAAAAGGTGGACTTGTTTCAGAAGCTGGTAAAACGCTATATCAAGGAATGTGGGGTGGTGCTACTAACTGTGGTGCCCGCATACAGCACGAGTACGGGGTATAACCAAATGTCTTGGAACAACGCGCTGCCGTGGTGGATATACGATCTGCAACACGAGCACTTCCTCGCTAGTAGCACTTGTGCATTTGCTGAAGAATGGTTCTCCGGAACCTCTCGTGTTATGCCCAACCACGTGATCAAAACGTCCACAGCAACGTTCGCTGCATGGGACGAAGGCGGCTGGCACCACGACTGTGATGACTGAGGGGCTTCGTCAATATTTAGTGTCTCGTATTGCAGAGCTTACGCGCAAGCTATGATAAGAAAGATCGACACTACTACGCACTTAGTGCAGGTATATACGAATTGATGCTCTGCCTAATGTGCGATTGAGCCCAACGTTTGTTTAAATTATAGTGAATTCACACAATTGAGGAAATTACCAATGTCAATACTAGCAGCAAAAGGAGTTCGTTCTCCCAAAGAGCAAAAAAAACCAAAAAAGGTCCCGCCTAAGCCACCAGCTAGGTGAGAGCTATATGGAACACATTTCCGACATAGCGACACAAGGCTATGGCCACACTTCTGGAGATTCTGACATATGATAATCGCTAAACGAGTGCGCATCGTCCACTCCCCAGCAGATGACCGATATTGCGTGCAGTACAAAACTTGGTTGTTCGGATGCTGGCAACTGGACGAGACGATCCCGTACCGCAAACCACATCAGCGGGCAGAAAACTGGACTCCTGCATCCACTCAGGACGAAGCAAATAAGCAGGCTCACGCGCGCGCAGCAGTGTTGCTCGAGCGAGAGGTAGTGTTTGATGGACGTAAATGACATATTGTTACTAGTCGACCGATACGGATTCGCAGTGCAATATCGTAATCTGATTGAAACTGAACAAGCTCGAAGTTTAATTGTCGTAGCAATTAAACAACTTTCCAACAATGGTTATACAGGTAGTCAAGATGGTAACGAAGACCAAAACTCCAAAGCAGTTGTACGTGGTGTCAAGGTCGGCTAATGATTGGGAGTATCCAATAAAGGGCGACTACAGTACTAAGATTGAGACATCTCACAATTTTGGATTCCTACATCCACACGAACCTCAACTAAAGACTGACGATCGTCGTAAACGTACCCAAATTGAATGGGCATATTCAAATGGCGAGCCATACCAAATTGGAGACCAATGGTGGATCAAGGGGGTGAAGCGAGAATACGACCGTACTAAAGGGGCGTGGAATTATGAACCGTTTGATCACCCAATGGATCCGCAGTATGCTCCACGTGTTTGGGTCAACGAGCCGCTAACTGGGTTTGTACTAATCGACACAGTTAGCCGAGATCGTGGCAACAAACTGTTCAAAGTGTTAGACCCACGTGGGGTGGAATTTGAAGTTACAGTAGCATCACTCTTCCAACTGTTGATGGATGGCTGTGTGGAAAAGGGTGTGATTACTGTGCCGTGCGTTTGGAAAGCTAACAAGAACTTGGTTGTTGCTTAAACTACTGTAGTGAAACAACATCCGTCGGTGCCCACTGCTACTACGATAGTTCCATTTGTAGCCATATCATGTACCACACTACCTGGAAATGCAGTAGTTGCCGTTGCGAGAGTAGTGTCAACTGCCCATATGTTTCCGTCATGAGAATTAACGCATACTCCTGTCAATCCGGTAAGTATCCATTGATTGTTGATCCACACCCCAGCTTGTGGCACACTCTTTGTCGCGGCATTATATGACAAGTTTGCAAGAAAATTCCCTGCTGGAGGGGTTCGCACAACTAGGGTGGAGATATTAGGGGACAAGGCGCACGCGACTAATTCTTGACCTGTTGGATTGGAATAGGGGCGGCCCGAAACCGCTATAGTTCCACCAAAATTAAAGTAACCGGCAGACCAATTGATACCGTCAGGAGATGTTAGTATAGCATTGCTATCGCCTTCACAAACAAACCGTGTCCCATTCCACGCAATACCATTGGATGTGCACATATAAACCTGAGCGTACTTCTCCATCGAGGTGCTGCGTAGCCATACTCCTGTTGATAAATTAGTACAATACATCACCACGCCGTAATCACCAACGCATACTGCGGTCTGGCCGTTCCACCCGATTGCATTAACACTGTAGAGGTAAGTGGTTGATGGAATTAGTGTATTTCCAATGGCATTGCCGACCCATGTTATTCCATCAAATGATGTAGAGACATCCATGTAGTTTCCCCCTGCGATGAACCGATCTCCGCACCACCTTACTGTACGATTATCAAGCAGTCGTCCGGTGCCGGTATTGTGAGTCCAATTCACTCCATCCGGTGAGGTAAATGAGCCAACTTGTGCTGTGGTAGTTGCTACGAATACTCCTGCACCATACGTGATTGAGTTGAATGTAGGAGTCGACCCGCCTGCGGCGGCTTTCAGACCTGGCTGGGCGACCCAACTCAAATTAACAATTGCTGGTGGTGGTGGTGGGGGGTATGTTAGTATTCCTGGAGCAATTGCAAAGTACATACTGAGTTGAAATGGCGTATTGTATTTAGTCAGTATAAATAGAGCACTGCAGTAACATCAATATGGCACAACAATACAAAGTAGTTCACGCTACAAATCACGAATCGTTCGAAAAAGAAGTAGAAGAGCTTCTCGCGGTAGGCTGGAAGTTGGTGGGCGGATTGACCACATCTGTCGCCACTCACTACGACAACACCTTTGAGTACTCCTGGGCACAGGCGCTTACCAAAGGTTAACCTGTTGACCTTTTAACCAAATTGAGGGACAATTGCCTCATCGGTTAAACAAACACAGGAATCCAAGATGTCTTACGTAATTGTTCTTAATGCAACTAACGTCATCGTCAACACTCGTGCATACGGTAAAGATCGGTATGCGACAGAACCTGCTGCAAAAGCTGGTGCTACTCGTCTGATTAAAAAGGGTAAGTTGGTGTCAGGTGCATTTACCATCTACGAATACAGCCAAATGCCTAAGCTCACTCGCACGGTCACCAATCTGATGACTGGTACTCTGGTTGAGGAAGATGTCAATCTGCCGTACTCATGCAGCGTCGCTTCTGAAGCATATTGGAGTAATTGATATGAAACTTACACCAATCCCTGTCGACCACAGAAAGTTTTCACACTCTGCTAGTACCAAAACAATCTCTGCTGAAGCAAGTGACCTTCGTGTTAATTTTAGCGGATTGTACGACGATGCATGCGACGTCGGTCTCGCGCTCCATAATGTCAAGACTGATAGCATCACCACGTGGTACGCTGTCGAAGACGTCGTAGACGGAGAAGGGGATCTACTGTACACAATTTTGTATCCAACAGACGACACCATGCGACAGTATCCAGCATCTATCGGATACAAAATGTTCATTTACAATGACTAATATGACTACAATTACCGTTGACATGCTGGACGCTATCAAGGTCCAAATTCTGAAACCACTCTTCGAAGAGGATTTCCCCGAACGTGGAATGACCGCTTGGTTGACTTCCGTTGAGTGGGACGGTCGCAGCGAGTGTTACAGGTTGTATTTCGACTTTACGGAGTTCGAAGCTGGGAACGCCAAGTATTTCAAAGAAGTGTACTGCGCTAATCGCCATACGCGTGAAGCTGAGCTAGATAAGCCACTGTACACAGCTCTCGAAGCTGGAATGTACACACAAAAGTATGGTGTCTGCTTTAGTTGTGGCGATATGCAACACCAAGACGATACTGCATTTGCAGAAGTGATCAAAGAACACTTGCGAGTAGTTGAATAAAATGAATAACCGCGCAGCACAGTTTGAAAAACTTGCCACCAAAGACGGTGTTTTTGATATTCAAAAGTTCGCAGAACTTATCGTGACAGACTGTGTTGCTCAATGTGATATTGCGGTAGCAAATGCATCATCTGGATATAGTGAAGACTTCATCACTGGATACAAACTTGGTGTAGGTAAGTGTTATTACAAAATCAAAAATTTATATGGAATGTCAACCGCGTGAACACTTTGGGTCGGAATATTGATATGATTACAACACCAGACTTGCAAATAGTAACCCATCCGGCTAAACCGATCGATAATGGTATTGCGCAGTGCATGGATGCATTTATTCAAGTAGATCTCCACCGAGTACCAAAGCGATTTCGAGCTGAATTGTACGAGCACATGGCAAGTGGAGCAGTATCTCTTCACACTGCTAGATTAAAACCAGCGAGTAAAGCATGACACGCGGCACAGAGGCGCCGCCCGCCGCCAAGAGTTATGCTGAAATATAATAATGAGCAATCCATTTGATGCCGTTTGGTTACAAGCAGGCCTTGAATGTCACCAGCGGGTGGAAAAGTACGCCGGTTTCGACTTTGGTGAAATCACAGAAGCTGAAATCAAGCAAAGATTTGCTGAACTGATCGTCGAACGCTGCATCGCACACGTTGACACTTGGACAGGAACGGTGTATACTCACGTGACAAACAAGATAAAGTTCAACATTAAACAGGAGTTCGATCTATGAAAATTCTACTTGTAGGTGGAGCAGTCAGGGACAGTCTTCTGGGGTACGATCCTAAGGATCGAGATTACGTCGTACTCGGTTCTACCCCAGAAGAGATGATTGCTAACGGATTTGAGCAAGTAGGAGCTGCATTCCCAGTATTTTTGAAAGATGGGGAAGAGTACGCACTAGCTCGTACCGAAACCAAAACTGGTGAAGGTTACCTAGGATTCTCGTGTGCATTTAGTCCGGAAGTAACTCTGGACGAAGACTTGGCTCGACGTGACTTGACAATCAATAGCATTGCATACGATCCAGTTGCAGCCGAGTACTACGATCCGCATAACGGACGTGTTGACCTCGATAACAAGACGCTGCGTCATACCTCTCCTGCTTTTGCAGAAGATCCGCTGCGAGTAATTCGCCTAGCGCGATTCTTCGCTCGTTTCAACCAGTTTACTGTGGCACCTGAAACCGTGGTACTTGCTTGCAAGATTGTCACGAGTGGGGAAATGGATACACTGTCGTTTGAGCGATACTGGGCAGAGCTACATAAAGTGATGAGCGAACCTGAGCCCCGCTTTGGTCGGTTTCTTGATGCACTATGTAACTTTGGGGTGTTAACCAATTGCGCTTTTTTCAAAGATATCCTCGGAGCAGATCGGTATTGGTCGATCCACAAGCTGACAGAGTATAAGAAATTGTACGAGCGTGGTATCACTAAGATTGCGATACGTGATCCGGATCTTGCAGTTGCAGTGCTTGTAGCATCGTTTGAAGACTGTGCGTTGTTGTCTCATCAAGCGGTTCCCACTCGGGTTTCTCGATTAGTTAAGAATTTCCGTGCGTTTGGGTTGGCTAGTAATTGCTACTCTGTGTACAACACATTAGCTCGTACACGTGCGCTGTGCGAAAAGACAGAAGCGCTGTCCGACTTGATCGAGTGTATACGAGCTGGTGGGTTTGCCGCTGCAGCTACTGAACTGGAAATTGGGTTCGAAATTGTGTCTGCAATTAACGCTGAACCGTTTATGCATCTGTCTGGTGCGGAGATCGGTAACGCGTTGAAGCGTGCTCGGTTGACCGCACTGGCTGAAAAATTCGGTGAATAAATGTGGACCTTGTTGTTAGTCGTATTAATCGATGGCGGAAGGTCGCCACCAAAGTTTGTATCATATACATTCAACACTGAAGCACAGTGCGTCGTGACGATGCGTAAATCAGAAACTAATACCACGTATGGGTATTGCACCTACAGGGAACCGAAACCGTGAAAAAGTATGTATTCGAATTAATCGTAACAGAGAGTAATACCGAGTTCTGGGAGGACTTAGCTAAACATGGGAATACCGGATGCGACGAATTGCTAGAAGAGTTGCGGGCTGTATTAGATAATAGTGGGTTCGATCCCATTGTTAAATTAGTGACGTATAGTGACCAAACGAATTAAAGAATTGCTTGAGATTTTTAAAGATAATGATATGACCACATCTGGATGCGTGCTAACGATTAATGAGCAAGACTTAGTGTATCGCTTAAAGAAGCGTGCAGAAATTCGACGCCAAATCTCCTCTCGTAAGAGTGTGCAAGAGGGTAAATCCGATCGTATCGCAGATTTGTTAGAAGAAGCGGCACTAGAAATCACAGTATTGCGTAACCAAATAACAGATATGTGGGAAGATGCTGCAGGAGAAGATTTATGACATTTAAACTACGAAAGACCGACATGAAAAAATATGCAATTGCCGCCCTCGCTACTCTCGCCCTGACCTCTGCAATGGCGGATCAACTTACTTGGGTAGAGATGACCCATTCGGAAGACCGCAGTTCGGTAATGTCCGTTGCACGAGAAACAACACGGATTGCTAAAAACGATAACAACGAGCAAGTGGTGCTCACTACCGGTAAAGCGGTAATTGATGAAAAAATTAATACGTTCCAGTGGTACGTACGCATCAGCGACTGTCGTCAAAAGTTTGGCAGATTAACGTATCTCAATCTCAACGGCGGGTGGTTGGCTGATGGCGATTTCGCATTTGGTAACGAGACCATGAGCACACAATTGGCGCAAGGACTATGTGACTGGGCTTTGAATGTTGCACTCAAGCCAACTCCCAAATCAGTCACGAAACCTTCTGCCAAACCAGCTAAAGCTACAATCTAACACACCCTGTTGACATTTGTGCAAAAGTGGGAGATAATACCCACATGACACAATCGACCCAAACTGCTCAAGCTCTGCATCGTTACTTTCAATTGCAAAAATTACGCAAAGATAGTGCACTCACTCCTCAAGAAAAAGATGAACTCATTGAAATGTGTACAAAAATGCTCGACCATGTGCTACATGAGCATCGCCACATATTCACTCGATTGAAACACCGATAGATGCCATACGTTTTATATATCACAATTGCCATTGCACAAGCGGTGTGGGCAACTCGTGCTGTCCTGCGTGAAGAAAAATACATGACAGGTAGGGATACTAAAATCGCAATGCTGTGTATGTTCACTGTGCTTGCGCCTATCGTTACAGCTGCTGTAGTATACGATGCTATGAAATCAATTGTTGCCAGAAAAGTGAAGATTTGACATGAAAACATTTACAATCGACGGATACGACGTTTGGGATACAGACGGATACACACATTCTCATATTGCGTACGTTAGCAGCGTATCTCTTGCTGTAGAAATGGTGGGAAAGAATGCGTACATGGGATTTAGCCCATATAAAAGGTCCTTCATTGTGTTCGACACAATGAAGGAAGTGATTGATAATGACGCTGCAAATCTTCGTGCATCTGCTCTTGCAAAGCTCACTCTTGCTGAACTAACTGCACTTGGGATAACCAAATGATCTCGGTCAAACTCGTTCCTGTTTTTACTATCCGCATAGTGTACAAAAGTGGGTATACTCACGATTTTGAATGCACCACATTTACTATCGACCAGGGGACGTACTCTTGGGAAGCGATATCAAACGCGAATAGGCCGATATTACTCGGAAACGGCGAAATTGCTGCTGTTTATCAAGTTGGTACGCGAAAGATGTTGGTATGGAAATAACACTAATCCAAACACTACTCAATGCCGAGGCGTGCATTGGTAATATGCTGCCGTGTGTAACTAACGACGTTGATCGCGTAGTTGGATTGCGTGCACGCAATCAAGTAATTGTCTATATCGAAAAGTTACGTGGAGATACTCCACCTGGTTGTTACGGAGAAGACGACTGTTCTACCCAAGTATTATCAATGTGTCCCTGGAGAATGACCTGTGGAAGCTAACATATACACCGTGATCCGCGAGAACCCGTATCTCACTACCTTTGTAGCACTTTGCTCAATTAATTTGGTGTCAATAATGTGGAGCCGATTTTGGCGGCATTTGAACATTCGCAACCATGGTTACCCTCCAGCGCATTGCGATGCAGATGGTGATCCGATTAACCAACCGGTTAAAGAACCTGACTAACGAAAAGCCCCTACGGGGCTTTTGTTTTTGGGATAAATACTACCAATTAGTATACTGCTAACAATGCTCAACACTACCGCCACTCACACATACGAATTCCCAAGCGAAACAATGTTCGCTCCATTTGGTGCTGGGTGGACCCTATCTGGGTCGAGCACTCGACCCATCTACTTTCCAGTTGGATCTACACTAGACGACATTATTAGCATTTTTAACGGATGGCAAGATCCTGGAGCCACTACACTGTTAACAAAGACTGTAGTCCCACGTACGATTGTGTACACTCGAGCGCAAGCAGCAGACACGGTCACGCTTCAGTACCCGACAATTTCAAAAACCGGAGCGCCTGATATTGCCGTAACAGGTAGCGTAACAGTAGCTGAGCAACGTGCATTTCAAGCTACTGCCGTGGGTACGAATGTTACCGGGTGGATAATTACAACCATCCTCAATCACCCAATTGTTACCCAAACAACGTTGGCACCAAATCGCAGCGCAGCAGAAAATCCGAGATTTTTATCGATGTTCGAGGCTATTGATTATACTAGGGTAATAACTCGGCAATAATTTTAGAGAACGTGATATTTACTACTGCTAGTACCGTTCTTAGCACAATGGCGGTAATTATTGCCAATCCGAATATCTCTAATACACAGCCGAATTCCTGTAACATTTTACACCTAATACATTGGATGTATCTACTTAGGGCAGTTTGCTTAAAATGGTGGCAATATCGTCAGGTGATAACTTAGCTACACGGTGCTGGCTACGAATCCGCATACACTTCTGAATCTCTATTACTGACATTCGTTTGAAATCAATCGACGGATGCTCAGCACCACAGGAAAACTCCCCATCGTCTGTATACAGTCCACGAGGTGAATATGCCAACGCTAGCAAAATACGCAACTCTTTATTTTCACTACGGAGTTCGCTGTCTGCAATCTGATCACCGTACCATTCGCTCATGCTAGCTTTCCCAGGTCGATCAGGTGATAATCCAAAAACTCGTGACACCCCTTGGCAGTTCTGTACACGTGTGCACTACCGCCTGCAGTTTCCCACTGAGTACAATTTGTAAGGTTATCGTCGATCAAGATGTCTCCGATTTCACAGTGTTTGTATTTATCGTGCGCATATGGGCCGAGGAATACTGGAACCGACACATATCGTTTAGCGCAGTATTCAGCAACCCAGTTAATTTTATCCATCGGAGCATATGGCCACGCGGACTTCGGGTCGGGGTGCGGCAGTGCGGTAAGGAAGGCAACGTTATCCACGCCGACATGATTAACAATGCGGTCAAATACTGGAACGAAATCGGGATTAGGCTCAAGGTCAGCAAAGATGCGTTGGTGATTCGCTCGTACGTCTGCCCACACAGTCTGACTCACCCCCTCGCCTACCTGATATGTAGTGCCGAATGCGTTGTTTACGTAGCCGACAAAGTCAGCTGTCACGTCATCAAGGTCCAAAAAAAACATTTATACTCCACGTTGATACTCAACAGTACTAAAAAAGTAAGTTGGGATCTACTAACAAAAAAGG
>Ga0214165_1000237_pt1 | contig 44064 bp, 35 predicted proteins | sample TroBogypolimnion_34_FD_153004 | JGI IMG/M metagenome (GOLD analysis project Ga0214165, IMG submission 153004) | Freshwater microbial communities from Trout Bog Lake, WI - Practice 03JUN2009 hypolimnion v3 | ecosystem: Environmental > Aquatic > Freshwater > Lake > Hypolimnion/Profundal zone ... | reverse complement strand
ACACCATCTACCATCCGGTCGGCAGCTGCCGACCGGATGGTAGATGGTGTCGCCGTAATTGCGGATGAATTGTGCTATTTCCTGATCGCTGCGGGCCGATGCCGAGCGCTGCGACTCCCGGGCTCCCATGCCGACCATGGCCGGTTGCTGCAGCAGCTTGCGCATCAGTTTGAAGCCCTTGACCAAGCGCTGCAGATCATCCGGGTCGCTCAGAAAGTTAGGATCAATCAGCGGTGCGGCCCGCGGGTCGGCACTTGCGAGCCGGATGCTGCCCCGGCTTAAAGGGCGCAGCACACAGATATGGCAGGTGACGCCATGGCCCAGAACCAGGGTACGGGCGTGGTTGACGACCTTGGCGATTACAAAGTGCAGTTGCAGATCGGGCCTCGCCTCGCCGGCCTCGCTCTTGATAAAGCCACCGGCCTCGGCCACGTTGCTGGTCAGCATGCCGGTACGCTGCTTGCGCCACTCCGCAATGCCCCGCAGCACATTGAGGGACCCGCCCAGCGAGATGCCGATGGAATCCTTGAGCTGCGGCCCATCCAGCATTTGCACGATGTCCATGTGGTCTTGCAGGTTCTGCCCCACGCCGGGCAGATCGAGCAGCGGAGTGATGCCATGGGCCAGCAAATGGGACCGAGGACCCACACCAGACAGCATCAGAATCTGCGGTGACTGCAGGGCGCCGGCACACAGCAGCACTTCACGTGTGGCGCGCAGCTGTCGCGTGCGGCCCTGTTGCAGGTACTCCACACCGACGGCGCGCCGGTTCTCAATGAGAATCTTGCTGGTATGGGCTTCGGTAATCACCTGCAGGTTGGGATGGTCCAGATGCGGTGTGAGGTAGGCCTTGGCGGCACTGTGGCGCTCGCCATTCTTGTGCGTGACCTGGTACATGCCAACGCCCTCCTGGCTGGCGGCATTGAAGTCGGTGTTGACGGCAAATCCGGCCTGGCGCCCGGCCTCAACAAACTGCGGCCCCAGTACATTGGGGCTGGTCAGGTCCATCACATGCAAGGGGCCACCCGCACCGTGGAAGGCGTCGGCGCCGCGGGCGTTGTCTTCGGCGCGCTTGAAGTAGGGGAGCACCTCATCAAAGGACCAGCCGGTGTTGCCCTCGGCGGCCCAGTCGTCGTAGTCCTCGCGCTGGCCCCGGATATAGATCATGGCGTTCAATGAGCTCGATCCGCCCAGCACCTTGCCGCGGGGTTGGTAGCCACGGCGACCGTTGAGACCGGCTTGCGGCACGGTGTCAAACTTCCAGTTGGCCTGGCCGGTTTGTGCCAGCACCGCCAAGCCCAGCGGGCAGTGAATCAGCACGTTTTTGTCGGACGGGCCAGCCTCCAGCAGGGCGACCCGGATGGCAGGGTTTTCAGACAGGCGTGCGGCCAGCACGCAACCAGCGGATCCCGCGCCTATGATGAGGTAGTCAAATGATTCTGGGTACATGGTCTGCGCCTGTTCTCTCGTGCCTATTTGGGAACTATGGCACGGCAGTCTCTCTGAGGGCTAGAGCCCACCGCCTAGACCGGCTTGGGGTTTGCCCAGGCAACCCTGGCGGCTGCCTGTATTTGTAGCAACCGGTAGAATTGGCGCCTCTCCCCTCTGTCTTTTGCGCCACGCTTGCTGTGCCGCGCCCTATTGGACCCACCATGCTGTACCCAGAATATTTCGACGTGATTGTCGTTGGCGGCGGCCATGCCGGAGCTGAGGCCGCGCTGGCTGCTGCCCGCATGGGCTGCAAGACCCTGCTGCTGACCCATAACATCGAGACCCTGGGCCAGATGAGCTGCAACCCGTCGATTGGCGGCATCGGCAAGGGCCATCTGGTCAAGGAGGTGGATGCCATGGGTGGTGCCATGGCCCTGGCGACCGACGAGGCGGGTATCCAGTTCCGCATTCTCAATTCCAGCAAGGGCCCGGCCGTGCGTGCCACCCGCGCCCAGGCCGACCGGGTTTTGTACAAGGCGGCAATTCGCCGCGTGCTGGAAAATCAACCGAACATGTGGCTGTTTCAGCAGGCGGTGGATGACCTGCTGGTGGAAGGAGACCGGGTGGTTGGCGCCGTGACGCAGGTGGGGATCCAGTTCCGCGCCCGCACAGTGGTGCTGACCGCAGGAACCTTTCTTGATGGCAAGATTCATGTTGGGCTGAATAATTACGCCGCAGGCCGTGCCGGCGATCCACCTGCGGTGTCCCTGAGTGCCAGACTGAAAGAGCTCAAGCTACCTCAGGGCCGCCTGAAGACCGGCACACCGCCGCGCATCGACGGCCGCAGCATCGACTTTTCCAAATGCCAGGAGCAGCCCGGCGACGGCATGGCTGGTGGCATGTCGGCACAGATGCCGGTTTTCAGCTTCATGGGTACGACGCAGATGCACCCGCAGCAAATGCCCTGCTGGATTACCCACACCAACTTGCGTACCCACGACATCATCCGCTCTGGCTTTGACCGCAGTCCCATGTTCATGGGCAAGATCGAAGGCGTGGGGCCGCGCTATTGCCCCAGCGTGGAAGACAAGATCAATCGCTTTGCCGACAAGGATAGCCACCAGATTTTTCTGGAGCCCGAGGGCCTGACGACCAACGAGTACTATCCGAACGGCATCTCCACCAGCCTGCCGTTTGACATCCAGTTGGCCCTGGTGCGCAGCATGGATGGGCTGGAGAACGCCCACATCCTGCGTCCCGGCTACGCCATTGAGTACGACTACTTCGACCCGCGCGGGCTCAAAAGCAGTTTCGAGACATGCCAGATTGCCGGGCTGTTTTTTGCCGGTCAGATCAATGGCACAACCGGTTATGAAGAGGCTGCTGCCCAAGGTATGTTTGCGGGCATCAACGCAGCCCTTCAGGCGCGCGCCGCTGGTGGTGGCAACGACGCTAGCAGCGCGGCGGGCAGCATCGCTTTCGCCGGCGAGAGCTGGCTGCCGGGGCGCGACCAGGCCTATCTGGGTGTGCTGGTGGACGACCTGATCACCAAGGGCGTGACCGAGCCCTACCGCATGTTCACCAGCCGGGCCGAGTTCCGGCTGCAGCTGCGCGAGGACAATGCCGACGCCCGCCTGACCGAGGCGGGGCGGCAGCTGGGCCTGGTGGACGACGCCCGCTGGGCCGCTTTCGGCCGCAAGCTGGAGGCTGTTTCACGTGAAACAGAGCGCCTCCGCAGCATCTGGGTGAACCCGCGCAACCTGGCGCAGACCGAGGCCGAGCGGGTGTTGGGCAAGGCCATGGAGCACGAATACAACCTGGCCGACCTGCTGCGTCGCCCGGACGTGAGCTATGCCGGACTGATGTCGCTGGCCGACGGCCGCTTTGCCAATGCCGAGCTGCCGGTTGCTGCTCTGGCGGAGGCGGGCGACGCAGCGGCGGTGGCGCAGGATGTGTTTGTTGCAGCCGTGGTGGAACAGGTGGAAATTGCTGCCAAGTACTCCGGCTATATCGACAGGCAAAAGGGTGAGGTGGAACGCGCAGCTTTCTATGAAAACCTGCGCCTGCCGGTAGAGCTGGACTATATGCAGGTTTCGGCCATGAGTATCGAGGCCCGTCAGCGTCTGAGCAAATTTCGTCCGGAAACCCTGGGCCAGGCCTCGCGCCTGTCGGGCATCACCCCAGCGACGATCTCGCTGCTGCTGATTCACCTGAAGCGCGGCAAATTCAAGGGCTTTGCCGACAAGCCGCTGGACGAGACCGACTCCAAGCCGGATGCTGCCAGCACACCGACGGAGTTGGCCCAATGAGCAAGCCTCTGGAATTGGAGCTGCGTGCCGGTGCCCAGGCGATTGGCCTGGCCCTTTCTGACGCGCAAGTGGATCAACTGCTGGCTTATCAGGACCTGATTCAGAAATGGACCAAGGTCTACAACCTGACCGCCGTGCGCGACCCTGCCGAGATGCTGACCCACCATTTGCTGGACAGCCTGGCGGTAGTCTTGCCCTTGCAGAGGCAACTGGCTGAGTTACGGGCTTCGGGTGCGTTGGCGGTCGATGTGCCGGTACGGTTGCTGGATGTGGGTTCCGGCGCGGGTCTGCCGGGTGCGGTGATTGCCATTTGCTGCCAGCAGATCAATGTGCATTGCGTGGACACGGTGGCTAAGAAGGCGGCCTTCATCCAGCAGGTGGCGGTGTCATTGAAGTTGCCCAATCTACGTGGCATCCATGCGCGGGTGGAGAATCTGACTGAGACCTATGACGTGGTGAGTTCGCGGGCCTTTTCCTCGTTGCTGGATTTCGTGACCTGGTCGCGCAAGTGTCTGGCAGAGCAGGGCGTCTGGATGGCAATGAAGGGCAAGCATCCTGTCGAAGAAATTGCCGCGCTGCCTGTCGGTGTACAAGTGTTTCACGTGGAACCTTTGACCATTCCAGGGTTGAATGCGGAGCGCTGCATTCTCTGGTTGCGTTCTGTCTGAACTTCGTTGCTCGCCTGTGTGGTTGGTATGCCTGCAGTGGCGCTTGTGTTTCACGTGGAACCAAGCAAGCCGATGCGTAATTACCCCGCCAAAAATCCAACGTAAACTCAGGCTCTCCCTCAGAAAGAAACCACCATGCTCGGCGTTACCGACTACGGCACCTTTGTCGTCACTGTGATTGTGTTTTTGGCGATCCCCGGGCCCGGTAATCTGGCCCTGGTCACCAGCACCAGCAAGGGTGGAATTGCGGGTGGACTGGCTGCCACCTTCGGTGTGATTTTGGGTGACCAGGTACTAATGTGGTCGGCTGTGGCCGGTGTCGCAGCCCTGCTGAGCGCCTATCCGGACGCCTTCGCGGCGGTGCAATGGTTGGGTGCCGCCTATCTGGCCTGGTTGGGTATCAAGATGCTGCTGGCCAAACCGGGCGCTGCACCGGTCATCCACATCAAGCCGCGTCACTATCTGCGCCAGGCCTTGATGATCACCCTGCTCAATCCCAAGGCCATATTGTTTTACATGGCCTTCTTTCCTCTGTTTGTCGATCCGGTGCGCCAGCAGGGTATGACCACCTATGGCCTTATGGCGGTAACGATTGCTGCATTAACTTTTTGCTACGGCCTATGTGCCACGGCGCTAACGCACTTTTTGGCCGAGCACATGCGCGCCAATCCCATGATCGGCAGGGTGCTTGAAAAAGTGGCCGGGCTATTCCTAGTCGGCTTTGGCATCAAGTTGGCGTTTTCAAAATGACAGACTCAGACCTGAACGCCACATCGGCAGGGGAAACCAAGCACATGGCCAAGATATTTTGCATCGCCAATCAAAAGGGCGGAGTGGGCAAGACCACCACCACCGTCAATCTGGCCGCCGGTCTGGCCAAGGTCGGACAGCGCGTGCTGATGATTGACCTGGACCCTCAGGGCAACGCCACCATGGGCTCCGGCGTGGATAAGCGCAAGCTGGAGCTCACCGTATACGACGTGTTGCTGGAGTCGGCGTCGATTGCCGAGGCGCGGGTGCAAAGCGAGAAACTGATCGCCGCCGGTTGCGGCTATGACATTCTGGGCGCTAACCGCGAATTGGCCGGGGCCGAGGTGGAACTGGTGGAAGTGGAGCGGCGCGAGCGCCGCCTCAAGGCCGCCATTGCCGCCGTGGCCACCGAATACGACTTCGTGCTGATCGACTGCCCACCGTCGCTGTCCATGCTGACGCTCAACGGCCTGTGCTGTGCCAACGGCGTGATCGTGCCCATGCAGTGCGAATACTTTGCGCTGGAAGGGTTGACCGATCTGGTCAACACCATCAAGCAGGTCAAGGCCAATCTCAACGATGACTTGCAGATCATTGGCCTTCTGCGCGTGATGTTTGATCCGCGCATTACCTTGCAACAGCAGGTCAGCGAGCAACTCAAGGTCCACTTTGCCGACAAGGTGTTTAACACCGTGATTCCACGCAATGTGCGACTGGCAGAAGCCCCTAGCTATGGTATGCCGGGCGTGGCCTTTGATATCCAATCCAAGGGCGCTCAGGCCTTTGTGGCCTTTGCCCAAGAGATGGTGGCGCGCATAGCGACGATGTAGATCACTCCCATGCCGACATCCAACATTCTGATCCTGCCCGGCTGGCAAGGCTCCGGTCCCGCCCATTGGCAAAGCCGCTGGGAGGCGCTCCATGGCGACCTGCGAGTGGAGCAGCACGACTGGATGCGCCCGCTGCGCGGTGACTGGATTGCGCGGCTGGAAGACGTGCTGTTGTCGCAGACCGGTCCCAGCATTCTGGTGGCGCACAGCTTGGGTTGCATGCTAACCGCTGCCTGGGCCTCGCACTCGCGCAACACCCATCTGGTTGTGGGAGCCTTGCTGGTGGCACCTGGCGACCCGGAAACCGAAATGGGTCAATCGAACTTCCCGAGCTTTGCGCCGGTGCCAATGCAAAGCTTGCCGTTTTTCAGCGTCGTAGTGGCCAGTCGGGACGACCCTTTTACGCGGTTTGAGCGCGCACGACTTTTTGCCCAGACCTGGAGTTCGGAGTTTATCGACTATGGTGCGCGCGGACATATCAATGCCGAGTCAGGCCTGGGCGACTGGCCCGAAGGCCGCGCCCTGCTGGAGAGGCTTAGCAACGGTCAGGCCGCAACGCAAACCAAGTCCAACTAAAAAGGAATAAATATGGTCACCAAGAAACTCAAGGGATTGGGCATGGGTCTGGAAGCGCTGCTGGGACCCAAGGTCAAGGAAGCCATCAATTTGGACGGAAGCGCTGCCACGCCCGATCTGCCCAACACCCTGCTACTGGACGATCTGGTGGCCGGTCAGTACCAGCCGCGCACGCACATGGACGAGGGCGCCCTGTACGAGCTGGCTGAGAGCATCAAGGCCCAGGGCATCATGCAACCGATTCTCGTTCGTCGCTTAAGCGACGAGCAGGCGCATGCAAAACGCCAGGCTCTGGACCCCAGCGGTGTTGCCGGTCCTGGCACGCCGCGAGCACTGTACGAAATCATTGCCGGTGAACGGCGTTTTCGCGCTGCCAGGCTGGCCGGTCTCGACAGCGTGCCGGTGCTGGTGCGCGATGTGCCGGACCAGGCGGCCGCCGCCATGGCGCTGATAGAGAACATGCAGCGCGAAGACCTCAATCCGCTGGAAGAGGCGCAGGGCCTGCAGCGCCTGATCAGGGAATTTGGCCTGACCCATGAGACCGCCGCCCAGGCGGTAGGGCGCTCGCGCAGCGCCGCCAGCAACCTGCTGCGCCTGTTGAATCTGGCCGACCCGGTGCAGACCATGCTGATGGCCGGTGACATCGACATGGGCCATGCCCGTGCCTTGTTGGCGCTGGACCGCGCCACACAGATTACGACTGCCAGCCAGATCGCCACCAAAAAGCTATCGGTGCGCGAAGCAGAAAGCCTGGTGAAAAAGCTCGGTGCCGAGTTCTCCCTGACCAGCCCCAAGCCCAAGAAGGAGAAGTCGCGCGACCTGAAGCGGGTAGAAGAAGAACTGTCCGACCTGCTCATGGCTCAGGTGGATGTACACATCAAAAAACGCGTCAAACGCAATGGCCGCATGGAAGACATGGGTGAAGTGGTGATTCAGTTTGCTTCGCTCGATGAGCTCAACGGACTGATCGAACACCTGTCGCCCGGAGTGGCGCGCTAAGCCTCGCATGGCTGTCGACAATAAGTTTTGGCCCGGCCAATGGCAGTGGCCACTGCCTGCCGTGCTGGCCTGGCTGCTGACCTGGCTGCTGTTCAAGCTGCTGGCGGGGCAGGGCGCGGATCCCGGTCTCTCGCTGGGACTTGCCTCTGCGCTCGGCGTGGCCTGCACGCTGTGGGGCGAGACCTGGTGGCGCCGCCTGCTGATTGGCGCCGGATTCCCGCTGTCGCTGGCCATTTCCCTGACCTCATCCGGATCCATCGGCATACCCGCCTGGGCCTGGCTGCTGCCGCTGGGCTTGCTGTTGCTGGTGTACCCCGTAAATGCCTGGCGCGACGCGCCGGTATTTCCCACGCCATCGGATGCCTTGCAGGCGCTGCCCCAGCACGCGCCCATACCTGCCGGCGCCCTGGTTCTGGACGCCGGTTGTGGTGCCGGTCACGGTTTGCAGGCTTTGCATGCTGCCTACCCCGAGGCCCATGTGCAGGGTCTCGAGTACTCCTGGCCGCTGCGTTTTTTGAGCACTGTGCGCTGCCCCTGGGCGAAGGTGCGGCGCGGTGATATTTGGCTGGCCGACTGGTCGGGCTACGACATGGTGTATCTGTTTCAGCGGCCGGAGAGCATGACACGCGCGGTCATCAAGGCCGGTGAGCTGCGTCCCGGTGCCTGGCTGGTCAGTCTGGAGTTTGAGGCCAGCCACCTGCTGCCTTTCGCCCAATACCGCGCCCCTGGTGGCAAAATGGTGTGGATATACAGGGCGCCAGTGGTGGCGCGCTGAGGAGGATCCCATATGAATTCGCAGGCAGCTACAGATGAGAGCACGCTTGACGCGTTGCGCGCACACCAGGTCGTTCTGTTTGCGCTCGCATCGCTGGCCGAGTTGCGTGAGTCCGACACCGCCAGCCATTTGCTGCGCGTCAGGCACTATGTGCGCCTGTTGGCGGACAAGTTGCAGAGTAAGCCCGCCTTGGCAGCGCAACTTAGCACCCATGTTATCGAGACGCTGTGCGCCACGGTCTGCATGTACGATCTGGGCGCAGTGGCCATACCCGACCGCATTTTGCTCAAGCCCGGGCGCCTGACGGCCGAAGAGCAGGCCATCATGGCAGCCCACACGACCCTGGGTTTTGATGCCATTGTGCGGGCTGAAAAATTGCTGGGCCTGCAGTCACCGATGCTGAGCATGGCCAAGGAGCTGGCCCGCTCCCACCATGAAAAATGGAACGGAAAAGGCTATCCCCAGGGCTTGTCCGAGACGCAGATTCCCCTGTCTGCCCGCCTAGTGGCCGTGGCCGACGTGTACGACGCCTTGATCAGCAACAAAATTTACCGACAGGGCATTGCGCACGATGCGGCTGTGGGCGTGATCTTTGCCGAGCGTGGCGAACATTTCGACCCGGATGTGGTGGATGCCTTTATGGACTGCACCACGGAGTTCGATGCGGTTGCCAAGCGCTTTGCCGATAGCGAACAGGATATGCAAAATAAGATCGACTACATGGCCAAGGCCATCGCCGAAATCGCCGAATTTTAGCGGCTAAAGATTTTTCCCGGATTCAGGATGCTGTGGGGGTCTAGCGCGCGCTTGATGGCGCGCATCATGTCCACCGCACCGGCTCCCGCCTCGCTCAGCAGGAAGTCCATCTTGTGCAGGCCGACGCCATGCTCGCCGCTGCAGGTGCCACCCAGGGCCAGGGCGCGCTGCACCAGCTTGGTATTCAGTTCCTCCGCCATCACGCGCTCCTGCGGCTGATTTGGGTTGATCAGATAGCCCATGTGGAAGTTGCCGTCGCCTACATGGCCGACCAGAAAATACGGAATGCCGGCCGCATTGGCCTCGTCCACGCAGTCCAGCAGCGCATCGGCCAGGCGCGAAATCGGCACGCAGGTGTCGGTGCTGATGACGCGGCAACCGGGCTTGGACTGCTGGCCGGCAAAGTAGGCGTTGTGGCGTGCCGTCCACAGACGCGTGCGCTCTTCGGGTGTGAGTGCCCACTCAAATTGGTTTCCGCTGTGTTCGGCGGCGATTGCCTGAACAGTCTGCACCTGCTCCTTGACCCCGTCCGGCGAGCCGTGAAACTCCATCAGCAGCAGCGGCGTCTCCGGCAGTGTGAGTTTGGAATGGCGGTTGACCATGCCCACGGTGTTGCCATCGAGCAGCTCGCAGCGGGCAATCGGCACGCCCATTTGAATGATTTGCATGGTGGTGTTGACCGCATCACTCAGGCTGGCAAACGAGCAACTGGCCGCCATCACGGCCTCGGGCAGGGGATAGAGTTTGAGGGTGATCTCCGTTATTACCCCCAGCGTGCCTTCCGAGCCGACCATCAGCCGCGTCAGGTCGTAGCCGGCGCTGCTCTTCTTGGCGCGGCTGCCGGTGCGTATGACTTCGCCGCTGGCCGTCACCACTTCCAGCGCCAGCACGTTCTCGCGCATGGTGCCGTAGCGCACGGCGTTGGTGCCGCTGGCGCGGGTGGCGCACATGCCGCCCAAGCTGGCATCGGCACCGGGATCTATCGGGAAGAACAGCCCTTCAGACTTCACCGCCTCATTGAGCTGTTTGCGCGTAACCCCTGGCTGCACTGTCACCGTCAGGTCTTCGGCGTGGATCTGCAGAACCCGGCTCATGCGCGACACATCCAGACTGATGCCACCCTGCACCGCTAACACATGCCCCTCCAGCGAGGAGCCCACGCCAAAAGGAATCACCGGAGTGCGGTAAAGCGCCGCCAGCTTGACGGCGTCAGCCACATCCAGTGTGCTTTCGGCAAATACCACGGCGTCTGGCGGCGCCACCGTAAAGGCAGACTCGTCGCGACCATGCTGCTCGAGAACGGCAGGCGCTACGGAGAACTGTGTGCCAAAGCGCGCCCTCAATTCATCAAACAGGGCCTGTGGCACGGTGCGTGCTGTCGCTTGCGGCACAAGGTGATGGTCTGGGGTGGCTGTGTTCAAGGGCTTCTCCGTCAATAATCTGATTTTGATCCAAGGACGCACCGAAATGGGAAACCGCCTCACACAAATTGCCACCCGCACCGGGGATGCCGGCACCACCGGCCTGGGCGACAACACCCGCGTCTCCAAGAATAGCTTGCGTGTGCACGCCATGGGCGATGTGGACGAGCTCAATTCCAATATCGGCGTGCTGTTATGTGAAGACATGCCCGATGGCATCCGCAGCCTGCTGGTGGAAATTCAGCACCAGCTGTTCAATCTGGGCGGCGAGCTGTCGATTCCCGGTTACGAGCTGCTCAAGCCCGAGGCAGTGCTGGCGCTGGACCACGCGCTGGAACAGTACAACGCCGAGTTGCCGCGCCTGGCCGAGTTCATCCTGCCTGCCGGAACCCGTGCCGCCTCGCTGGCCCATGTCTGCCGCACCGTGGCGCGCCGCGCCGAGCGCGCGCTGGTGGCCCTGGGCAATGAAGAGGCGTTGAAGGAAACCCCGCGCCAATATCTCAATCGTCTGTCGGACCTGCTGTTTGTGCTGTCGCGTTCACTCAACCGCCACCGCACCGATGGCAGCGTGGGCGACGATGTTTATTGGAAAAGCGAGCGGATGGAAAAGGCTTCTTAAATCGGCACGTTGAACGGCGTCACCACCTGCACGCCCGATAGCGTGGCCGGAGTCTGCGTTGGCCCCACACCGTGGGAGCGTAGGATGTGCAGACAGGCCATGCGCATGTCGTGCGCCAGATCGTGGTGCAACACGGCGCTGATCTGCCCTTTGCGCAGCAGCGCCAGGTTGTCGGCGTCCAGATCGTGCCCTATGAAGGCCTTGCAGGCGCGTCCGGCCTGGCCAAAGGCCTGCAGGATGGCGGCGTTGGCTCCACCGATGGAGTACACCGCACACACCTCCGGCCACTGGCGCAGCCGCTCCAACACCAGGGCGGCGGTGGCCTCGTGGAGGCCCAAGCCTTCGCTGGCGTCCACCGCCTGCAGCAGCGGATAGTGCTCTCGCAGGGCGGCGGCAAAGCCGGCCTCGCGCTCCTCCTCGCCGCGAAAGCGCGTGCTGCTCAGCGACACCAGCACCCCGGCGCGCAACTCCGCTCCCAGCCACTGGCCCAGCAGATAGGCGGCGGTTCGGCCGGCGGCGCGGTTGTCCATGCCCACATAGGCCAGGCGTGCCGAGTCCGGCAGATCGGTCACCAGCGTCACCACCGGTATGCCCCTGGCCTGCAGCCGTGCTCCTGCTGCCACCACCCGCGCATCGTTGGGCGCCTTCAGCAGCACGCCGTGGCTGCCGCGTGCAGCGATCTTGTCCAATGCGGCGACTAGCTCCGTCACTTCCATGGACTCGCCCATCTGATAGCGGGCGCGGAAGATGGCCGGGTGCAGCAGCGGCATCTCGTGCTCCAGCGCATCGCGCACCACCCGGGTAAAGCGCGCCGGGGCCTGCACCACCACATCCAGCAGGAACTTGCGGCCCTGCAGTCCGACTTGGGCACTTTGCCGGTCCAACTCGGCGCGGGCCTGCTCGACGCGCCGCACGGTGTGGGCCCGCACCCCGGGACGGCCATGCACCACGCGGTCCACCGTGGCCAGGCTGACACCGGCCTGCAGGGCGATAGCTTTGAGCAAATGCGGATGGGACATGGGTTTCCATTCTGCCGCAAGTGTCCAAATTCTGAGGTGTTTGTGAGGCGTTTTAGTGCCGCGCCACCGCATCGCAGTTCCTACACTGCAACTTCTTCGAATTGACTCAGATCACAAAGGCGTCGCGCATGAACCCATCTTTAGCCACCGCCAGTAACCCATCCACCCCGGGTTGGCTGCGCGCCGACCTGTGCCAAGTCGCTGACCTGGATCGCCTGGTGCAGACCGGCACGCAGCCCCAGGACTGCCCGCAGGCCACCGCCATTCTCCAGGGCGTGCCGATCTATGACGGCGCGGCCCTGCGCGCGGCACAGGTCGCATTCAAGGATCCGCAAGCCTGGCGCCGGCGCCTGATGGCCGAATGGGCGCAGGTCTGGCGCAGCGGTCCCGGCGTGCTGGTGGTGCAGGGACTGTGCCCCGATACGGCGGTGGTCGACGCCGCCTCGGTGGAGTTCCGCGCGCTGATAGCCGAGTCGCGCGCCGCCGGCTATGGCGGCGACCACTTTGCCAAGCCCGGCGCCAACGACCGGGTCTGGAATGCGGTGGAAAAGCTCTGCCTGCGCGCCCCCGATGTGTTCGCCGCCTACTACGGCAACGCCCTGCTGGCGACCGTTTGCGAGGCTTGGCTGGGCCCGGCCTGGCAGCTCAGCTCGCAGATCAACAGCGTCAACCCGGGTGGTGCGGCGCAGACCGCGCACCGCGACTACCACCTGGGCTTTTTCACCGCCGCCGGGGCCGAACGATTCCCAGCCCATGTGCACCAACTCTCGCCGTTCCTCACGCTGCAGGGCGCGATAGCCCATGTGGACATGCCGCTGGAAAGCGGCCCCACGCTGTATCTGCCGCATTCGCAAAAATACGAGGCGGGCTATCTGGTGGCCGGTCTGGCGGCGTTCCAGGAATATTTTGACCTGCATCATGTGCAACTGCCACTCAACAAAGGCGATGGCGTCTTCTTCAACCCGGCGCTGCTGCACGCCGCCGGTCACAACCGCTCCACCGACATACGCCGCATGGCCAATCTGCTGCAGGTGTCCTCGGCCTTCGGGCGCTGCATGGAGACGGTGGACCGGGTGCGCATGGCGCAGGCGCTGTATCCCAGCCTGTTGCAGGCCAGCGCGCGTATGGCTGGCGCCGATCTCGATGCCGCCGTGGCTGCCAGCGCCGAGGGCTACGCCTTCCCTACCAATCTGGACCGCGATCCGCCCATTGGCGGACTGGCACCACAAAGTCAGCAGGATCTGATGCGCAGTGCGCTGGCGCAGGGCCACAGGCCCGAACAGTTCAACGCTAGCTTGCAGGCCCAGGCGCAAACGCGCTTGAGCTGATTCATTCAATAACAGGAGACAAAATGACCAAACCAACCGCAGCCAACCCCCACGCACTCGCCTCACTGGAGGGTCAGGTTGCCATCGTCACCGGCGGCACCCAAGGCCTGGGCGCGGCGATTGCCGCCACCTTGGCCGAACGCGGGGCCAAGGGCGTGGTGATCTGCGGCCGCAACGCCGCCAAGGGCGCGGCCCAGGTGGAGAAGCTGAGCGCGCTCGGCACCCAGGCAGTCTATGTGCAGGTCGATCTGGGACAGGTGCAAGACTGCCGCAAGGTGGTGCAAGAGGCCGACGCCACCTTTGGGCGCGTGGATATGCTGGTCAACGCCGCCGCCATCACCGATCGCGGCACGATTTTGGATACCGATCCCGAACTCTTCGACAACATGTTTGCCGTCAACGTGCGAGCACCGTTCTTCCTGATGCAAGAAGCGATCAAGGTGATGCGGCGCGAAAGCATCCACGGCAGCATCGTCAACATCGGCTCCATGTCGGCCCTGGCCGGTCAGCCATTTATTGCTGCCTACTGCGCCTCCAAGGGCGCACTCGCCACGCTGACGCGCAACACCGCCTATGCGCTCTTGCGCAACCGCATTCGCGTCAATGGCCTGAACATCGGCTGGATGGCCAGCGAGGGCGAAGACCGCATCCAGCGCGAGTTCCACCAGGCGGATGTCGACTGGCTTGAAAAAGCCGCTGCCTCACAACCCAACGGACGCCTGGTCGATCCGATGGAAGTGGCGCGTGCCGTGGCCTTTTTGTGCAGCGCCGAGTCTGGTCTGATGACTGGCTCGGTGATCGAATACGACCAATCGGTGTGGGGCGGCTATGACGGATCGCCCCATCCGCTAGCAGCGCTGTAATACGGCGATAGGGGCAGGGGGCGCCGGGCTTAAGCCTTGTGCCGCCAGCGCTGCGGCCTTGATCAGGATTTGATCAAGACAGACGGGATGCATGGCGGCAGACTTTGGCAATGGAATATCACCTTGCCTGAACCGTAGGTCGCTGCCTTGAACCTCCTTGCCTTTGCTACTCTGCTTCTGTTGTGCGCCGCCCTGGGTCTGAGCCTCTCGGTGCGCCGCAGCGCTTGGCGCGATGTTCATGTGGCTTGGCCTTATTGCACCAGAAAGCCGCTAGCCAGCCCCCACCAGGTGCTGTACCAGCGTTTGGTAGCGGCACTGCCCGGGCACATCGTCATGTTCCAGGTGCCGGTGGTTGGCGTACTTGGCGTCAAGAGGGTGATTGACTCTGAGGTCTGGAATAAGCGCATACGCCACTTGCATTTCGACTTTGTGATCTGCACAGAAGACGCAAGCGTGTTGGCCGTCATCGAACTCGATGACAAGACTGGGAATGAGAAAGTGCGCGCCGAGTGGATCAAGGAACGGGCCTGCACAAGCGCAGGCGTTCAGATGATACGGTGGCAGGCCAAGGCATTGCCAGACCAGGCTGCGATACAACAGGCTGTGGGTGAACTGGAGACGCAGTATGCCCAGGGCCTTGGCGCAAACCCCTGCTGGTGGCCCCCCATGTCAAGTGCTGGCGGCAATTCGCCTATCCCCTGATTGCGAGGGCAGACCGTGGCACCGCTGCCTAATGGGCGGCTGAGACTAGCAGGAGCTCGGCCCGGTTGCGGCCCCTGTCCTTGGCCTGGTAGAGCCGGGAGTCGGCCTCGCGGAACAGGTTGACGATAGTGCCGCTGGCCCGAGGCAGATGGGAGCCACCGGCGGAAATGGTGACGCGTCCCCAGTCGGCATTTTTCTCATGGGCAATGGCAATGCCGTGCACGGCATCCACCAGGGCATGGGCCATCTTGGCGGTGCGCTCCGCGCTGGCCATGGGCATCACAACCGCAAACTCTTCCCCGCCATAGCGCGCTGCAAAGGCGGCGTCGTTGCCGGCCTTGGCGTTGTCTATCGCCACCGTGGCTGCGATCGCCTGAGCCACGGAACGCAGGCAATCATCGCCCTGTAGGTGGCCGTAGTGGTCGTTGTATTTTTTGAAGTTATCGATGTCGATCATCAACAGCCCGAACGGCTGCTGCAGTTGCACGGCGTCGGCGAAGCTGGCGTCCACGCGGCTGTCCATGCTGCGGCGGTTGCACAGGCCAGTCAGACCGTCGCTGCTGGCCAGCGCCTCGAGCTTCTGGTTGGCAGTGCTCAGGCTCTGGCGCAGTGCGGCAATGCGCGCCATGGCCCTCATCTTGGCGTGCAGTACCGGCTCGGTCACGGTCTTGGCGATGAAATCGTCGCCCCCGGCTTCGATCGCGGTGATCAGGTTTTCTTCGGTATCGGAGGCGGTGAGGAAAATGATCGGGGTCCAGGCCCAGCGCTGCGTGGCCTCGACGGCACGGATGCGGCTGGCGGCCTCAAAGCCGTTCATCACCGGCATTTCTATGTCCATGAGCACCAGGTCGGGTGCCTCCAAGCGGAACATCTGCACCGCTTCCGATCCGTTTTTGGCCAGTACCACCTCATGGCCAAAATTGGAGAGGCGACGACGCATCACCAGCACCGCCGCAGCGGAATCTTCAACGTATAGTATTTTCATAGGCGCACGCCCACCCCAACGCTTGGCTTGGTAGCCATCGACCCCCTGTTATTTATAGTTGCCCTGATGGTACTGTGATTTCGAGCTACCTATGTGAAAGTGACCCTCACATCCAAAGGCCAGATCACCATACCCATTGAGGTGCGCAATGACCTCAAGGTTGATGCGGGTGACCGCGTTGAGTTCGTTCAAATCGCGCCCGGTCGCTATGAGCTCGTCGCCGTTACCAGCGAAGTAAGGGCGTTCAAAGGGATGTTTGGACCAGCCAAGAAGGCCGTTTCCATTGAGTCCATGAACGCAGCCATCGCACGGCGCGCGGCATTTGGACGATGATTGGTCTCGACACGAATGTCCTCGTGCGCTAGACCATGCAGGACGACCTTAAGCATTCGCCCAAGGCGACCCAGTTGATTGAGTCGCTGGACGGCGACAACCCCGGATACATCACCATGGTGTCTGTCATCGAGTTGTACTGGGTATTGACCTCTTGCTACGACTTGACTTGCGAAAAGGTTAGCCAAGCGCTGGAAGCCATTCTTCGAACCAAACTGGCATGACTATCATTGCCCGATAGGAAACCACCCGTGGCCTACGCGGCAGTGAACTCCTGATCTTCCAGGCGGCGGCAACTAGTGCGCATTGTGCGTATGCCGGTGAATGGCGTTTGACGTGGGCAGTACAAACCCCAGTGGCGCCACTGGCATGAAAATGGCTAGTATCGCCACATAAGTTAACCAATTGGTCAACTTATGCCTCCTTGACCCCAAAGTAGTGCATCCTGCGCCAATGACTAAATCCGAATCGATCCGCCCCGTAGATAACTCCCGACTGGCCGTGCAGGTGCAAAACGCCAGTGTGGTGTATCAGACGGCGGACACGCCGGTGCATGCGCTCAGCGACATCGATCTGGACATTGCCGAGGGGGAATTCGTCTCTCTGATCGGGCCTTCGGGTTGCGGCAAGACCACGCTGATGCGGGTGATTGCCGACCTGGAGCACATCAGCGCCGGCCAGGTGCTGGTCAACGGCGTCTCGCCGCATGAAGCGCGCTTGGCGCGGGCCTATGGCTATGTGTTCCAGGCACCAGCCTTGTTCCCCTGGCGCACCGTTTTGGGAAATGTGACCCTGCCGCTGCAAATTCAGGGCAAGGGCCGCAGCGAGGCCAAACAGATCGCCATCGAGCATCTGGAGCGCGTCGGCCTCAAGGGCTTTGAAGGCAAATACCCCTGGCAGCTGTCCGGCGGCATGCAGCAGCGCGTGTCGATTGCGCGTGCCCTGTCGTTTGAGCCCAAGATTCTGATGATGGACGAGCCCTTTGGCGCGCTGGATGAGATCACGCGCGACCGGCTCAACGAACAACTGCAGCAACTCTGGCAGCGCGAGCGACGCACCGTGGTGTTTGTGACGCACTCGATTGCCGAGGCGGTGTATCTGTCCACCAAGATTGTGGTGATGTCGCCGCGCCCCGGGCGCATCGTCAAGCTGATCCGCTCATCCTTGCCGGATGACCGGCATCTGGGCCTGCGCGACACGCCCGAATTCATGGCGCTGGCTCACGATGTGCGCGAGGCGCTGGCGGACGGGCACCATGCATAAAGAAATAGAACCCCCAGTTTCTGCCTTGGGGCGGCCCGGCGGCAAGACCAAGAAGACTCCCCTGCAACGCTTTTGGCACAACGGCCTGCCCGTGGCCGTGGTGCTGCTGAGCGTGTTGCTGGCCTGGTATGTGGCGGCCTGGCGGTTGAATGCGCCGGGTGCGATTGAACGCGTGCTGGACGAAGAGGCCGGTTACACCCAGCGCGAACTGTTCGAGGCCACCATGAGCATGGAGCGCCCGCTGATGCCCGCGCCGCACCAGGTGGTGGCGGACTTCTATGAAAGTCTGACCGAGTGGCCGGTGGACAACCCGCGCAACCTGCTGTACCACGTGGCCGTTACCGGCCAGTCCACGCTGATTGGTTTTGTCATGGGCACGGCGCTGGGCCTGCTGCTGTCCATACTGATCGTGCACAGCCGCACGCTGGACCGCGCCCTCATGCCCTGGATCGTGGCCTCGCAGACCGTGCCGGTGCTGGCGATTGCGCCCATCGTGCTGGTGATTCTGGGCACGCTGGGTTTTTCCGGCGTGGCACCCAAGGCGGTGATCGCCATGTACCTGTGTTTTTTCCCGGTCACGGTGGCCATGGTGGCGGGCCTGCGTTCGCCGCAAACCATTGAGACGGAAATGATGCACACCTATGCCGCCAGCCGCTGGCAAAGCCTGTGGTTGCTGCGCATGCCCGCCGCTTTGCCGTTTCTGTTCCCCGCGTTGCGCGTGGGCGTGGCCGCCGGTTTGGTCGGCGCCATGGTGGCCGAGCTGCCGACCGGCGCAGTGGCCGGTCTGGGCGCGCGCTTGCTGACCGGTTCCTATTACGGCCAGACCACGCAGATCTGGTCGGCGCTGGTGATGTCGGCGCTCTTGGGTCTGACTCTCACTGCATCGGTAGCGCTGGTCGAGCGCATGGTCTTGCGCAATCGCGGAGCTGTGGCATGAGCGAGGCTGTGAGCACCTGGCTGCAAGCAGGCGCCTCGCCCCTGTTCTGGCCCACCATCGTGCTGCTGGCGCTGTTGGCCGGCTTTAGCATCTACCGCACCGCCGGTCTGGAAGGCAACCGTTGGGTCGGCACACTGACTGCTGCCGTGTTCGGCCTGTGGTTGGTTTTTTTCTGGGAGGTGCTGGTGCGCTGCCTGGACGTGTCGCGCGTGTTGCTACCCGCGCCCAGCTTTGTGCTGGCCTCCATGGCCGACCATGCGCCCAAGCTCTGGGGCGACTTTGTGCAGACCGTCGGCAAGGCGGTGCTGATCGGTTGGGCCCTGGGTTGTGGCCTGGGTTTTGCGGTGGCCGTCGCCATTGATCGCATGCCGTTTCTGCAGCGCGGCCTGCTGCCGGTGGCGTCGCTGACCAGTGCGGTCCCTCTGGTCGGCATCGCGCCGATTGCCGTGATGTGGTTCGGCTTCGAGTGGCCGTCCAAGGCTGCCGTGGTGGTGCTGATGACCTTCTTCCCGATGCTGGTGTCCACGCTGGCAGGCCTCAAGGCCTCCGGCAAGCTGGAGCGCGAGCTCATGTACAGCTATGCCGCCAGCTACACGCGCACCCTGGTGGCGCTGCGCCTGCCCTCGGCCCTGCCGCACATCTTCAACGCGCTCAAGGTGAATGCCACGCTGGCGCTGATCGGTGCCATCGTCGCCGAGTTCTTCGGCTCGCCCACCAGCGGCCTGGGTTTTCGTATTTCCACCGAGGCCTCGCGCATGAACATGCCGCTGGTCTGGGGCGCGATTGTGGTGGCGGCGGTGACCGGCTCGCTGGCCTATGCCTTGTTGGTGGCGCTGGAGCGGCGGGCGGCCTTTTGGCACCCGTCGATCCGCGGCACTAAATAGGCGCTGTCTAATAGTTTTCTTGTTGTCCTGTGTTGTTCCTCTAACCCTGAAGGAGTGTTCCCATGATTCGTTCCCCCCAATTCACCAGCCGCCTGATGGCCGCGGTGCTGGCTGTGTGCGGTGTTGCTGCCAGCACTGGCGCGCTTGCCAATGAAGCGGTCACCGTGCAGCTGAAATGGGTGCCGCAGGCCCAGTTTGCCGGCTACTACATGGCCGCGGCCAAGGGCTTTTACAAGGACGCAGGTCTGGACGTCACCATCAAGCCGGGCGGCCCCGACATTGCGCCCACCCAGGTGCTGGCCGGCAAGCAGGCCGACATCGTGGTGGACTGGATGCCTTCGGCCATGGCCTCGCGCGAAGCCGGTGTGCCGCTGGTCAACGTGGCCCAGGTGTTTGACAAGTCCGGCCTGATGCTGACCTGCAAGAAAAAGAGCGGCGTGGCGTCGCCCAAGGACTTCAAGGGCAAGACCCTGGGCGTCTGGTACGGCGGCAACGAATACCCCTTCCTCAACTGGATGAACAAGCTCGGCCTGAAGACCGACTCCGACATCAAGATCTTGAAGCAGGGCTTTAACGTCGATCCGCTGTTGCAGGACCAGGCCGCTTGCATCTCCACCATGATTTACAACGAGTACTGGCAGGTGGTGGACGCCGGCGTGAAGGAAAAAGACCTGGTCACCTTCTTCTATGAAAAAGAAGGCGTGTCCACGCTGGAAGACGGCCTCTATGTGCTCGAACCCAATCTGAAAGACCCGGCCTTTGTCGCGCGCATGGGCAAGTTCCTCAAGGCCTCGCTCAAGGGTTGGGACGCTGCGGTGAAAGACCCCGAGGGTGCGGCCAAGGCCGTGCTGGCCGCGGACACTTCCGGCAGCTCCAGCCTGAAGGTGCAAAAGCGCCAGATGGAAAACGTGGCCAAGCTGATCAGCAATGCCGGCACCAAGAAGATTGGCTACCTGGAACCCGCCGCCTTTGAGCGCACCATCAAGGTCTTGCTGACCGGTGGCAGCGACCCCGTGATCAAGAAGGATCCGGGCAAGGCAGCCTACACCCATGCGGTGTGGGAAGCAGCCCAAAAGTAAGTGATGAAAGAGCGGATGACTTTGACAGCCAAAGCCGTTCAAACCTCCGGGCGTGCGCAAAGCCCGGAGTCTTCCTCCAAGGGCCTGATTCGCCAGACGAATGAGGCCCTTATTTTGTTGGCCGCCGAAAAGGTGTTTGCCCGCGCCGGCTTCAGCGGCGCCACCATGGCCGCCATCTCGGAGGGCAGCGGACTGCCCAAGGCCAATCTGCATTACTACTTCGGCAGCAAGGACGTGCTGTACCGCGCCGTGCTCGCGCGCATCTTGAATGACTGGTTGCTGCCCACGCACGGCATTACCCATGACGCTGAACCGCGCGCGGCATTGGAACAATACATACGGGCCAAGATGGAACTCTCGGCCGAGCGGCCCGACGGCTCAAAGGTGTTTGCCAACGAGCTGCTGCATGGCGCGCCGGTGGTGAAGGAGCTGCTAAGCACCGAGCTGCGCCAACTGGTGATCGACAAGGCCGCCGTGGTACAGGGCTGGATCAATGCCGGGCGCATGGCGCCGGTGGATGCCACCCATCTCTTCTTCACCATCTGGGCCGCCACCCAAACCTATGCCGACTTTGATGCGCAGGTCTGCGCCGTGCTGGGCACAGAGGCGCTGGACACTGCAGACTATTCACGTGCCACCGAGCATGTGGTGGCGCTGATTTTGCGGGGCTGCGGCTTGTAGCGAAACCTGGGGTAAATATGAAAGCCGGGTTTCATATATTTCCAGGGTTTGACCCTCGTCTTGATTCGCTCTAAATTCCTTTTATTGCCTTCAGCAGTTTGAAGGTCAGCAGCAGTCCGGTGGCCGCGTGAAGGCGTCCATCTTAGCGGGAGCAAAAATGAATCAAGCGTCCATGAAGGTCATTCTGGGAAAGTCACACATCAGCGCCTTTGTTGCCGCGCCGAAAACCGTGCAGGTCTTGGGCATCGTCCGACTGGGCATGGAGTTTGGATTGCTGGCGTTAAACAAGGCCGGAACCTACCTGCGCGTCAATGGCTCGCAATTCGTGGAGCTGGACCGCGATGCGGTTCAAAGGGCCATTCACTTGGCCGGTCTCATCGATACGCGCAGCACTGCCGCATTGAAACCGCGTTGTACGCCGGCCGTGGTGGTGATCCGCAAACAGCGACGCGTGGCCTGCAGTCAGCCCGGTTTTGTTGCTGCGCTTAGACCTTAATAGACTGGGTTTGCGACGCCCACAGCGCTGTGGCGATGACTTGCAATCTGGCAAAGTCAACCGGCTTTCCCATCACGTGCACGCGTTCTGGGAGGCCGCCATGGGCATCGATCTCGGGCCGTGGCAGGCCCGATATGACGACGATTCCCATGTTCTTGTAGCGATGCATTTCGCACAGCCCGCGCACGATGTTGAAGCCGTTCACGCCGGGCAAACGCAGATCACAAATTAACAACTGGGGCCGCATTTCGCCCACCAGAACCAGCGCCTCATAGCCATTCGGAGCCACCGTCAACGTGGTGGCAAACGGCCACTTCCCAATCTGCAGTTTGTAGAGTCGAATCAGACTGAGGTCGTCTTCAACAACCAGGACCGGCATCGCATGCGGGATTTGTAGCAAGGCCTTTTTGTCCTGCTGCAGCTTGAGAACCTCCAGCACGGAAGAGTGCAGGATGCGCCTGTGACCCCCTTCGGTTTTCCAGCTTTTGAGCAAGCCGCGCTCCACCCATTGCTGGGCTGTAGGAACGGACACGCCGAGCAAGGAGGCCGCTTCACGCGTGGTGAGGTAATTGGAAGAAGGCACAATTATTTTGTAGTACCGAAGCAGCGTCTGCTGCCACCCGGTTGCACCAATGGTATCGCCCCTTTTCTTGGGTTTGTGCACCAGGCCACAAAAACCCTTGCCTTGCGCGGTGTCAGCACCAGCACCTCGCCCTGCATGAAGGCCTTTTGCGCGTACTGCTGGGTGCCGATGATGTCGCTGTCTTCACCGGCCTTGTAACGTCGCACATCCAGGTCGTGTGGATGAACATAGGCAATGGCCATGCTGTTTGCATATGCAGCCGGAGGTCTAGCCAAACAGCTGGCCGCGCGCCGCATCCGTGATCGCCACCACGCAAGCATGGGTAATGCGCTTTTCCACCGAGACGGCGTAAAACTCCTCGCGCAGTTCTGCGCTTCGGCCAATCACCTCCACACCAAATTGCTGCATGGTATCGGCCTCCATCACGCTGGGTGCCATGAAGACGCCGCGCCCCTCGCGGCCAAAGGCCGTCATCAGCGCGCCGTCGTCAAACTCGCCGACGATGCGCGGCAACAGGCCGTGGCGTGTCAACCAACCTTCGAGTTGCTGGCGCACCGAGGCCTGGGCGCCCGGGATCAGCAGGGGCTGTCCGTTCAGGCATTGCGGGAACTCGCCCTGCAGCTGGCTTTTGAGCGCAGGTGTGCAAAAGAAGCTCATGGCGGTGCCGCCCAGCGGATGGTTGAAGGCGCGCACGCTCAGGCGGCGCGACATGGGCTCATCCGCAATCACCAGGTCCAGGCGGTTGAGTGCCAACTGCGCCAATAGGTCGGGGAATTTGCCCTCGCTGCAAATCAGGCGCACCGGCTCGGCAATCGAGAGGGCCGGCTCCAGCAACCGGTAGGCAATCGACTTGGTTACCGAATCTGCCACGCCGACCTTGAAGTCCAGCACCTTCTTCCCTTCACCGGCCGTGCGCACGGCCGTCTCCAATTCCGCTCCTAGGGTGAAGATCTGGTCGGCATAGCCAAGCGCCAGGCGGCCGTCCTCGGTCAGCTCCAGCTGGCGGCCGACCTTCTTGAATAGCTTGTGGCCTAGCCAGTCTTCGAGCAGCTTGATCTGGCCGGAAAGGGTATGCGGTGTGGTGTGCAGCTGTTCGCCCGCGCGCATCACGCCGCCGGCTTTGGCAGTGACCCAGAAATACAGCAGGTGTTTGTAATTCATCGTTTTTTGCGAAGTTTAATTATTGATTTAACGAATTTTCACGAAGCATTGTCTCACCTACATTCAGGTCTTGGCAGCGCCTTCGCGCTGCTTGAAGGAGTGAAAACATGCGACTCAGTACCCGTGGCCGTTTTGCCATTACCGCCATGATCGACCTCGCCCTGCGTGAAAAAGCCTACCCGGTTCCCCTGTCCGACCTGGCACTGCGTCATGGCATTTCCCTGTCCTATCTGGAGCAGGTGTTTGCCAAGCTGCGCCAGCACAGCCTGGTGGAGAGCACGCGCGGCCCCGGTGGCGGTTATGCCTTGGGTTTTAGGGGTGACCGCATCACGGTGGCCGACATCATTGGCGCTATTGAGGAAGTGGGCGACCCGCAGAGTCTGAACAAAACCCGTGCGGGTGTGCTGGACACGCAATCCCTTTGGGACTCGCTCAACACGGCCGTTTTCCAACACATGAAGACCATCACGCTCAAAAGCCTGGCCGATGAACAGCGCGCCAAGGGCTTCCAGGTGCAGCAGCGCAGCAACGCCAGCAAGGCCAGCAAGGGTGTAATGGCAGTGCCCGCGCGTCAGACGCCGCACGCCATGGTGCCGAATTCGGTGTTTGCACTCGGGCGGTCCTTGGGCTTGTAGACGGAAGTGGCCCAGAATGTGCGTGTTCGGTTTCAGTACGTTCCATTCCATTTGATGTTCGTCAAAATGGAGTGATATTGTCATGGCCACAATGCACATTCAGAATCAACGTCACATAGAGGAGCCTACCCATGGCAACGACCAAGAAACCCGCGGCCTCAGCTGCCGTAAAAGAAGTCCCGGCCGTGAGCGCCACGCCCGTGGCTGTCAAGGCGGTCGCACCCAAGCCGGTTGCCGCAGCCAAGAAGGTGGCGGCAAAAGCGGTTCCTAAGGCAGCTGCGGCAAAGACCGTTGCCAAGCCAGCGGCCAAGAAAAAGGCCAAGACCAACAGTGTCGGCATCGACCCGGGCCAGCGCGCCAAGCACATTGAAGTGGCCGCCTTCTACATTGCCGAGCGCAGAGGCTTTGCGCCCGGCAATCCGGAGCAGGACTATCTCGATGCCGCCTCGGAAATAGATGACCTCATTGTCGCTGGTCACTTCGGTAGCTAAGCCCAGTCGCCAGGCCCGCGGCACAGACGCGGCTTGCGTCCGCGTCCATCGCTTAGAGCGCCCACCTCTTTGGCAGCATGGAGGCGAGGACACCGTCCTTTAGAGCCACATGGTGGTAAATGGCGGCAACTGCATGCAGACCGGCCAGCCAGATCAGCACATCGCCCAGCAGGCCATGGACATCACCCCAGTTTGTCAGTTTTGCAATAGCGGAGTTGGCAATCAGCGGCATCTGGTCCACACGCACACCGCCCAAAAGGGTCAGCGGATGACCTTCGCTGCCTAACGCCAGCAACGCGCTGATGGGCAGGATCAACAGCAGTGCCCACAGGGCCAGGTGCATCAGCTTGGACAGCAGCGGCATCCAGCCATCGGTTTCAAACTGGGGTGCTGCCGGACGCAATCCCAGCCAGACCAGGCGCAGCAGCGTCAGCACAAACACCAGAATGCCTAGGCTCTCGTGCCAGACAATATCAAGGCGGCTCGCAGGATCGAGCCCGTTGTGCATGAGTCGGCCAAAGCCGCCGGGCCCGAGGATAAATGCAATCATCACGGAGATGGCCGTGACCCAGTGAAATGCGCGGCTAAGGGCGTCGTAATGGCTTGCTGGTTGTTGGTTCATAAAATACTGCTTTTTTAACATGAAACAAGTATGCGACAGCTTCTTTAAGCGGTGATGAAGCTCGGATTAAGAGAGGCGTATCGAGCCCTGCTTTCACTGCGACTCTACCGATGGGCTGTCAGTTTGCTGCCGAGGTATATGGGGTTTTAGGAATAGGAAGTGGGTTCTGGGTACTGGCCGTCGAGCAGGTAGCGGCCAATGTCGCGGTACTTGTAATCCACGGGATCGTGCAGGGTGTGGACGCGGGCATTGCGCCAAAAGCGATCCAGCCCTAGCTTTTGCGAGGTCGCGCGGGCGCCGGTTAACTCAAAAAATTGCGAACTAACTTCCATGGCTGCGCGGTGCGCCAGCACCTTGGCCTCGTTCACCGCAATGGCGACCTCGCCACGCTGCTCTGCGCTTAATGACTGGCCCTGCAGAAGTGCACGGTCCAACTGCTGGGCCGCGTCATCGGCCAGCAGCAGTGCCGGTCGCAGAAGTAGCCAGAGTTCTGCAAAGCGGTGTTGGATATAGGGGTCCTGACTCGCCGTGGCGGCGGTCGAAAACATCGAGGGGCGCGTATGGTGCCGGATCTGGGTACGCGCTTCTTCAAACGCGCCCTGCGCAATGCCCAAATACAGATTGGTAAGCACCAGCTGCGCCACCTGGGTGCGCAGTGTGCGCAGGGGGGTGACCACGGTGCCGGGGTAGGTCAGCACCTCGTCATGGCCGACTTTCACCTGCTCAAAGCGCACGGTGCCGCTGTCGGTCTGGCGCTGGCCGAACGCATCCCAGTCAGCCACCACCGTGACACCGGCGCGGCTGGTTGGCAGCGCTGCAATCACCAGGCTCTGGCTGGCCTCATGCCAGCCCGACGCCACCATGCGATCCGAGCCGACCGAGCCCGAGCAATAGCTCTTGTCGCCGTGCAGGACAAAGCCGGTGGGCGTCTCGGTGGCCAGCGAGCGTTTGTCCAGCGGGTTGAGGGCATTGCCCCAGAATAGATTGCCGGCAACGGTTTCCTTCAGTAGGCGCTCGGCCTGCTCGGCCGTGCCAAATAGGCGGATGCTGGCGATTTGCAAATGGTGAAAGGCAAACACATGGGCCAGGGCGCTGTCGACCTGGGCTAATTTGCGCACTACCCGATAGACCGTGCTCCACGGCAGACCCAGGCCGCCCCATTCCCGTGGCGTTCCCAGATTTAGCAGGCCGCTGGCTCGTATGGCCTGGCGCTCGGCCGCGGCATGGCCGCCCTGCTGATCACGCAGCACCGCAGTTGCAGCCAATTGGGCAACCAGTTTGTCAAGGGCGGAGGAAATATCGGCTTCATGCAAAGCGTTCTGTGCAGCCGGAATATTAAGTACGGACATGGTGCAAGCATAAAGCGCAAAGTAAACCACAGTTCGATCGGCTCGTGCCTGTTTATGTCCAAGCCGCACGCTGCGATGTCCTGTGGAGTAAAAGTAAGGACTTTGAGCGAAGCATAGCCACCAGGGTAGCGAGTTGTCTAGATCACGGCTATGGGTCCACCCCGCGCGAAAATATTCATAATTTTGAACACTGGAATATACATTTATATGAATCTGATAGATATGCTAACTAATTTAAATCCATTTCATTTTTTCACTAATAGAATGTTTTTATATTCATAGCAAACACACTTGTTTGGGTCTTGTGCTTCATAGTGTTCGGTGGAGGCGAGTGGGGCTGTGATCAACTCGCCAGAATATAAATATGAAACTATTAAAAGTAGTTGGCTTGCGGCATTTGCGCAAGGCAATCGGTGTGTGCGCACTGCTCGTTTCGCCCATGGCTTGGGCGTCACTGGGGGCATCGGTCACGCTGGCGCCCACCGCGCCCACGGATATCTATCCGGGTGAAACCACCACCCTGCGCATCACGCTTTCAAACAGTAACAGCGCCAGCGCTATTACCGGGGTCGCCTTCAACAACACCCTGCCCGGCACCTTGCCCAACGGGCTCAAGGTCAGCGGCACAGCGGTCTACAGTTGTATCGACGGCAACGGCGCCGTGGCCACTACCGGCACCGTCACCGCAACCCTCAACGGGCAAGGCATTGCACTGGCCGGCGCCAGTATTCCGGCCAAGTCGGGTGCCACCGAAGGCAGTTGCGTCATCGACATTCCGGTGACTGCGGGCACCAACACCGGCAGCGCCGTTACCTATGCCTACACCATCGCCAGCGGCGAGGTCATCGGTACCGACGGCAGCGCCCTGGCCAATGTGGGCAGTGTGAGTCAGAGCATCAACGTCCGGGCGCTGAGCAAGCCCACCATCGCCAAGACCTTTGCCAGCACCACGCTGACATTGGGCGGCGCCAGCACCACGCTGACCCTCACCATCACCAATCCCAACCCGGTCGCCTTGACCGGCGTTGGCATTACCGACGTGTTCCCGTCGCAGAACAATCCCAATGCCTTGCCCGCTGCGGCGGTGCAAGGGGTGATCAAAGTGGCAGCCGTGCCGGCCGCCACCGCCGTCTGCAGCGCCGGCGGCACGGCCCCCACCTTCAACCCGGCGGCCGGCGACACGACGGTCAACGCCACAGCAGGCACCCTGGCCGCCAATGGCACCTGCACCATTACGGTGACGGTGGAAGCCAACCACACCGGCGGCGCCTACAGCGTCTCCCCGACCAACACCATCAACGCCAGCACGCAATTTGTCACGGATGTGGGCTTGCCCGCGGCGGCCGATGCGACCCAGCAGTTCACTGTGCGCTCGCCCCTGGCGGTGGCAAAAACAGTCAATCATTCGACCTTGGCGGCGGGCTCCGATGGCATTTTCACCATCACCCTGACCAACAACGGCGCTGCCAATCTGACGGCGTCTTTTACGGATGCCCAAATCGACAACATCAACGGGGGTGCCTTCGGCCTGACGGTGCAGAGCACCACCAACAGCTGTGGTGGCACCCTGACGACCACCGGGGTCAACGAAGGGGTATCTCTTGCCAACGGCATTGTCCCGGCCAACGGCTCCTGCGTGGTGACCATCACCTTCCGCGGCAACCTGGCCGCCGCCAATACGCCACAAGCCTTTTACAACATTCTGGCCGCTGGTGCGGTGAGCGTGGGCAATGCGGCCATTGTCAGTCAAGCGGTCTCCGCCAGTGTCACCATTTACGACACCTTTAACGTCAGCAAGGCCGGCCCCACGCCCAATAATGCTGCTGCGGGTAGCGCGGTGCAGTACCAGGTGACAGTACAGAACTGGTCGGCAGGCAATATGGACCTGGTGACGATTGACGACGCACTAACTCAAGGGCAGACCTTTCTCACCGGCACCCTCAACGGTGTGAACTACACGCCGACCGTGACGGCCGCCTGCGGCAACTTGACGGCAGTCAGTGCGCTGGGCGCCTTGCGTGCCCAGATGACGATTAACACCGTGCCGCAACGCAGCGCTGACTTCACACCCGGCGCTTGCGTCGTCACCTTCTGGGCCATGACCGGTACCGATGTGACGGCATCGCCGTACACAAACCTGCTGGACAAGAATACCGTGTGTATCTACGGAACCCAGACCTGCAACGGCCTGCCAAGCAATACGACCACGGGGACACTGGCCGCCGTGCTGACCGTGAGCAAGGGCTACAGCCCGGCCGGCCCGCTCAATGAGGGTGTCATCACCCGCATGACCATCACCATGAGCAACCTGTCGGTCAATGCGCTGACCAGCGTGGCCGTCAGCCAGAACCTGCCGCAAGCGCCGGGTGGCGGCCAGATGCGAGTGGCCACGCCGGCCAATGCGGCCACCACCTGCGGTGGCACTCCGGTCATCACGGCCGTGGCGGGCAGCACCTCGCTGCAACTCAATGGCGCCACGATACCGGCGCGCGCCGGATCGGGCACCGGTGCCGCCGGCAGCTGTACCTTGCAGGTGGATGTGGTTGCCGCGGCCGGTGTCTACACCGACACGGCGGGCCTGCCCACCCCCGCCTCGGTTACAGGCACCCAGATCTACGCGAATGGCAGTAGCGCCCTGGCCGGCCCGGTCACGGCAAACGCCACCATTACCTTCAACTCCGCGCTGTGCAGCGGCACCAGTTGCAGCAAGACCTTCAGCCCGAGCGCGGTGTCTTCCGGCGGGCGCTCCACCGTCACCATTCGTCTGGCCAATGCCGGCGCGCTGGCGCTCACCGGTGTCGGCGTGACCGACGCCCTGCCCACCGGCATGCTGGTGGGCACACCGGCCAATGCCTACACCAGCTGTAGCGGCGCCAGCACCATCACGGCGGTGGCGGGCAGCAATACCTTCGCTATCGGTGGCGCAACGATTGCGGGCAACGCCACCTGTGACCTAGTGTTTGATGTCATCGCCACCGGAACCGCCAACTGGACCAACACCCTGGCCCCGGGCAAGATTACTGCCAACGGCGGCATCAGCAACCAGTCGGCGGTGGTCGGCGTGCTGAACTACAGCGACCCCACGAATCTGGCGGTGGCCAAGGCCACCAATCCAAGCAGCTTGATTTTTCCGGGTGAAGTCAGCCAACTGACTATCACGGTAACCAACGGCATAGTGGCGGTGACCAATCTGCGCCTGAGCGACTTTTTCACAGCTAACGGCACGGCTGGCGCGGCCGCCAACGGCATGGTGGTGGCACCTGCGCCTGCAGCGTCCACCACCTGCCCGGGTGGCGTGGTCACGGCCGTGGCAGGTGCCCGTTCGGTGGCGCTGAGCGGCGCTTCGCTGGCGGCGGGTGCGACCTGTACCGTAACCGTTAATGTCACATCCACCGCGGTCGGAGGCATTACCAACTTTATTCCTGCCAATGCGGTGCTGACCGACCAGGGCATGAGCAATAGCGGCCAGGCCTCCACCAGTCTGACCACGCAAAGCAATGTGGGCATTACCAAAAAGTTCACACCGAATCTGGTTAAGCCGGGAGGGCGCTCGCGCTTGCGCATCACGTTTTATAACCCTACCGCTCAGCCGGTGACCAACCTGTCGGTGACCGACAACCTGCCGTTGCATGTGACGGTGCCGGTGGGCGCCGCCCCTTTCACAAATTGCGCTGGCGCCACGGTGACGGCACCCACGTCTGGTTCTGTGCAGCTATCGGGCGCACGCATGTTCGCCGCCTCCGGTGGTTTGGCGGCTACTTGCTACGCAGAAATTGACGTACTGGTGGATGCGGCGGGCGATTACCTCAACACCATTCCAGCCAGCGCCATCAGCGCCATCGTCGGTGGTGCACCGGTGACCAACACCCTGCCCACCAGTGACACCCTGAGGGCCAAAATGCCGCTGCTTATCCACAAGGCCTTTAGCAATTGGACCCTGGATGCCGGTAATCCGACACCGTTCACCACGGGCACCGATACCAAGGGCCCAGGTATGCCGGCTGTCATGAGCATTCAGCTCACCAACCCCAATGCCACCGACCTGACCCAGACCGCTTTTACCGACACGCTGCCAACCAATCTGGTGTTGTCCACCAGCCCGGATGCGGCCGGCACCTGCGGCGGCACGCTCAGTGCCAGCCCCTCGGGCACCAGCATCCGCCTGTCTGGCGCCACCATCCCGGCTAACGCCAGTTGCAGGGTCACGGTCAATGTGCTGAGCAACATCTCGGGCAGCTACACCAACAGCATTGCCGCCGGTGCAGTCAGCACCTTTGAAGGTGTGAGCAATGAAGAACCGACCAGCGCTAAGTTGCTTGTCTCTACTCCACCCACGGTGGCCAAGCAGTTCAGCCCCAGCGTGATTGCGCCCAACGCCAAGTCCACATTGACCATCGTGCTTGGCAATAGCAACACCGGGCCTTTGACACTGACTTCGGTGTTTACCGATACCTTGCCCACCGCGCCGGGCGCCATTGTCATCGCGGCAGCGCCGCATGTGGTAACGACCTGTCCGGGCACGGGTGTGGGCTTGCCCACGGACGCGGTCACCGCCGCAGCCGGTGCGACCACGGTCAGCTATGCTAGCGCTGCCACCATTCCGGCTGGCGGTTGCACCATCAGCGTGGACGTCACCGGCACCACACCGGGTAACTACAACAACAACATTCCTGCGGGCAGCCTGGTCACCGACTTTGGCCGCAACCAGCAGCCGGCCAATGCGCCCCTGGTGATCAGCACCCTGGGCTATGTGTCCGGCAAGGTTTTTCAGGACAACAACGTGACGCCAAATGGCACGTTTGAACAAGGTATCGACAGCCCGCTTTCCGGCGTATCGATTGAATTGCACGGCGGCGCCAATTGCTCCGCACCCCTGGTGGCGCAAACCGGTTTGACCAACGCGGCCAGCACCGATGCCCTGGGGAACTATCTGTTCTCGGGCTTGAACGCCGGTACCTATTCGGTGTGTGAACCCACGCAGCCTGCGGGTACGGTCAATGGCATCACCACGGCCGGGTTCATCAGCATCATTTCGTCTAGTACCGGTACGCCCGGGACGGCATCCGATTTGCAAACCACCCCCAGCCAGGTGGCCAACATCGTCCTGGGCGCTGATCCCGTTACCGGTGGCGTGAGTGGATCGGCGAACAACAACTTCGCAGAAGTGGTGTTGTCGTCCGTCTCTGGTCTGGTGTTTTTGGACCAGAACAACAACGGCGTGCAAGACGGCGTTGATGTGGGAATTGTCGGCGTCGCCTTGGATTTGCTGGACAGCGGCAACAACGTGGTGAAAAGCACTACGACCGACGGCCAGGGCAGCTACACCTTCAGCGGCCTGCAGCCTGGTACCTACACCGTGCGTGAGCCCAACCAGCCTGCCGGTACCTCGAACGGATTCACCATTGCCGGTGCAGTGGGCCATGGCGGCACTGCGGGAAGCGTCACGTCGGTTACCACCTTGCCCAGCCTGATTGGCAGCATCATGCTGCCCCCTGCCACAGCAGCGACCGGCAACAATTTTGCAGAAATCCCGAATGGACGCACGCTGTCCGGTCGTGTGTTTCTGGACTTCAACAACAACGGTTTGTTGGATGGTGGTGACTACGGGTTGGTGGCACAAACCCTCAACCTGACGGGCCTGGACGCCAATGGCAATGCCGTGTCCCGCAGTGTGAGCACGGTCGCAGACGGAAGCTATAGCTTCACCGGCTTGCCCGAGTCTAGTGCCGCTGCTTACACCGTTACCCTGCCAACGGTCCCGCCGGGCACCAGCAATGGCATTAGCAGTGTCGGCAGTACCGGGGGTACGGCTACAGCAGCGACGGTGTCTCCAGCAGCCATAGCAGGCATCAACCTCATGGCGCTCAATATAGTGTCAGCAAACAATAACTTTGCCGTGATTACAGGGCCAGCGCCGGACTTGACGATTGCAAAAACCCATAGCCCGTCGAGTTTTGCGGCAGGCAGCTCCAGCGCTTACTACACCATCACGCCCGGCAATGTGGGCACCCGGCCCAGCGCCGGTCAGATCAGCATCGTCGACACGCTGCCAGCCGGCATTACCCTGGCCCAGTTGGCCACGGGCAACGGCTGGACCTGTAGTGGTGCGGTGGGCGCCAGCAGCTTCACCTGCACCTCGATGGATGTGATTGCCGCCGGTGCCACCGGTCAGACCATTCGCGCCCGTGTGGCTGTGGCCAGCGGTTTGAATGGCCAGATACTGACCAATACCGCAGTCATCTCTGGCGGAGGTGAGCCGGTGGCCTTGAGCTACAACAACACCGCCACCGATGATGTGGTGGTTGCCAGCTCTGCGGCGGTCACCGGCCATGTCTGGCTGGACAAGAACCATGACGGCAAATTTACTGTCGGCTCTGCCACCGACGTGGGACAGGGCGGCTGGACCGTGGAGCTTTTGCTCGGCGGTGCGCTGGTGGGTAGCACCACCACACTCTCAGATGGCAGCTACACCCTGGGCAATCTGGCTCCGGGTAGTGGCTATCAGCTGCGCTTTCGCAACCCGACCACCAACCAGATTTGGGGCAAGGCCGTGCCCAATGAAACCGGTGCCACCTTTGCGAGCGGTGTGGCCGCAGGTAGCACAGACGGCGCAGGCTTGCGCACTGGCGCCAACCCGGCTGGTGCCGTGGTCGGTGACGGCACCCTGTCCAATCTGACGCTGACCTCGGGCACCACGACGGTTCAGCAAAGCCTGCCGCTGGACCCGGCCGGTGTGGTGTATGACGCCGTGACGCGCCAACCGGTGGCCGGTGCCGTGGTCACCATCAGCGGCCCCTTCAACTTTGTACCGGCCACCGATCTGGTAAGTGGACAGGCCAACTTCACTACGCAAATTGACGGGCTCTACCAGTTTCTGTTGAATGCCACAGCGCCTGCCGGGCAATACACGCTGAGCATCAGCAGCTACCCTGCTGGTTATTCCACCCAGCCCTCGGCGCTGATCCCGGTTTGCACCACGGCACTCACGGTGGGTTCCACACCAGCACCGGCATTGGTGCAAACCAGCGATGCGGCGCCGGCGACGAGCGCCACGCTGCATGTGCCAGCCGCTTGCCCGTCCAGTAGCTCCGGGCTGGCCACCAGCAACCAGGCTACGACGCAGTACTACAGCAGCTTTGTGCTGTCAGCGGATTCGGCCAATGTGGTCAACAACCACATTCCCCTGGACCCGCTCTCGGGCAGCGGTTTTGTGTTGAGCAAGACGGCCGATAGGCGCATCGCCCAGATTGGCGACTCGGTGCGCTACACGGTGGAGGTTCGGCTCAATGCCTCAGGCATCCTGCCGCAGGTGACGGTGCGTGACCGCTTGCCCCCAGGCTTTACCTTCATACGCGGCACGGTGCAAATCAACGGTGTGTCCGCCCCCAATCCCATGGGTGGCTTGGGCCCGGTGCTGGGCTTTAACCTGGGCAGCTTGCGCGGCATCGGTGTCGCGACAGGCACGGCGCCACAGCTTATCAAGCTGCAGTACCGCGTGCGTGTGGGTGTGGGTGCGGCACAGGGCAATGGCATCAATACCGCTCGCGCCATTGGTTGCAGCCAGGCAGCAGGTTGCCTGGACCCGGCGACGCTGCAGCCCATCACGTTGAGCGTGCAGTCCAATCAAGGCCAGTACAAGGTGGAGGTCAGCGGTGGCGTGTTCACCGACGAGGCCTGTGTGCTGGGCAAGATCTTTGTGGACTGCAACAACAACCACGTGCAGGAGCCGGAAGAACTGGGTATTCCCGGTGTGCGTCTGTATTTTGAAGACGGCTACTACATGGTCAGCGATGTGGAGGGAAAATACAGCCGCTGTGGCATCGCGCCGCGCAGCCATGTGCTGACGGCAGACCCCAGCACCCTGCCCAAGGGCGCACGCCTGACCACCAGCAGCAACCGCAACCTGGGAGACGCCAACAGCCTGTTCATTGACCTGAAAAACGGCGAGCTGCACCGGGCCGACTTTATTGAGGGTAGCTGTTCCAACCTGGTGCTGGAGCAGGTCAAGGCCCGCCGTACCCAGGGCGAGGTGCGATCGGTAGAGACGGAAAAAGGACCGGCCTTGCGTTTCCAGAGCAAGTCTGCGGCCTATCCGCAGCAGGGCACGGACAGTGCCAACCAGCCGCTGGTTCAAACACGTCAGGGAGCCGGCGATGCGCGCTGAAAATAACTTTATCCAGAATCCGCGTTCGCGCCTGAGCCCGCTGCGTGCGGTGCATAGGGCCTCGCGCTATTCGGTCGTCACGCTGGCCATCATCAGCGCGCCGCTGGCCTGGGGACAAAGTGATGACGGCCGCTATGCCAGCGATGCCATGGCGCAGCGTAGCCCCTGGGCTCCGGCCAGTACGCCGCTGTACCCGCTGGCCAACCCGACCGAGGCCATTGCAGAGCAGAAGAGCAAGGTATTCCATGCGCAGGTCGGTCAGATCGATTACAGCGTCAATGCCACGGCCGCCCACCTGATCGTGGAGGTGGACCGCAACGGTGTTGCTGCCGACGGCCAGACGCCGGTTGGCGTAACGGTGCGGGTGCTCGGGCAGGACGGCAAGCCGCTGGCCAACACCGTTTTCGCCACGGTGGAAACCACGGGTGGGCGTTTGCTGCTGCCCGGTGCCGCCACCGACGAAGCCGGGCCCGGCGCCAAGGATGCTGACAAGACCACTGCGGGCGTGCAACTGGAAGTGCGCAACGGAGTGGCACGCTTCAAGTTGTTGGCGCCGGTGTCACCGCAGGACGTGCAATTGCGCCTGACCGTAGGCGCGCAAGAGGCCTCCGGGGTGGTCAGCTTTGTGCCTGACATGCGCCAGATGGTGGCCGCCGGTTTGATTGAAGGCGTCATCAATATTGGCAACGGCGGCAGCCTGCTCAGCCCGGCGCGCAACGACAGTGGCTTTGAGCGCGAGATCCTGCACTTCAGCAATGTGTTTGCCGATGGCAGTGGCAGTGCCGCTGCGCGTGCTGCCTTCTTTCTCAAGGGCGTGGTCAAGGGCGAATATTTGCTCACCGCATCCTATGACTCGGACAAGGAGGTGCGCTCGCGCCTGCTGTCGGACATTCAGCCCGACACCTTCTATCCGGTGTATGGCGACGCTTCGCTCAAGGGCCAGGACGCCAAGTCTTCCACCGCTCTGTACGTTCGCATCGACAAGGACAAGAGCTATTTGCTGTATGGCGACTTTGCCACCGGCGACGGCTTCAGCCAGCGCAGCGGCGGCGGTGCCGTGGCCGCGTTGCAGCAGCGCAGCCTGGGTGCCTATAACCGCAGCGTCACTGGCGTGCGCTGGCATTACGAAAAAGACGGCGCAACCGGCAATGTGTTTGCCATCAACGACACCTTGCACCAGGTGGTGCAGGAATTTGCCAGCCAAGGCAGTGGCCCTTACGGCTTGAGCAACAGCGGCGCCGTGCAGGACTCGGAAAAAGTCGAGGTGCTGGTACGCGACCGCAACATGCCTTCGCGCATCCTGAGCGCCCGCCAGTTGATGCGGTTGAGCGACTACACGTTTGAGCCCTTTAGCGGGCGCATTGTGTTGAACCAGTTTCTGCCTTCGTTGGACCCGGATCTGAACCCGGTGTCGCTGCGCGTGACCTATGAAGTGGACCAGGGCGGCGACGCCTTTTGGGTGCTGGGTGCCGACGGACAGTTGCGCATCAATGCCCAGTTGGAGCTGGGCGGCTCGCTGGTGCAGGACCAGAATCCGCTGGCCGCCAGCCAGCTCAGCAGCGCCAACCTGAGCTGGCGCGTCAATCCGTCCACCCAACTGGTGGTCGAGGTCGCGCAAACCACGGCTACCGTCAATACCAACCCGGTGAATCAGAGCACCTTGCCCGGCTTTACCGGCCAAAGCGGCAGCATTTCCGGCCAGGCCTGGCGGGTTGAGCTGGCGCATGAGGCCGAGCGCACCGAGGCCCATGTGTTCGTCGGCCAGTCCGACCCCACCTTTAACAATCTGGCAGCGCCGCTGTCGGGCGGCAAGTCCGAAGCCATGGTGCAGGGTGCGTTCAAGCTCTCGGATGCCACCAAGCTGTATGCCCAGGCCCAGCGCAGCGAAGACCGCAACCCCGGCATGGCCCGCAGTGAAGAGGGACAGGTCGGCGTCAAACACCACCTGTCGGAGCGGTGGCTGCTGGACGTGGGCCTGCGCACCATGCGCCAGACCGACGGCACGCTGGCCACCGGCTGGACCTCACCGTTTGCCTCTACTGCGGGCCTCACCGGCAGCATGGCCAGCGGCTCCGGTGGCGGTGCCGTAGGCTTTGGCAACCAGGCGATTGACCCGACAACGGGTCTGCCGTCGATCCAGAACGGCGGCCAAGTACCAACCAGCCCTCAGGGCACCGGTCTGCGCAGCGATACGCTGCGGGTCGGTCTGGGCTTCAAGGCCACCGAGCGCCTGACGCTGGGCGCTGAGGTGGAAGGCTCCATTGGCGGCGAACCCCGCAACCGCTACGCCTTGGGCGGCGACTATGCCGTGGCCGAGCGCACCCGGCTGTATGTCCGGGCGGAACAGCAAACCGGCCTGTCCAGCCCGGACGCGATCACCGGCGCCTCCAGCAATAGCAATGCATTGGTGTTTGGCGTGGGCAGCTCCTACTGGAACGATACCCAGCTCTTCAGCGAATACCGGCTGCGCGATGCGGTCAGCGGCCAGGACTTGCAACTGGCCTCGGGTGTGCGCAACAGCTGGAACCTGGACGTTGGCCTGCGCGCCAACGCCGCCTACGAGTGGACGCAGGTGGTGTCGGGCGCCGCGCCCACCACCCAGGCCGTGTCGCTGGGGCTAGACTATACGGCGCACCCGCTGTGGCGCAGCTCCACCAAGTGGGAATACCGCATCAGCGGCGATGTGGCCGGAACGCCGGACAACGAGGCCTTCACCACCACACTGTGGCAGGTGATGGCGGCGCGTAAGATCAGCCGCGACTGGACCTTTCTGGCGCGCAACTACCTGCTGGAAACCGACTACCAGAGCCACGGCAGCGTGCTGCAGGACCGGGTACAGGCAGGAGTGGCCTACCGCGACAACGACCGCAACCGCGTGAATGCGCTGGCCAAGTACGAGTACAAGACCGAGCAGGACGACAGCAACGCCAGCGTGGGCGCGCTCAGCAGCCGGGCACATATCGTCTCCGTCTTGGCCGACTACCACCCCTCACGCCCCTGGTGGGTCACCGGCCGCGTGGCCGCCAAGTGGCAACAAGACCTGTTTGAGGGTGGTGTGTCCGACGCCTTCCAGGCCCAACTGTATTCGGGCCGCATGACCTATGACATTACCGAGAACTGGGACCTGGGCGTGATGGCTTCGGCGCAAATGGGCCAGTACGGCGCTCTGCAAAAAGCAGTGGGCGTGGAGCTTGGCTATTTGGTGCAGCAAAACCTGTGGCTTTCAGTGGGCTACAACGTTTCCGGCTTTTCCGCCGACAGTGACCTGGCCGGCTACGACTACACCAGCGAAGGGGTCTACCTGCGGCTGCGCTTCAAGTTTGACCAGGATCTTTTCTCCGGCAGCAACCAAAACATCAATCGCGCACTGGACCGCTAGGCAGCACGCAGACCCACACCATTATGAAAAAGACCACACTTTTCCTGGCCATGGGCCTGGCCATGAGCGGACTGGCCAGCGCGCAGTCGCAACTGGCACCCGAGGCACAGCGCATCTCCGACGCCGCCATCCATGCGGATTACCAGACCTATCAGAGCCTGCAGCGGCGCATCCACCGGCTCAACGAAGCCGGCGTTCCGGTGCGCGACTACCACTTGAGCAAGGCGCAATGCTGGCTGGATGTGTCGCTGCACGAATACACGCGCAACGACCGCAGCGCCTTCCCGCAAGAGGCGATGGGCGAGTCGGAAAAACTCATCGTCGGATTGGAAACCAAGACCACGCCGCTGTCCGTAGATACAGCGCTGATCAACGGCGCCGCCCGCCTGCGCCCGGACCTGTGGGCGCGTACCCAAGATCTGAAGCTGGGCAGCGGCTTTGCCTGCGCTAGCCAACAGGTCGCCTGTGCTGAAGTGGAACTGGTGCACGCGGGAAATGAATTCAACCAGCAGCAGTGGCGCCACGCCAAGCCCTATGTGCAAATCGCGGAAGACCTGGTGACGGATGCCAGCGAGTCGGCCGCCCACTGCGCCCCGGCGCCGACTTCTCTCAAGGCGCTGCCCGAGGCGCCAGCCTGCGTGCCCGCTGTCTGCACCCCCGCGCCGGAGCAAGTGGCGCTGTCGGCGCAGGTGTTGTTTGACTTTGACAAGTACACGCCTGACCATATTCGCAGCCGCTCGCGCTCGGAGCTGGACGCCTTGGTGGCGCGCGCCAAGCGCGAAGGAATCCACATTGAGAAACTGAACCTGGTGGGACATGCCGACCGCCTCAACAGCACCGGCAACAAGGACTACAACCAGCAGCTATCCCAACGGCGGGTGCAAAGCATCAGCGAACTGTTGTCCGCGCAGGGTCTGGTAGTTTCCAGCAGCAGCATCGATGCCAGAGGCGACAGCGAGCAGGTAGTGGCCTGCCAGACACAGTTCAAGAAGCGCGCCGAACTCGAAGAGTGTTTGTTGCCCAACCGCCGGGTCGATGTGGAGCTGACCGGCGTGCGCCGCTAGCGTTTATAGCGCGTAGTGCTCCTGCAATGCATGGCAAAGAGGCAGCGCCCGCTCGAACGCTAGGTCTGCAATGGCCGCTTCCATTGCCTCTAGTTCTTCTCCCGAGGCGGCGCCGAACTGTTGCTGCAATTGCGCCATCGCATGCACTGACTCCATGTCGCAGGCCTGCAGCAATTGCGCCATGGATTGCAAGGCCTTGAGCAGCGCAGGCCGGTCCAGAGGCGGTGCGGAACTGCCAGCCTGGTCCCGACCCGCTGTCACCGCATGGTCCTGCTGCAAGACTTCCAGCAGCGCCAACAATCCTGGCAGCGCGGCCTCTATGAATTGGCAGGCGTGCGCGCCAGCGGACAGAGCTTGTTCCCTGGTCGGCTTTGGTGCCATGGACTTTTCTGCGCCGGCGGTCTCAGAGGCCAGCAGCGTGACCCCCAAGGTTGCAGCCAGGCCCTTGAGCGTATGCAGCAGGCGCTTTGCATCATTCGGCGTGGCGGCTTGCAGCTGATCCGGCATGGCCTGCAGATCGCGCACAAAGCTCATCAGCGTGCGCCGGTAGACATCCTGCTTGCCACCCAAACGGTGGAGCGCGGCGGCGAGATCCACGCCCGCCGCAGTAGCGGCTTGCACCAGGTGCGTGCTCAGTACGGGGCTCTTGTCCGCAGCGCTTACCAGGGCGCCAACCCACTGCGCCTGCTTGCGTAACACTCGCACCAGGTCATTCAAGTCAAAGGGCTTGCCAATATGGTCGTTCATGCCCGCAGCCAGACAGGCCTCGCGGTCCACGGCCATGGCATTGGCGGTCATGGCCACAATCGGCAGTGTGCTCAGCCTCAGGTCTTGGCGAATCAGTCTGGCGGCCACAAAGCCATCCATCACCGGCATCTGCAGGTCCATCAGCACAACGTCAAATGCCGCTCCGGTTGCGGCCAGGGCCTCCACCGCCTCCCGGCCATGGTTGGCGATTTGGACCACGGCGCCCTCGTCTAGCAGCAGTTCGCGCGCCACTTGCTGGTTGTTCAGGTTGTCTTCAACCAGCAGCAGGCGCATGCCTTCCAGCCGGCGCTGTGCATGTGGCGCGACGCGGCGCGAAGTCTGTGGTTGCAGCTGCTCGGCACGGGCATCCAGCACCGCCTTGAGCAACATGGAGGCGGTCACCGGCTTGACCAGAAAGCCGTCTAGTAATGCCTGTTCGGCGGCACTGCGCTGGGACAGCATCTCGCGGCCATGGGCGGTCAGCATCACCAGCATGGTGGGCTGGATGTTGCTGCTTGTTGAATGGGCCTGCAGCTCACGCAGCTTTTTGCTGGTCTGCCAGCCGTCCATGCCAGGCATGCTCCAGTCCACAAAGATGGCTTCGTAGTGAATGCTCTGGTCTGCACGCTGCTGCTGCAGGTCCAGCGCCTGTTCGCCACTCTCGGCCAGGTCGACCTGCCAGCCCAAGGATTGGCCCATGTGAACCATCACTTCGCGCGCCACGGGGTTGTCGTCAATTACCAGCACACGCCACGACGCGCCTTCTGCACGTTCGCGCTGGCGTTCCTGTTCGTCGCTGGCTGCCGCAATCGGCAGGGTCACCGTGAAGAAGAAGCGGCTACCCCGGCCCAGCTCGCTTTGCAGCTCCAGCTCGCCACCCATCAGGGCGACAAAGCGCTGGCTGATGACCACGCCCAGTCCTGTTCCACCAAAGCGACGTGTGGTGGACGACTCGGCCTGAGTGAAGCCGCTGAAGATGCGAGCCTGGTTCTCTGGGGCAATGCCGATGCCGCTGTCGCGCATGCTGAATTGCAGCGTGACCACATCGTCGGTACATAGCAGCACCTGGATGGATAGCACCACCTCGCCCTGCGCAGTGAACTTGATGGCATTGCTGCCCAGGTTCAACAAGACCTGCTGCAAGCGCATGGCATCGGCCACCAGGTGCCGCGGCAGCAGGGGATCGATGTCGAACAGCACCTCAATCGGCTTATCGCCCACGTTGGTGGACAGAATGACCGAGAGGTCGCGCAGCATCTGGTCGACCGCAAACGGGTGCGGGTCCAGCTCCATCTTGCCGGCCTCGATCTTGGAGAAATCCAGCACCTCGTTGAGCAGGCTGAGCAAGGCGCGGGCCGCACCTTCGCTCTTGGCAGCGTAGTCTTCCTGTCGCGTGGTGAGCTCGGTCTTGCGCAGCAGCGTGAGCATGCCCAGAATCGCGTTCATTGGCGTGCGGATTTCGTGGCTCATATTGGCCAGAAACTGGCTCTTGGAAAGCGATGCGGCCTGCGCCGCCTCGGTAGCCTGCATCAGCTCTGTGATGTCGGTGCGGATGGAGATGTATTTTTCGATCTGTCCCTCACTGCCGATAAACGGGGCAATCAGCGTGTCTAGCCAATAGAGGCTCCCGTCCTTGCGCAGATTGCAGACCTGGCCGCGCCAGGGCGAGCCGCTGGAAATGGTTTTCCACATCTCCTCCCAGAAGGCGCTTGGCTGCACGGCGGAGCTGAGCACGCGGTGATTTTTACCAATCAGCTCGCCGCGTCCGTAGCCGCTGATCTGACAGAACGCGTCGTTGACCTCTGTGATGCGTCCGCCCCGATCGGCGACGGACACGATCGAATGCACATTGAGCGTGGACAAGAGAGCCTGGTTGTCCCGCAGGGCCATCTGCAAATCCAGGGTCATGTCATGGGCCAGTCTTTCCGCGCGCAAACGTCCACCGGCCTGTTGCCGCAGCATGGTCGCCAGCAGTGCGCTGATCAGGGTACCCGCGCCAAACAGCAGCCAGGGAAAGCCCAGATTGAAGGATGCGTCAAAGGCCGGAGTGCTTTGCATGTTGAGCGTCACACTGCGCCCAGGCAATTGCAAGGGTTTGCGCAAGGCGTAGCGTCTACCCGCTAAGTGCTTGGTCCCTGCCGCGACTTGCTGAAGGTCCTTGCCGGCATCAAACATCAGCGTCCCCGCGCTGGAGTTGATGGGGGAATCCACAATCTCGAAATCAAGCATACCGGACTGCACGTCGGGCATGCCCTGAAGTACCTCGGAAATCACAATCGGCGCATACAGCACGCCTACCAGCGCCGCACGCCTCTCCTTCGGTATATCGATGGGCGCGCCGTAGCGGTACACCGGAACGTACAGCAACAAAGCGGGCAATTTCTGGTCGTCCTGTACCAGGGTAATCGTCCCGGTGACGGTCGCGGCGCCGGTATTGATAGCCTGCTGCAGGCCTGCGCGCCTCAGCGCTTCCGAACCCACGTCGAGTCCCTGCGCCCCCTTGTTCCTGGCCGCTGGCTCTATGTATTTGACGATGAACAGGTCCAGCTTGTTTTTGTCCGCCAGTTGTTGAATGGAAAATCCCGCTGCGCCATCGGCTTGTTCCCCGGCTACAAATGCCGCCAGCGCGCTGCGCTCCACCCGTTCAATAAAACCAAAACCGCGAACCCCGGGGAACTCCGTGTCCATGTCGCGTGACAGCACAAGCCTGCGGAATTCCTCGCGCCTTATTTTTTGATCTTTGGCCAAGTAAGGTCCGCGCACACCGTGCAGGCCGCGCACCACCTTGTCTAGGCGGGCGCTGACCTCCAACTCGGTGCGCTCCGACAGGTGCTCAAACGCCGTCTTGGCATTTTTGTCAATTTGACGATACTGGAAATAGGCGCCCGTTCCCGACAGCGCTACACCAGCAAAAAACAGCAACAAGGCATACCAAGTCGCTGCACTTGGCGAGCGCATGTTCTGAGGCTTCATAGGTGGCGTTTTCATTGTGTGCTTCGAGGGCCGCGCTGGTGTGCGCTCCTCACCGCAAGACCGTCCCCTCTCCCGAAGCGTTCCTGCATCCGGTCCGGAGCATAGCGCATAGGCGCCCGACTGGCTGCTTGAGCGCTAGTCGATGTCGGCGGTCTGGCGGTCATGGCTCCAGCGCTGCAAGGCGGCGCCGGCAATGATGCTGGGCACCACCCACAGGGCTTCCGGGTTACCCAGACCGATGGATGCAATGGCCGGTCCAGGGCAGTAGCCGGAAATGCCCCAACCGATGCCAAACAGGGCGGAACCGATGAGCAAAGGCTTGTCGATCGCCAACGCCTGCGGCATATGGAACAGGCTGTCCCACAGCGGTGCGCCGCGTTTGAAAGTCAAAAAATAGCCCAGCGTGCTGAGCACCACCGCACCGCCCAACACCAGCAGCAGGCTGGGGTCCCAATGGCCAGCAAGATCCAGAAAGTTCAACACCTTGTCGGGGTTGGTCATCTGTGCCAGCGACAGGCCAAGGCCGAACACCAGACCGCTCACAAGTGCTGCCAGATTGCGCAGGGTGGCCTTGCCGCTCATGTGCTCAGCCCCAGCACATGCCGAACCACATAGGCGCTGAGGATGGCCACGCCCAAAAAGGTGGCCGTTGCCACCAGTGAACGCAGGGAAATACGTGCCAACCCGCAGACACCGTGGCCGCTGGTGCAGCCATTGGCCTGTGCCGTGCCATAGCCGGTCAGCAGGCCGGCAGCAATCAGCAACCAGATTGGAAAGCCCTGGCGCAGTGGCGTGGTGGCAAACAGGCCATAGAGCGCCGTGCCGCCAATCAGTCCGAGCAAAAACAGCAGGCGCCAGAGTTGCGTGGCCGAAGGTTTGACTAAGAGACCGGTGAGCATGCCTGTGACACCGGCAATGCGGCCATTGAGCCAGAGCAGGAGCACGGCGGAGCTGCCAATCAGCAGGCCGCCGGTAAGCGCGTGAAGTGGAGTGAATTCAGTCATGTGTCGATTATCGGGCGCGTACCGCTGATGGGGACGCGCTCCCTTGGAGCGCGGCTTTTGATTCAATATTTAGGTGGCGGCAAGTGCCTGGTCCAGGTCGGCCAGCAGGTCGTCAATGTGCTCAATGCCGATCGACAGGCGCACCGCGTCTTCCGGCACGCCGGCCTTGACCAGCTCCTCGGGGGAGA
>Ga0214165_1000236_pt1 | contig 44284 bp, 42 predicted proteins | sample TroBogypolimnion_34_FD_153004 | JGI IMG/M metagenome (GOLD analysis project Ga0214165, IMG submission 153004) | Freshwater microbial communities from Trout Bog Lake, WI - Practice 03JUN2009 hypolimnion v3 | ecosystem: Environmental > Aquatic > Freshwater > Lake > Hypolimnion/Profundal zone ... | reverse complement strand
ACCATGTGGGAAATGATCGACCCAAGCCCGAAGTTCAGGCTCACACCTCGTTGGAATCACGGACACCGCTTCAGGCTCACACCTCATTGGATAAGGCTATTCGTTGCTGGACAAGGCCCTTGCTGCTAGCATTGAAGTGAATTCTTAAGTTTCGCTGATCACTGATTGGCATGTTTCAGGGGATAGTTTTGATCTCTTTGGGATCCTTGTTCAACCGTAAATCTCCTCCCATGCTGGGTTTGGACATCAGTTCTTCGAGCGTCAAGCTGGTTGAGTTGGGGCAAAACAAAGCGGGGTCGCTGGTGCTTGATCGCTGCGCGATCGAGCCCCTGGAGAGAGGATGGATTACCGACGGCAATATCGAGAAGTTCGACGAGGTCGCTGACGCTGTGCGTCGACTGGTCAAGAGAAGTGGAACCAAGACCAAGAATGTGGCGATGGCGTTGCCTCCATCGGCTGTCATAACGAAGAAGATTACGCTTCCCGGCAGCATGTCCGACTCGGAGTTGGAGCTGCAGGTCGAGATTGAAGCCAATCAGTACATCCCTTTTCCGCTGGATGAAGTCAGCCTGGACTTTTGTGTCGTTGGCCCCAGTGCGAACTCGGCCGGCGACATTGAGGTCCTCATTGCGGCATCACGAAAGGAAAAGGTTCAGGATGTTCAGGGCTTGGCTGAGGCCGCAGGCTTGAAGCCGGTGATCGTGGATATAGAGTCATATGCGTCGCGCCTGGCGACCAGTCGCCTGATCGAAAATCTTCCCAACAAGGGGGCGGGCAGTATTGTGGCTTTGTTCGAGGTCGGTGCCTTGACCACGAGCATGCAGGTTATTCGCAACGGTGAGGTTTTGTATGACAGGGATCAGGCCTTTGGTGGCGCCCAATTGACCCAATTGATTGTGCGTCAGTATGGTTTTTCCCTCGAAGAGGCGGAAAGCAAGAAGCGCAGCGGAGAGTTGCCGGATGATTACGAGTCTATTGTGTTGAGGCCCTTTGTGGAAAGCATGGTCCATGAAATCGGGCGTGCCCTGCAATTTTTCTTCACGAGCACGCCGCACAATAAGGTCGACTGTGTGATGCTGGCGGGTGGGTCTGCCGCCTTGTCTGGCCTGACTGCCGCTGTGACGAAGCACACCACTTTCGCGTGCAGTCTGGTCAACCCGTTCGATGGCATGGAAATCGGCGAATATGTTCGGCTGAACAAGATGACCCGCGAGGCACCGTCCTACCTCACTGCATGCGGTCTGGCCCTGCGGAGGTTCATGCGGTGATTCTGATCAACTTGCTCCCGCACCGGGAGGCGGCACGAAAGCTGCGTCGCGACCAGTTCAACATCAGCTTAGGCGCTTCTGCGCTGGTTGGCGGATTGCTTGCCGGCATCATCTTTCTTTGGTACCAGGGGCAAATTTCCAAGCAACAAGCGAAAAATCAGGTGTTGCAAACCGAGATTAAGCGCTTTGATGCGCAAATCAAGGATATTGCAACTCTTGAGGCGGAAATCACGGCACTGCGTGCGCGCCAACAGGCTGTCGAGGACTTGCAGGCCGACCGGAATCTGCCAGTTCACCTGTTGACTGAACTGGTTCGGCAGGTCCCTGACGGCATCTATATTGCCAGTATGCGCCAGGACAACCAGAATGTGACCCTGCAAGGTGTTGCCCAATCGAACGAGCGAGTGTCCGAGTTCTTGCGCAATCTTGGCAACAATACACCGTGGTTTTCCAAGCCGGAACTTGTTGAAATTGTGGCCGGATCGGTCACTCTGTCACCTCGTGACCAGCGACGCGTTGCCAATTTCAGCATTCGTGTTCATTTGACGCGCGCCAGCGAGGCTGAGCAGGCACGTTTGGCCGCCAGCGCCGCAGCGCCCCTCGTCGCGGCCTCGTCTCCTGTCAAGCCATAGAAGCGACAACATGGCAAACAAACTCTCATTGAAGCTCGATTTGCCCGTGTTGCAGGAACAGCTGCTGGCGCAATTTCGCAATTTGGATCCGAAAAACCCAGCCAGTTGGCCGGCCCTTCCAAGATACGCCCTGTTCTTGGGGATCACGATTGCCCTGGTTGTCGCCCTATGGTTCTCGTGGCTCAGTTCATCTCAGGATGAGTTGACAGGGGAGCAGGCCAAGGAAGAGACACTTCGCACCGAGTACAAGGTCAAACTGGCCAAGGCCGTCAATCTGGAAGCGCTGAAAAAGCAGCGTGAGCAGGTGCAGCAGTATGTGACGCAACTGGAGAAGCAGTTGCCTAGCAAGGCGGAAATGGATGCGTTGCTTTCGGATATCAATCAAGCCGGGCTGGGGCGCAGCCTGCAGTTTGACTTGTTTCGACCGGGGCAGGTCGCGGTCAAGGACTATTACGCCGAACTGCCGATTGCGGTGCGGGTCAACGGACGCTATCACGATCTGGGGGCTTTTGCGTCGGACATTGCCAATCTTTCGCGCATCGTGACCTTGAACAACCTGACCATTGTGCCGGGCAAGGATGGGGCGTTGACAATGGATGCCACTGCCAAGACTTTCCGGTACCTCGATTCGGATGAGGTCGCCGCGCAACGCAAGGCAGCAGCACCAAAAGGGGCCAAGAAATGAAGCCGGCAGCTAGCCTGATGCTCTTGGCTGTGGTTCTGGTTCTGGTCGGATGTGGCGCTTCGAGTGAAGATGAATTGCGCCAATGGATGGCTGAACAACAAAGTCAGACCAAACCTAAAGTCGCTCCGATTTCCGAGCCCAAACAATTCAGACCCGAAACCTACAACCAGGTCAGCGTGACCGACCCGTTCAGCAACCAGAAACTCGCGCAGGCGCTCAAGCGCGATTCGTCGCAAGCGGCGGCTAACGGTGCTTTGATCGCGCCCGAGTTGGCGCGCCGCAAGGAGGCGCTGGAGGCATTTCCCCTGGATGTGATGTCGCTGGTCGGTACCTTGTCCAAGACCGGGCAACCCGTTGCCCTTGTCAAAGTCGAGAATCTGTTGTATCAGGTGCGACCTGGGAACTACCTTGGACAGAATTACGGGCGTGTGAGCAAGATCACGGAGACCGAAATCACACTGCGTGAAATCGTGCAGGATGCGATAGGTGAATGGATTGAACGCACTGCCACTTTGCAGTTGCAAGAGAGGTCGAAATGAACAAGCTGGATGATTGGGTCTTTAGGCGAATGTGGCAACGATGGTCCGTTGCCGCCGCGCTGTTGCTTGCTGCGCTGGCAGTGCAGGCGCAGAGCGCCATCGAAGCGGTGTCGGGTTCTCTTCAGGGTGGTGTCGAGGTCGTCAAGATCGATTTCTCACAACCCTTGGCCGCCCTTCCATCCGGGTTTTCAGTTCAGTCGCCTGCAAGGATTGCGCTCGATTTTCCTGGCATATCGAATGCCATGGGACGCTCAACGGTGGAGGTCAATCAGGGGAACTTGCGGTCGGTCACCGTGGTGCAAGTTGGCGATCGCACACGCGTGGTGTTGAATCTGAAACAAGCAACGCCCTACAAGGCGCAATTGCAGGGCAAGTCGCTTCTGGTGGTGCTTGAAGCCGCAGCAGGCGCAGCACCCGCTGCAACAGCGGCCCCTGTGTTTGCAGAAAGCCGCAGTCGCGACAGTTTGCCATTGAAGGATGTGGATTTCCGCCGCGGCGAAGAAGGTTCGGGCCGTATTGTCGTAAGCCTGCCGAATAACCAGGTGGGAGTCGATATTCGCCAGCAGGGGCAGACCTTGGTTGTCGAGTTCATGAAATCGACTTTGCCTGAAGGCATGCGACGCCGGCTTGACGTAACTGATTTTGCGACACCTGTGCAGACTGTGACAACTTTCCAGACTGGCGACCGTGTGCGCATGGTGATCGAGCCCAAGGGGCAGTGGGTTCATAGCGCCTATCAAAGTGACGATCAGTTCGTGGTGGAAGTCAAACCCTTGAAGGTCGATCCGTCCAAATTGACGCAGGGACCGGGATACAGCGGGCAGAAACTGTCGCTCAATTTTCAGAACATCGAGGTTCGCTCGTTGTTGCAGGTGATCGCCGACTTTACGAACTTCAACATCGTCACTTCGGACTCAGTGACCGGTGCGGTGACACTGCGATTGCAGGATGTGCCGTGGGATCAGGCTCTGGACATTATTCTGCAGGCCAAGGGGCTCGGCATGCGCAAGACGGAGAACGTGATCTGGATTGCGCCCAAGGATGAAATCCTCGATAAGGAAAAGAAAGAGCTCGAATCCAAGGTGGCGGTGCTCAACCTGGAGCCGGTGCGTACGCAGTCGTTCCAGATGAATTACGCCAAGGCCGAGGACATTGCCAAGCAATTGACCGGTGCTGGCGGTGGCGAAAAGAGCGCCGGGCGCACTCTCAGCGCGCGTGGCAGCGCGACCGCCGATTCGCGCACCAATCAGCTTTTTGTGACTGATGTACCGTCCCGCTTGGAGCAGGTTCTGCAATTGCTGCAAAAGCTTGATGTGGCGGTGCGCCAGGTGATGATCGAGGTCCGCATCGTTGAGGCTGGGGATTCCTTTGGCAAATCGCTGGGGGTCAAGTTCGGTGCGACCGATCTGCGGGCGCAACAAGGCGGCGACGGGGGTTATCAGATCGGCAGCAGCAACAACCGTATTGTTCTGGGGACTAGTTACAGCGATGCCGTGGCCGCCAGCGGCGCGGGTGGCAGCGTCAATACCAGCGGCAATTTTGTCAATTTGCCGGCCACGGCGCCAGTTGGTGCGGTTGGAAATCCGGCTACCTTTGCAATCTCGATTTTCAACAGCTTGTCGAACCGCTTTCTGAATCTTGAAATTTCCGCCCTCGAGGCTGATGACAAAGGCCGTGTCGTGTCAAGCCCGCGGGTGGTTACCGCCGATGGCAAGAAGGCCTTGATCAAGCAGGGCGACCAGATTCCATATCAGACCTGTGACAAGAACGGCAGCTGCACAACGACGTTCAAGGACGCCAACCTGCGACTTGAGGTGACGCCGCAGATTACGCCCGAGGGTGCCGTCATCATGGACTTGGATGTGAGCAAGGATACCAAGGGCGTCGATACCGCTGCCGGTCCCGTCATCAGCGGCAAGAACGTGACGACGCAGGTTCTGGTGGAGAACGGTGGAACGGTCGTGATCGGTGGCATTTTCGAACAGACCGAGTCAACCAATGAAACTGGGGTTCCCTGGCTGCGAGGTCTGCCGGTTCTGGGCAATCTGTTCCAGACAAAGAGCCGTACGGACAAGAAGACGGAGCTCCTAGTGTTTGTAACGCCACGGATCATCACGGAAAAGACGGGAAGCCGTTAAGTAAGACGGACGTTGTTGGTCATGGAATGACGTGCTATCAAATTGATTATTTGTTTGGTCGGCCTGCCGGGCTCCGGAAAATCCACTGTTGGTCGACAACTGGCCCGGCGTTTGCAGTTGCCTTTTTTCGATTCTGATTTGGTTATTGAGCGGCAATTGGGTTGCTCAATCCGTGAGTATTTTGAGCGCGAAGGCGAAGCTCGCTTTCGCGATGTTGAGGAATCGGTTCTTGATGATCTGTCGCAAAGTGAGCAAGGTGTACTGTCGACCGGGGGAGGGGCGGTCTTGCGCCCAGCCAACCGTCGGCATCTTCGGGCTCGCTGTCAGGTCGTCTACCTCAATTCTTCGCCCGATGAATTGTTTCGACGGTTGCGCCACGATGTTAGTCGCCCCTTGCTTCAGGTGGCCGATCCCCTTGGTCGCCTGCGCGATCTGTATGCTGTGCGTGATCCCTTTTACCGGGAAACAGCGCATTTCATCATGGAGACTGGTCGACCATCGGTTGCTTCGTTAGTTAATATGATTTTGGTGCAATTGGAAAAGGCGGGCGTCCTATTGCATCTGAGGTCACAAAGTGAGTGAAACGAGTACATCGCGATGTCTGTCATACGTTTGCGGCATAGCACCGGAAGGCAGGCTCGAACAAATGGGCGTTGAGCAAAGATGAGATATTTTTCGTCAGTAGTTGCGTACCCAGGGTTCAATCGAAGAGAGTGCGGTGCGGATCATCTTGTGTTGGTGCGTGCTCCACTAATGATAGCTAGCTTGTGTTGTTTATAAGCCGTCTTAGGGGCAGTCGTTGCGTTGTGGGCGTTGCCTGTAGAATGCCCTGGATGGTGATTGTTCGCGACGCGGAGTAGCTGTAAATTGCCGGCATTTTGCGTTTTGATAATGAAAATCGAGATTATTTTCCCAAGGGTCCAAAATGGAATTTATTAATGCGATCAGTTTCCAACACCGATTGATCCGGTTCCTGGCGGTATTCATTTCCACGATTGCCCTTGCAGCCTGCGGTGGTGGAGGTGGCTCAGCAGGCAGCCCCATCGGTTCTTCAGCAACTGGCGGCGGTTCTACGAATGCAGTTGCACTATTTACTTCAGCACCAAGTTCTGTGATTAGTGCAGTTGGTGCTTCGCCAAGTTATGTTATCGGCGGCGGCACAGCGCCCTATACAGCTAGCAGCAGTAACACAGGCGTTGCCACGGCAAGCGTCAGTGGGTCCACCTTTTCCATCAATGGCATTGCCAATGGAACAGCTCTGATAACTATTGTCGATGCCGTCGGGAAGTCGCTCAGCACGAGCGCCACGATTGGATCGAGTTCCGCGGCAACTGCGTTGTATGTAACCGCACCAAGGTCTGTTGCCATCGTAGTCGGCGCCAACCCAACTTATGTAATTGGCGGCGGGACGGCCCCCTATGCGGTCAGCAGTAGCGACACACGTATTACGACGGCGAGTGTAAGTGGCGCGACCCTGACGCTCAGTGGTGTTGCAGCGGGCACGGCACAAATTTCAGTGTTTGATTCAAATGGCGCGACGGTCGATATTGCCGTGAAGGTGGGGGCTAATTCTGCCGCTGCTACGCTGTACGTCACGGCGCCGGGTGCACTTACTATTTCAACAGGAGCCAGTCCTGCATACAGTATCGGCGGTGGCACTGCGCCCTATGTAGCCAGCAGTAGCAATGCAAGCGTTGCGACGGCAACTGTCGCAGGCGCCTCGCTGTCAATTACGGGGTTGTCGGCCGGTACGGCGCAAATTTCCGTGTTTGATTCGACCGGCACTGCCGTGGCGATTGGAGTGACTGTGAGCAGCGGGGGCGCGCCAACAGCCTTGTATACCACTGCACCGAGTGCAGTCGTTGTTGCGGCCAGCGGTGCAACAAGTTATCTCATTGGCGGAGGTTCCGCGCCTTACGTCGCCAGCAGCAGCAACGCCGGCGTGGTGACGGTGGTCGCGAGCGGAACGAACCTGACCATCACACCGGTGGCAGCCGGTACAGCCGTCGTTAGTGTGTTCGATTTGACCGGCGCTGTGGTGAAGGTGAACGTGACAGTCGGAACCGGTGGCACGGCGTTGTTTGTGACTGCTCCGAGTGCTCTTGCTGTCGGAGTTGGCGGAAATTCGACCTACACCGTTGGCGGGGGGGCAGCGCCTTACGTTGCGAGCAGCAGCAATGCCAGTGTTGTCGCGGCAGCAATCAGTGGTACGAGCCTGACTATCAGCGGTGTCGCAGCGGGTACCGCCCAAGTCAGAGTATTTGACTTGACCGGGAACTCAATCCAAATCAACGTGACCGTGGGTTCGGGCAGCGCGGCAAGCTTGTATATGACAGCGCCGAGTGCCATCACCGTGGCGCCGGCGGCCGTATCAACCTACGTTGTCGGGGGAGGCACGGCGCCCTACACCACCAGCACCAGCAATGTCCGGGTTGCAACCGTCACGGTCAGCGGAACGACCTTGACGATTACCGGTGTGGCAGCAGGTACGGCGCAGATTTCCGTATTCGATGCAACTGGCGCGTCGGTCAGCACCCTGACCACAGTCAGCAGCGGCGCTGCTGCAACGACCTTGTATGTGGCTGTGCCAAGCGCAATCACCATGGCGGTCGGCGCAACGCCGACGTATACCGTGGGTGGCGGCACCGGCCCGTATCTTGCAAGCAGCAGCAACACTGCAGTTGCCACGGCGAGCGTGAGCGGAACCACCCTGACCATTAGCGGTGTGTCAACTGGCACGGCACAGATCCTGGTGTTTGATGCGGCTGGTGCGTCCGTTGCAGTCAGCGTGACCGTCGGCAGTGGCAGTGCTGCCAGCCTGTACATGACAGCGCCGAGTTCAATCACCAGCGCGCCTGGTGCCGCTGTTACCTTCACGGTGGGTGGTGGCACGGCGCCTTACCTGTTAAGCAGCAGCAATGTGGCTGTTGCAACGGCTGGCCTGTCGGGAACGACGCTCACCATTACTTCCTTGGCGACCGGAACGGCGCAGATTTCGGTCTTTGATGCCAGTGGCAAGTCCGTCTCCACCAGCGTCTCAGTGGCGTCTGGTCCGGCAACTGCGCTGTTCACTACCGCGCCCGGATCTATTAATCTGGCGGTGGGCGAGGCAACGCCCAACTATGTCATCAGCGGTGGCACGGCCCCCTATGCAGTAAGCACCAGCAATGCCAGTGTTGCTACCGTTCTTGGAAGTGGTTCCAGTTTGGTCATCACCGGTGTGGCGCCTGGCACAGCGCAAATTACGGTTCTGGATGCCGTGGGTGCATCAGTGAAACTCAACGTAACGGTCGGCGGTAGCGGCATTCCGTTGTCCAGTACGGCACCAAGTTCGATTACCCTTGCCATTGGCGCATCCCCGTCGTACACAATCAGTGGTGGCACCGCGCCTTATACCGTGACTAGCAGCAACACTAGCATCGCCACAACCACAGGAAGCACCGGCACGGTCTTGACTGTTAATGGCGTAGCTTCGGGCAGCGCGACCGTTGTGGTTCGCGATGCGGCGAATGCAACATTCTCCGTCACGGTGAATGTGGACGCCGCCAGGGCGCTGCTAACCACAGCGCCAAGCCCAGTCACCATCGCAACAGGAACCGCTGGGAGCTACACCATCAGTGGCGGCACTGCGCCTTATACCGTGATCAGCAGTAATACGATTGTCTCGACGGCAAGCCTGGTTGGCAGCAATGGCTTGAATATTGCCGGCACAACGGCAGGATCGGCCCAGGTTCTCGTTTTTGATGCAGCGGGCAAGTCGGTAACGGTGGCGGTGACCGTTGTGTTTGCTGGCAATAGCACGGCGCTTTACACCACCGCACCGGTTCTTGGTGTGACTATTGGAACGAGTGGAACGGGCCAGTACACAATAGGTGGCGGAACGCCTGGCTACACTGTCAGCACCAGCAACGCGAGCGTGGCCACAGCCAGCGTGGTCGGGAGTACCTTGACGATCAACGGGATCGCAGGGGGTACAGCTACGATCAGCGTCCGCGATGGTGCAAGCGCCACGGTGTCGATTCCGGTCACTGTCGGGTCGGCTAATGCGTTGTTCAGCACGGTGCCTGCGACGCTTACGATTGCATTGGCGGCGGCGCCGACTTACACCATCGGTGGCGGCAGTGCACCTTACTCGGCAAGCAGCAGCAATGTGAGTGTTGTGACGGTAGGTGTGAGCGGTACTACCATGACCATTACGGCCATCGCGGCCGGTACAGCCACGGTCACTATTTTGGATGCCACAGGCAAGTCTGTGTCGAGCATCGTGACCGTCAGCGCCAGCGCGCCGACACCCTTGTTCACCACGGCTGACACCACGGCTATTGCGTGTCTGTCCGGGGGCTACAACGGATGTGTCACCATTGCCACGGGTGCGACACCAAGCTATGTGATTGGAGGCGGTACAGCGCCTTATGTTGCTGTCAGTTCCAATGTGGTTGTCGCCACAGCGAATATCGTGGGAACAGCGCTGACGATTCAAGGTTTGTCGGCCGGTGTCACGACGGTTCAAATAACGGACTCTCTGGGTGCCAAGAACACCATCTCGGTGACGGTGACACCACTTGCAACGACACCGCTGAGCGTGTTGCCGAGTTCCGTAACGGCGAACGTAGGTGATGTTCTGAACTTCAGCGTCAGCGGTGGCACTCCGGCCTATAGCGTCACTGTCAACAACATTAGCATCGCCACGGTTTCTACCGGTACGGTGGTCGCGAGCGGGGGCTCATTTACAGCGACCTTGCGCAATGTCGGAACGACCACGGTTGCGATAGTGGATACGGCAGGCCAGACCACTACCTTGACGCTGACCGTGGCGGCGCCGTCAACCCTGCTGCGCCTGTCGCCCAGTGCTTTGATGGTGGGTGAGGATTATTTGGGAACAATCCCTCTCAGCATTTACGGCGGTACCGCGCCTTATCTCGCATATACGAGTGACTTGGTGCTAAGTAGTGTGTCTGTTGGAGGGTCGACCTTGACTATTGGTTTGGGCTCCAAGGGTAATCGTTGTGTCAATACGGTTGATGCTGAGTTGGTTTACGTACCAGGTGGAACCTACAACATCACAATCACGGTGGTCGACACCCTCGGGGCTTCGGCAGTTAGTACGCTGACAATCAAAGACAACGGCAAAGGCGGGGCGGGGTGTTAAGCAGGGAATACTTTTGGTTAGGTGTAACAGTGTGGGAGCAGGGTGCCCACATTGGGGGGGGTGCGTGTCAGACCGGCCTGTGGGGCCAAGTCATGCTTGGTATGTCAATTGCCTGAGACCCACCCGTTGTCGTTCTTGAGAAATCGCATCGAGGCACTCCCCTTGGCCAAGGTGCCGCCCTGGTTGAGTTCAAGTTCGACTTCACACCGATATGCGTTATCGCCGTCCGCTTTGCAACCGATCTTGCGCACACTTCTTAGCTCGGGCTTGGGCGGCATTCCCTGCTTGCCTATGCGAAGTTCCATAGCGGCAGAGTCGGCTTTCATTTTTGATTCAACGGCTGCCCGCAGTTCCCCCTCCGTGGGAGAACCGCTGCAGGCTGATAGCGCCAAGCTCATCGCGACGGGAGCCAAAAGGAGGGGGGTATTTGAGCGGTTTGCCATTGTTGTCCTGAGTCGGGCCTGAGAAGAACTGCTGTAATCTGCCAAGCTGGTTGATGGTTTTTAGTTTAACAGTGGCGTTTCAAATGAGGCGATTCGAATTTTGATCGCCGTTAGCCTCTAAACTCGTGGCTATGAGCGCTACAGGTATTCAAACCGTTTCCATTGAACTGCAGGACCGCAGCTACCCGATTGCCATCGGGGCCGCCCTTCTCGACAATCCGCTGACCTATGCGAATCTGCCACGCGCCAGCAGCGCGCTGATCGTCACCAACACCACGGTCGCCCCCTTGTATGCGGACCGCCTGCAAAAGGCCTTGCAAGGCAAGTACACCAGCCTGCATCGGGTCATCCTGCCCGACGGTGAGGAATTCAAGACTTGGGAAACGCTTAACCTGATTTTTGACGCCTTGCTGCAGCATGGTTGTGACCGCAAAACGGTCCTGTTTGCCCTGGGCGGCGGAGTGGTGGGCGACATGACCGGGTTTGCCGCTGCGAGCTACATGCGTGGCGTGCCCTTCGTCCAAGTCCCTACCACCTTGCTGGCGCAGGTCGATTCGTCGGTCGGTGGCAAGACCGGCATCAATCATCCCTTGGGCAAGAACATGATCGGCGCGTTCTATCAGCCGCTTCAAGTGGTGTGTGACCTCGACACACTGAAAACACTGCCCGTGCGTGAACTCAGCGCCGGTCTGGCCGAAGTGATCAAGTACGGACCGATAGCCGACATGGATTTCTTTGGCTGGATAGAAGTCAACATGGCGGCCATGCTGGCGCGCGATTCTGTGGCGCTTGCGCATGCGGTCAAACGCTGCTGCGAGATCAAGGCCTCCGTGGTAGCGCAGGATGAACGGGAATCAGGCGTGCGCGCCATTCTCAATTTTGGACATACTTTCGGTCACGCGATCGAGGCGGGTCTTGGTTATGGTCAGTGGCTGCACGGCGAGGCCGTCGGATGCGGCATGGTGATGGCAGCCTGCCTGTCAGAGCGGTTGGGGCTGGTGGATGCCGCGTTGGTACAGCGTTTGAAAGCTCTGATTCAAAAGGCGGGGCTGCCGGTGAGCGCACCCCTTCTGGCGTCCAGCGATAACGCCGGACGTTACCTGGAGCTAATGCGGTTGGACAAGAAAGCACTGGGTGGCGATATCCGCTTTATCGTGATCGATGGGCCGGCGCATGCCAGCATGCGCGACGCACCGGATGCACTGGTGCGTGAGGTGATCGATGCTTGCTGTCTACGCATGTGACCCGGCGCAGTCGCGTGGGCGGCGTTTTGCGCAGACGCCTGCGCCCACGCGCACCGAGTTCCAGCGTGATCGCGACCGCATCGTGCACAGCAGCGCGTTTCGGCGTCTGGTCTACAAGACACAGGTCTTTCTCAACCACGAAGGCGATCTGTTTCGAACGCGGCTGACGCACTCGCTGGAAGTGGCGCAACTGGGGCGCTCGATTGCTCGTTCGCTGGCCCTCAATGAGGACCTGGTCGAAGCCATTGCGCTGGCGCATGACCTCGGCCACACGCCTTTTGGTCACGCTGGGCAGGATGCGCTCAATGAATGCATGGCGGTTTTTGGTGGCTTCGAGCACAACCTGCAAAGCCTGCGTGTTGTCGATCGGCTCGAGGAACGCTACCCGCAGTTCGACGGCCTGAACCTGAGTTTCGAGACCCGCGAAGGCATACTCAAACATTGCTCGCGAGCCCATGCAGAGCAACTCGAGCGCGGCGAGCCCGGCGGCGTCGGTCAGCGTTTCCTGGCGCAAACCCAGCCCAGTCTGGAGGCGCAGCTGTGTAATCTGGCCGATGAGATTGCCTATAACGCGCATGACATCGATGACGGCGTGCGCTCCGGGCTGATCACGCTCGAACAGCTGGCCGACATCGCGCTGTTTGAAGACTTCAGGCGTCAGGTGGTGGCCGGGTACCCGCATCTGCAGGGGCAGACACAAGACCGACGACTACTCTACGAAACCATCCGGCGAATGCTCAGCGCCCAGGTCTACGATGTGATCGCGGCCACCAGTGCAGCGCTGGAACGGGCTGGCCCGCGCAGCGTCTACGAGGTTCGTCAGCTCCCTCCTTTGCTGCAGTTCGGCGAGGACATGCGTGTCAAATCGCAGGCGCTCAAGCAGTTTTTGTTGCATCAGCTCTACCGACATCCCCGAGTGCTCGACACCACCGGGCGGGCCAAGCAGATGGTTCGTTTTCTGTTCGACGTTTATCTGGCGCGCCCGCACGAGATGCAGAGCCGTTTTCTGGCGCGTTCCGATGCGGCGCGCATGGCGCAGGACCCGGATCGCGCGGCGGCGCGAGTCGTTGCCGACTACATTGCCGGCATGACCGATCGTTTTGCGGGGCGCGAGTTTGATCGTTTGAGCAAACTCCAACTGTTGCCGGTTCAACCCGGTGGTTTCATTTAGGCAGGCAACATGGACCAGACTATTGAATTGGCTGTTGAAGACACACGTCGGTGGCTTGAACGTGCCGTGATCGGCCTGAACCTGTGTCCGTTTGCCAAGAGCGTGCATGTGAAGGGGCAGGTTCATTACGCGGTGAGCGCCGCCCGCAGTGCATCACAGTTGCTGGACGATCTGGTGCTGGAGCTCGAGGCTCTGATGGCCGAAGATGCGGCAGTGCGCGACACCACGCTGCTGATTGCGCCGGACTGTCTGGCCGACTTTCTCGACTTCAACGATTTTCTGGAGCAGGCCGACCAGGCGCTGGTCGATCTGGACCTGGACGGTGTCATGCAGATCGCCGCTTTGCACCCGCTGTTCCAGTTCGCCGGAACCGACGTGGATGACATCACCAATTTCACGAATCGCTCGCCTTATCCGACGCTGCATCTGCTGCGAGAAGAGAGCGTGGACCGCGCAGTGGCGGCCTTCCCGGATGCCGAATCCATTTTCGAAAAGAACATGCAGACCATGGAACAACTTGGACCCGAGGGCTGGGCTGCGCTCGGTGTCGGGCGCACACAAACATGAACAACAAGAAGATGCAATCCTCGATTGGCGTTGGTCCGCGTGCCAAGTCGCCCGAAACTGGCGTGATCGCGCCGGAAATCCGCCCCGGCCAGTCCATTGAACTGCTCAAGGAACTGCATATCCTGACGCTTGAGGGCAAGCTCAACCAGGATTCGCGTCGCAAGCTCAAGCAGGTCTACCATCTGTTCCAGTTCATCGAGAAAATGCTCCTGGAATTACCGGTTCAGCCCGACACCGGCATCACGCTGGCCGACCACGGCGCCGGCAAGTCGTATCTCGGATTCATTCTCTACGACCTGTTTTTCAAGGCGCGGCCAAGCGGCCATATCTATGGCATCGAGACTCGGCCCGAACTGGTGCAAAAATCGCGCGAACTTGCAGCGAGGCTTGGCTTTGAACGCATGTCGTTCCTGAACCTGACCGTGGCCGAGTCCGCCGGAGCCGATGAAATGCCCGAGCTCATCGATGTCGTGACTGCGCTGCACGCCTGCGACACCGCCACCGACGATGCGATCGCCTTTGGACTGCAAAAGCACGCGAAACTGATGGTCCTGGTGCCCTGTTGCCAGGCCGAAGTGGCCAGGCGCCTGAGCGAGCATAAGGCGCTCGCGCTGTCGCGCACACCACTGGCCGAACTCTGGCGCCACCCCCTGCACACACGCGAGATCGGCAGCCAGATCACCAATGTCCTGCGCTGCCTGTATCTGGAGGCATCCGGTTACCAGGTCACAGTGACCGAACTGGTTGGATGGGAGCACAGCATGAAGAATGAACTCATCATGGCGCGCTACACCGGGCAGAAAAAGCGCAGTGCCGCTGAACGTCTGCGTGCCCTGCTGCAAGAATTCGGACTCAGTGCGATGCTGGAGACGCGCTTTCGGCTTGATGCATTGGTGCCCGAATCGGTCTAGATATCATGGCGCGCTTACCCCGCCTAACCTTGCCCGGTTTCGCACACCACGTGATTCAGCGTGGCAATAACCGGCAAGCGATTTTTTTTACCAGCGCTGATTACCAGATGATGCTGGCGCTGCTGGAAGAGAGCGCCCGCAAGTTTGGGGTCGCCATTCATGCCTATGTGCTGATGAGCAATCACTTTCACCTGCTGGTCACGCCGCAGACTCAAGAGGGTTTGCCTCATATGATGCAGGCGATAGGCCGGCGTTACGTGCGCTACTTCAACGATGCACAGCACCGGAGCGGTACCTTGTGGGAAGGGCGCTACAAGTCGGCCCTGATCCAGTCCGAGCGTTACCTGCTGGCCTGCATGGTCTACATTGACCTTAATCCGGTCCGCGCCGGTCTGGCGGCGACACCGGCCGACTACCCGTGGTCAAGCCATGCGCACTACGCGGGTCTGCGGATCGACAAACTCATCACGCCGCATGCCCTGATGTGGGAACTGGGCAATACGCCTTTTGCGCGGGAAGCGGCCTATGCCGATTTGGTGCAGGCGGGCGTCAATCTGGCGCAGCAAGCGGCGCTGACCGATTCGACCCTGCGCGGCTGGGCACTGGGCGAGCCAGATTTTGTAGCAGATCTGCAAAAAAAGACCGAACGCCGCGTCAGCAAACTCGGTGCCGGGAGACCGGTCGTCATGCCAAAACAATAGAACCGACCTGCAAATTGTCTCTAAATGTTGGGTTCAGTGCTATCGTTTTAATGTGTCCCTAATTACACTTCCATAAATTTCTAGGGCCAATAATTGGAATCTGACCCCAATTAATTTGCTTGGCACTTTTGTTGCGTTGCGGTATTCTCTTCAGCTCTGATATTTTTAGGAACGCGCCATGACAACGGTTGCCGAGATCGCTCATCTCCAGGAACACGGTTTGTATTCTTCTGCTCAAGAGCATGACTCTTGTGGCGTGGGTTTTGTGGCCCACATCAAGGGCGCCAAGTCGCATGACATCGTCAAGAATGCGCTCAAGATTCTGGAGAACCTCGATCATCGCGGCGCCGTCGGCGCCGACAAGTTGATGGGTGACGGCGCCGGCATCCTGATCCAGTTGCCTGACGCGCTCTACCGCGAGGAGATGGCAGCGCAGGGCGTGACCCTGCCACCGCCGGGCGAATATGGGGTGGGCATGATTTTCCTGCCCAAGGAGCACGCCTCGCGCCTGGCCTGTGAACAGGAGATGGAGCGCGCGATCAAGGCCGAGCGCCAGGTGCTACTGGGTTGGCGCGATGTGCCGGTGAACCACGAGATGCCGATGTCGCCGAATGTTCGCAAGAAAGAGCCGGTTATTCGACAGGTCTTCATTGGTCGTGGCAATGACGTCATCGTGCAAGATGCGCTCGAGCGCAAGCTGTACGTGATCCGCAAGACGGCCAGCGCAAACATTCAGGCGCTCAAGCTCAAGCACAGCAAAGAGTACTACGTGCCCAGCATGTCGAGCCGCACGGTCATTTACAAAGGTCTGCTGTTGGCCGATCAAGTTGGCACCTACTTCTGGGATTTGTCAGATGTGCGCTGTGTCTCGGCTTTGGGTCTTGTGCACCAGCGTTTCTCGACCAACACTTTTCCCGAATGGCCCCTGGCGCATCCCTACCGCTACGTGGCGCACAACGGCGAGATCAATACGGTCAAGGGCAATTACAACTGGATGAAGGCGCGTGAAGGGGTCATGTCTTCCCCGGTTCTCGGCCCCGATCTGCAGAAACTCTACCCGATCACCTTCCCGGGTCAGTCGGACACCGCCACCTTCGACAACTGCCTGGAACTGCTGACGATGGCTGGCTACCCGATCAGCCAGGCCGTGATGATGATGATCCCCGAACCCTGGGAGCAGCACACCACGATGGACGAGCGCCGCAAGGCCTTCTATGAGTACCACGCCGCCATGCTCGAGCCCTGGGATGGCCCTGCTTCGATCGTGTTCACGGACGGGCGCCAGATCGGCGCCACGCTGGATCGCAACGGATTGCGGCCTTCGCGTTACTGCATCACTGACGATGACTTGGTCATCATGGCATCCGAGTCCGGCGTGTTGCCGGTGCCGGAGAACAAGATCGTGCGCAAGTGGCGCCTGCAGCCGGGCAAGATGTTCCTGATCGACCTGGAGCAGGGCTGCATGGTCGATGACGACGAGCTCAAGGCCCGGCTGGCCAACAGCAAACCCTACAAGCAGTGGATCGACAACCTGCGTATCCGGCTTGACGACGTGGTGGGCGGCGGCGAACCGGCCTCAGCCTCAGAAAGCATTATCAGCCTACTCGATCGTCAGCAGGCCTTCGGATTTACGCAGGAAGACCTCAAGTTCCTGATCGCGCCGATGGCTGCCGCTGGCGAGGAAGCGCTCGGCTCGATGGGCAACGACAGTCCGCTGGCCGTGTTGTCGGATCGCAACAAGCCGATCTACAACTACTTCAAGCAGTTGTTCGCCCAGGTGACGAATCCGCCGATCGACCCGATTCGCGAGGCCATCGTAATGTCGTTGGTGTCTTTCATTGGCCCAAAACCGAATCTGCTCGACATCAATCAGGTCAATCCGCCGATGCGCCTGGAGGTGAGTCAGCCGATCCTGGACTTTGCCGACATGGCCAAGTTGCGCGACATTGAAAAGCACACGCAAGGCAAGTTCCGCAGCCATACGCTGGATATCACTTACCCTCTGAGTTGGGGCCACGAGGGCGTGGAAGCCAAACTGGCTTCGCTGTGCGCCGAAGCGGTAGACGCGATCAAGGGCGGCAACAATATTCTGATCGTGAGCGACCGCGGTATCAGCGCGACCCAGGTGGCGATCCCCGCGCTGCTGGCCTTGTCTGCCATTCACCAGCATTTGGTGGGTGCGGGCCTGCGCACGACCGCCGGACTGGTGGTCGAAACCGGCACGGCGCGCGAGGTGCATCACTTCGGCGTGCTTGCCGGATACGGCGCCGAAGCGGTGCACCCGTACCTGGCGATGGAAACCTTGGCCAGCATGCACCAGGACCTGCCTGGTGCGATCTCGGCCGACAAGGCCATCTACAACTATGTGAAGGCGGTTGGCAAAGGCCTGTCCAAGATCATGTCGAAGATGGGGGTCTCGACCTACATGAGCTATTGCGGCGCACAGCTGTTCGAAGCGATTGGGCTGAGCACGGACACTGTCAACAAGTACTTCACTGGTACGCCGAGCCGGGTCGAAGGCATTGGCGTCTTCGAGATCGCCGAAGAAGCGATCCGCATGCACAAGCAGGCGTTTAGTGCCGATCCGGTGCTCGAAACCATGCTTGACGCCGGTGGCGAATACGCCTGGCGCGCGCGCGGCGAAGAGCACATGTGGAGCCCGGATGCGATTGCCAAGCTGCAGCATTCGACGCGCGCCAACAACTGGAATACCTACAAGGAGTATGCCCAGATCATCAACGACCAGAGCAAGCGCCACATGACCCTGCGCGGCCTGTTCGAGTTCCGGCTCGACCCGGCCAAGGCCATCCCGCTGGAAGAGGTCGAATCAGCCAAGGAAATCGTCAAGCGTTTCGCCACCGGCGCCATGTCGCTGGGCTCGATTTCAACCGAGGCCCACGCGACGCTGGCCGTCGCCATGAACCGCATTGGCGGCAAGAGCAACACGGGCGAGGGCGGGGAAGACCCGGCGCGCTACCGCAACGAACTCAAGGGCATTCCGATCAAGCAAGGCGACACGCTCAAGAGCGTGATCGGCGCCGACGTGGTCGAGGTTGACCTGCCGCTGCAGGCCGGTGATTCGCTGCGTTCACGCATCAAGCAGGTCGCGTCGGGCCGCTTTGGTGTCACTGCCGAGTACCTGAGCAGCGCTGACCAGATCCAGATCAAGATGGCGCAGGGGGCCAAGCCCGGTGAGGGCGGACAGTTGCCCGGCGGCAAGGTGTCCGATTACATCGGCCGCCTGCGCTACTCGGTGCCAGGCGTTGGCCTGATTTCGCCGCCGCCGCACCATGACATCTATTCGATTGAAGACCTAGCACAATTGATTCACGATCTCAAGAACGTGGCGCCGCATTCGAGCATCAGCGTCAAACTGGTCAGCGAGATCGGTGTCGGCACCGTCGCCGCCGGTGTTGCCAAGTGCAAGAGCGACCATGTGGTGATTGCAGGGCACGACGGTGGCACCGGCGCTTCGCCCTGGTCGTCGATCAAGCACGCGGGCAGTCCATGGGAAATCGGCTTGGCGGAAACCCAGCAGACACTGGTGCTCAACCGCCTGCGCAGCCGCATCCGGGTCCAGGTCGATGGCCAGATGAAGACCGGTCGCGACGTCGTGATTGGCGCTCTGCTAGGCGCCGATGAGTTCGGCTTTGCCACCGCACCGCTGGTGGTCGAAGGCTGCATCATGATGCGCAAGTGCCACCTCAACACCTGTCCGGTGGGTGTTGCAACACAGGACCCGGTGCTGCGCAAGAAATTCTCCGGCAAGCCCGAGCACGTGGTGAACTATTTCTTCTTCATCGCTGAAGAAGTGCGCAGAATCATGGCCCAGCTGGGAATCCGGAAGTTCGATGACATGATTGGCCGCGCCGACCTGCTCGACGCGCGCCAAGGCATTGCGCACTGGAAAGCCAGCGGGCTGGACTTCAGTCGCCTGTTTGCGATGCCATCGGTGCCAGCCGATGTGCCCCGTTTCCAGACGCTGGAACAGGACCACGGCCTGGAGAAAGCATTGGATAACGTGCTGATCGCCAAGAGCCGTGCTGCCATCGACCGGGGTGAAAGAGTCCAGTTCATGGAAGTGGCGCGCAACGTCAACCGTTCCGTCGGCGCCATGCTCTCGGGCGCGGTAACCAAGGTGCACCCGGAAGGCTTGCCCGATGACACCATCCGCATCCAGCTCGAGGGTACCGGCGGCCAGTCTTTTGGCGCCTTCCTGACACGGGGCATCACCCTATACCTGATCGGTGACGCCAACGACTACACCGGCAAGGGCCTGTCGGGTGGGCGCATCGTAGTGCGCCCCAGCATCGATTTCCGTGGTGAGGCGATCCGCAACACTATCGTCGGCAACACGGTGATGTTCGGCGCCACCAGCGGCGAGGCCTTCTTCAGCGGCGTCGGCGGCGAGCGCTTTGCGGTGCGCCTGTCAGGGGCAACGACCGTGGTCGAAGGCACGGGTGACCATGGCTGCGAGTACATGACCGGCGGCACGGTCGCGGTGCTGGGCAAGACCGGGCGCAATTTTGCCGCCGGCATGAGCGGCGGGATCGCCTACGTCTATGACGAAGACGGTCAGTTTGCCAAGCGCTGCAACACGGCCATGGTGACGATGGAAAAAGTATTAACGACGGCGGAACAGAACGTTGCGATGAGCGTGGGCCTGTGGCACCGCGGGCAGAGCGACGAAGCGCAGCTGCGCAAACTGCTCGAAGAGCACAACCGCTGGACTGGCAGCAAGCGCGCGCGCGAGTTGCTCGACAACTGGGAGAGCTCGCGCCTTAAGTTCGTCAAGGTCTTCCCTCTGGAATACAAGCGGGCTCTGGGCGAACTCCATGCGCGCAAGGAAGCGCAGGCGCTCACCAGTCGCGCCCAGGTGGCGACCAGGGAAGAGGCGGCGCCAGCCAAGTAAGCGCGCGAGCGCCCCGGCGTAACCGGGGCGCTTGAATCAGCCAAAGACGAAAAGGACAGGAATCATGGGAAAAATCACGGGCTTCATGGAGTTGGGGCGCATCGAAGAAGGTTACAAGCCGGCGGCCGAGCGCCTCAAGAATTACCGCGAATTTGTGGTCAGTCTGGATGAGCCGCAGGCCAAGCTGCAGGCGGCGCGCTGCATGGACTGCGGCACGCCGTTCTGCAACAACGGTTGCCCTGTCAACAACATCATTCCGGATTTCAATGACCTCGTGTACCGCGGTGACTGGAAGAATGCGATTGCGGTGCTGCACAGCACCAACAACTTTCCAGAGTTCACCGGCCGCATCTGCCCGGCTCCATGCGAGGCCGCCTGCACGCTCAACGTTAACGATGCGGCGGTTGGGATCAAATCGATAGAGCATGCCATCATCGACCGTGCCTGGAAAGAGGGTTGGGTCCAGGCGCAGCCACCGGCGCACAAGAGCGGGAAGAAAGTGGCCGTCGTCGGCTCCGGTCCGGCTGGCATGGCAGCAGCCCAGCAACTGGCGCGCGTCGGCCATGACGTCACCGTATTCGAGAAGAACGATCGCGTCGGCGGGCTGCTGCGCTACGGCATTCCCGATTTCAAGATGGAAAAGTCGCATATCGACCGTCGTGTCGAACAGATGCAGAAGGAAGGCGTGAGCTTTCGTACCGGCGTGCTGGTCGGTGCCTTGCCCAAGGGCAGCAAGGTCACCAACTGGGCCAAGGAAAGCATCAGCGCGGAGCAGTTGCAGAAGGACTTCGACGCGATTGTGCTGACTGGTGGTGCCGAGCAGTCGCGTGACCTCCCCGTGACGGGGCGTGAGCTCGACGGCGTTCATTTCGCCATGGAGTTTCTGCCGCAGCAGAACAAGGTCAACGCCGGCGATAAGGTCAAGGGCCAGTTGCGCGCCGATGGCAAGCACGTGATCGTGATCGGCGGCGGCGACACCGGCTCTGACTGTGTTGGAACCAGCAACCGCCATGGCGCGGCGAGTGTGACGCAGTTCGAGGTGATGCCGCAGCCGCCTGTGGAAGAGAACCGCCCCATGACCTGGCCCTACTGGCCTTTGAAGCTGCGCACCAGTTCCAGTCATGACGAGGGCTGTCAGCGCGAATTCGCGATCTCGACCAAGGAATTCATCGGTGAAAAAGGCAAGGTCACGGGGCTCAAGACCGTGCGCGTCGAATGGAAAGACGGCAAGATGGGCGAGGTGGCGGGCAGCGAGCAGGTGTTCAAGGCCGATCTGGTGCTGCTGGCGATGGGTTTTGTCAGCCCGGTCGCCTCGGTGTTGTCGGCCTTCGGTGTCGAGACCGACGCGCGCGGCAATGCCAAGGCTAGCACCGAGCTGAGCGGCGGCTATGCAACCAATGTGGCCAAGGTCTTTGCCGCAGGTGACATCCGGCGCGGTCAGAGTCTGGTCGTCTGGGCCATCCGCGAAGGCCGGCAGGCGGCACGCGCGATCGACGAATTTCTCATGGGGCAGAGCAGCCTGCCACGGTGAGGGTCTGGACTTGCTATTAAGGCCCGATTGCGGGTAATCCCGTATGATGCAGGGTGCCGGGTTCGCCCGGCCATTTTTTTCTCAACATGGCCGCACCAGTATCTGAATCTCTCGTCGAATTGCGTCACCTGACCTTCGGGTACGGTGAGCGCGTGATTCTGGACGACATTTCCGTCTCGGTGCCGCGTGGCAAGGTGACGGCGCTGATGGGCGCTTCAGGCGGCGGCAAGACAACGATCCTGCGGCTGATCGGCGGGCAGAACAGGGCGCAGTCCGGCGAAATGCTGTTTGACGGGCAGGACGTCACTGCCATGGACCAGGCGCAGCTCTATGCGGCCCGTCGCCGCATGGGCATGTTGTTTCAGTTCGGCGCCTTGTTCGCCGACCTCTCGGTGTTCGAGAATGTGGCCTTTCCGCTGCGCGAGCACACCGACCTCCCGGACGCCTTGATTCGTGACATCGTGCTAATGAAGCTCAACGCGGTCGGCCTGCGCGGTGCGTTTGATCTGATGCCCAGTGCGATCTCCGGCGGCATGGCGCGGCGCGTTGCACTGGCGCGGGCGATCGCGCTCGATCCCGACCTGGTTATGTACGACGAACCGTTTTCCGGGCTCGACCCCATCTCGACCGGCACCTCTGCCCGCCTGATTCGCGAACTCAACGACTCGATGGGTCTGACCAGCATTTTTGTCTCGCACGAGCTTGAGCAGACGCTGGCGATTGCAGACCACGTGATCATCCTGGCCAACGGCAAGCTGGCGACGCAAGGCACGCCGGCCGAGGTGCTCCACAGCACCGACCCGCTCGTGTACCAGTATGTCAACGCCCTGTCAGATGGCCCAGTGCGTTTCCATTACCCCGGCCCCTCCGTCGACGCTGATTTTGGATTGGGAGTTGCCGCATGAGTTGGTACAAACCAAGTGACGTCGGCTTTGCTGTACGCTCCCAACTGACCGACCTGGGGCATGGGGCGCGCCTCTTCCTGCGTTTGTTGATCACGCTGGGCTCCAGCCTGAAGCGTTTCGGCCTGATCCGCGACCAGATTCATTTTCTGGGCAATTACTCGCTGGCCATCATCGCCGTATCCGGCCTGTTCGTCGGCTTCGTGTTCGGGCTGCAGGGCTACTACACGTTGCAGCGCTATGGTTCTTCGTCCGCTCTCGGGCTTCTCGTGACGCTCACCCTGGTGCGCGAGTTGGGGCCGGTGGTGACAGCGCTGCTGTTTGCCGGGCGTGCAGGCACCTCGCTGACCGCTGAAATCGGCCTCATGAAGGCTGGTGAGCAGATCAGCGTCATGGAGATGATGGCGGTGGATCCGGTGCTGCGCGTGCTGGCGCCGCGGTTCTGGGCTGGCGTCATCACAATGCCCCTGCTGGCGGCTGTATTCAGCGCCATGGGCATCATCGGCGGCTGGGCCGTTGGCGTGGTCATGATCGGTGTCGACGGCGGTTCGTTCTGGAGCCAGATTCAGGAGGGTGTCGACGTCTGGCAGGATCTTGGCAATGGTGTCATCAAGAGCATCGTGTTTGGCTTTACCGTGACGTTTGTCGCCCTGTTGCAGGGTTTCGATGCCCAGCCAACGCCGGAGGGTGTGGCGAGTGCGACGACCCGCACCGTGGTGGTCTCGTCGCTGGCAGTGCTGGGACTCGATTTCATCTTGACCGCGATGATGTTTACGATTTGAATACCTTGCGATCGGCCCTGTGCGCAGCGGATATTTGGATATTGAAAGTGAAATAGGTGTTTTATGCAGCGTTCAAAGAATGATGTTTGGGTCGGACTTTTTGTCCTGATCGGCGCCGTGGCCATCCTGTTTCTCGCCTTGCAGTCGGCGAACCTGCTGAGTCTGAGTTTTCAGAAGAGCTATTCGTTGACCGCGAAGTTCGACAACATCGGTGGCCTCAAGCCTAAGGCTGCGGTGCGCAGCGCCGGCGTGGTGGTGGGCCGGGTCGAGCGAATCGCCTTTGACGACAAGACGTTCCAGGCCCGCGTCACGCTTGCCATGGAGAACCGCTATGCCTTCCCGAAGGACAGTTCCCTGAAGATCCTGACCAGCGGCCTGCTCGGTGAGCAGTACCTCGGCATGGAGCCCGGCGCTGACGAAAAGGCGCTCGCCGAGGGCGATACAGTGACCAGTACCCAGTCGGCGATGGTGCTGGAAAGCATGATCAGCCAGTTCCTCTACAGCAAGGCGGCCGAAGGCAGCACGATACCCGACGCGGCCAAGGGGAAGAAGTAATCGTGAGCCTGAGTTTGGCAATCTCTGCAAGTCCGGGCCGCGCGCGCGCCGGGTGGGCCCTTGTGCTGCTGGTCTTGCTGGCATTGACTGGCTGCGCCAGCGGACCCACCGCCAACCCGCGTGATCCCCTGGAGCCTTTTAATCGCGGCGTTTACCGTTTCAACGATGCGCTCGATACGGCCATCCTCAAACCGGTGGCCATGACCTACCGTGACGTGATCCCTGAGCGCGTACGCCAGGGCATCGGCAATTTTTTCGAGAACCTTGAAGACGTCTGGTCGTTTGTGAACAACAGCCTGCAGTTCAAGGGTCAGGCGGCGTTCGACAGCCTCAAGCGCGTCGGTGTCAATACCGTTTTGGGTTGGGGCGGTATTTTCGATGTCGCCACCGAGATGGACATCGAAAAGCACACCAAGGACTTTGGTCACACACTGGGCTACTGGGGCGTGGCGCCGGGCCCTTATCTGGTCTTGCCCGTGCTTGGCCCCTCATCCCTGCGTGATGCAGCAGCCCTGCCCGTGGACTGGAAGGGCGATCTTGTTGCCAACGTCCCGCATGTCCCGACCCGCAACACCGCGACGGTCATCCGTGGCATCGATAATCGATCGGATCTGCTCAAGGCAGGCAACATGCTGGAAGAAGCGGCGCTGGACCGATACAGTTTCCTGCGTGACGCCTATTTTCAGCGTCGGCGCAGCGTCATCTTCGATGGCAACCCGCCTGAGGAAGAAAGCGCGCCTGAGGCATCCGATGCAACGAATCCGGCCAGTCCCGAAGCTGGGACAGCGCCCGCTACGCCAACCAATAACGCGACTGAAACGTTAAATAGTGCCGGAGTTCCCGGACCAGAGAAAGTCAAACCATGAATATCCGTTTATTGCGTCAGCTGTTCGCCGTCCTGATGCTGGGCGCGTCGGTTCTGCTGGCCCTGCCTGCGCGCGCGGCCGACGAAGCGGCCGATGTCCTGATCAAACGCCTGTCGACCGAGGTCCTCGATACCATCAAGGCCGACAAGGCGATCCAGAGCGGCGACCTGTCGCGCATCATCGCCCTGGTCGATGCCAAGATCATGCCCAATGTGAATTTCCATCGCATGACCTCCATGGCAGTCGGGCCGAACTGGCGCCAGGCCACGCCCGAGCAGCAAAAGCTGCTGCAGGACGAGTTCAAGATCCTGCTGGTGCGCACATACGCCGGTGCCCTGACACAGGTCAGTGACCAGACAATTGCCATCAAGCCGATGCGCGCTGCTGCCGAGGACAAAGAGGTGGTGGTGCGCACCGAGGTAAAGGGACGCGGCGACGCGATTCAGCTTGACTACCGCCTGGAAAAAACGCCGGGCGAGGGTGCTGGCTGGAAGATCTTCAACATGAACGTGCTGGGTGTCTGGCTCGTCGAAACCTACCGCAGCCAGTTTGCCCAGGAAATCAGCGCCAAGGGCATTAACGGTTTGATTGCCACCCTGACCGAGCGCAACAAGACTAACGCCAAGAAGGGCTGAACGTGCTGGTGTTGCCAAAAGAGCTGACGCATGCCGAGGCCAACGCCTGTCTGCGCATGCTGGTTCAGGGCTTGCGCGCGCAGACCGGTGCGGACGTGGTTGTGGATGCCAGTGCGCTGACCCGATTCGATTCGTCGGCCTTGGCGGTCCTGCTTGAGTTCCGGCGTGAAAGTCTGGCTTTGGGCAAGCGCTTTTCGATCCGTGGCCTGCCGACCCGCCTGCATGACCTGGCGGCCCTGTACGGTATCAACGCCTTGTTGCCGTCTGCCTGAACACTGTCATGCCCGCTATTTCGTTTCAGTCGGTCTCCAAGGCCTATCCGTCGCCGCGTGGCGCCCAGAACGGCACCTTCCTGGCGCTGGACCGCGTCAGCCTCGATATCGAGCAGGGCGAGTTTTTCGGCCTGCTCGGCCCCAACGGTGCCGGCAAGACCACGCTCATCAGCATTCTGGCCGGGTTGACCCGCGCCACTTCGGGCAAGGTCTCGGTGCTGGGTCACGATGTGGCCCTCGATTACGCGCAGGCGCGTCGCTGCCTGGGCGTGGTGCCACAGGAACTGGTGTTCGATCCCTTCTTCAACGTGCGCGAGGCGCTGCGTTTCCAGTCCGGCTATTTCGGTGTCAAGCACAACGATGACTGGATCGATGAACTGCTCGACAGCCTGGGCCTGGCTGACAAGGCGGGTGCGAACATGCGCGCGCTCTCGGGCGGCATGAAGCGCCGGGTTCTGGTGGCGCAGGCGCTGGTGCACAAGCCGCCGGTGATCGTGCTCGACGAGCCGACCGCTGGTGTCGATGTCGAGTTGCGTCAGACCCTGTGGCAATTCATCGCCAGACTCAACAAGCAGGGCAGCACGGTGCTGCTGACCACGCACTACCTCGAAGAAGCCGAGGCCTTGTGCGGGCGCATTGCCATGCTCAAGACCGGACGCGTGGTGGCGCTGAATCACACGAGCGAGTTGCTCAAGTCGGCCTCGAGCAACGTGCTGCGTTTCAAGATCGACAGCGAGTTGCCCAAGGTGCTGGCCGATCAGGCCCGCATCACCGGGCGCATCGTCCAGTTTCCTGCGCACGATGCCCATGAGATCGAACGCTACCTGGCGGCGGTGCGCGAAGCCGGTCTGGTGGCGCAGGACGTCGAGATCCGCAAGGCGGATCTGGAGGACGTCTTTCTTCAGGTCATGACGCAGAACAAGGACTCGGTCCATGGGGTGGGTTTGGCATGACGGGTTGGCAAACGCTTTTGTACAAGGAAGTCCTGCGCTTCTGGAAGGTCGCGTTCCAGACCATTGCCGGGCCGGTGCTCACGGCCATGCTTTACCTGCTGATCTTCGGCCACGCGCTGGAGGCGCACGTCAAGGTTTACGGCCAGGTCAGCTACACCGCCTTCCTGGTGCCGGGCCTGGCCATGATGAGCCTGTTGCAAAACGCCTTCGCCAACAGCTCCTCGTCGCTGATCGCAAGCAAGGTCATGGGCAATTTGGTGTTCCTGATGCTCACCCCCTTGTCCTACATGAACTGGTTCGTCGCCTATGTCGGCGCGGCGGTGGTGCGGGGGCTGGTCGTCGGTCTCGGTGTCTTCGCCGTGGCGTTCGTGTTCACCGATATCAGTTTCGTCGCGCCGCTGTGGATTGTGGTGTTCGGCGTGCTCGGTGCGGCCCTGATGGGCTCGCTGGGCCTGATCGCAGGCCTGTGGGCCGAGAAGTTCGACCAGCTTGCGGCATTTCAGAACTTCATCGTCATGCCGATGACCTTCCTGAGCGGCGTTTTCTACTCGATCCATTCCTTGCCGCCAGTGTGGCAGACCGTGAGCCACCTGAACCCGTTCTTCTACATGATCGACGGTTTTCGTTACGGTTTTTTCGGCATCAGCGACGTCTCGCCCTGGCTCAGCCTGGGGGTCGTCGGCGGCACGCTGGTTGTCGTGAGCGCCGTGGCCGTGGCATTGCTGCGCAGCGGCTACAAAATTCGCAGTTAAGCTGCTGATCTACTTTTTTGGATGATTGAGATGAATGCAGACCAGATCAAGGACATGATTGCCGCTCGCCTGTCGTGCCAGCATATTACGCTCGAGGGCGACGGCCGGCATTGGTTTTCGACCATCGTGTCGCCCGAGTTCGAAGGCAAGCGCGCGATCTTGCGGCATCAGATGGTGTACGCCACGCTTGGCGACAAGATGAAGACCGACGAGGTGCATGCCCTGTCGATTAAGGCCTACACGCCGGCCGAATGGGCGGCCCTGCCCAAGTGAACCCTGAAGGCAGTGACAAGCGGCCCGCAGGGCTTGATTTTTCGGTACTGGATCTATGGATAAATTGTTGATTCGCGGTGGTCGGCCCTTGCATGGCGAGGTGCCGATCTCCGGCGCCAAGAACGCGGCCCTGCCGGAGTTGTGCGCCTGCCTGTTGACGTCGCAGCCGGTCGCGCTGCGCAACGTGCCGCGCCTGCAGGACGTGGCCACCATGCTCAAGCTGATCCGCAACATGGGTGTGGCGGCCGAGCGCCATGAGGACGGCTCGCTCGTGGTCGACGCTGGCGCCCTGCACCTGCCCGAGGCGCCCTACGAACTGGTCAAGACCATGCGTGCGTCGGTGCTGGCGCTCGGTCCCTTGCTGGCGCGTTTCGGCAAGGCCCGGGTATCCCTGCCCGGTGGCTGCGCGATCGGATCGCGCCCGGTTGATCAGCACATCCGCGGCCTGACCGCCATGGGCGCCGACATTGTGGTCGAGCACGGCTACATGAATGCCAGGCTGGCGGGCGGACGCACGCGCCTGCACGGCGCGCGCATCACGACCGACATGGTCACGGTTACCGGGACTGAAAATTTTCTGATGGCCGCATGCCTGGCCGAAGGCGAAACGATTCTGGAGAACGCGGCACAAGAGCCCGAGATCCCCGATTTGGCCGAGATGTTGATCAGCATGGGCGCGAAGATCGAGGGCCACGGTAGCAGTCGTATCCGCATCCAGGGTGTCGAAGCCCTGCATGGATGTCAGCATCAGGTGGTGGCCGACCGCATCGAGACCGGCACCTTCCTGTGTGCGGTGGCTGCCACCGGCGGCGATGTGCTGCTGCGCCATGGTCGCGCTGACCATCTCGAAGTCGTGATTGAAAAACTGCGCGAAGCCGGTGTCACCGTGCTGGCCGTGTCGGACGGCATCCGCGTGCGCGCTGCGGGCCGGCTCAAGGCCCAGAGTTTCCGCACCACCGAGTACCCCGGTTTCCCGACCGACATGCAGGCTCAGTTCATGGCCCTCAACTGCATATCGAATGGCACCTCGAAAATGACCGAGACCATCTTCGAGAACCGCTTCATGCACGTCAACGAACTGGTGCGCCTGGGTGCCAATATCCAGATCGACGGCAATGTGGCGCTGGCCGTCGGCGTGCCCAAACTCTCGGGCGCCACCGTGATGGCGACCGACCTGCGCGCTTCGGCCAGCCTGGTGATTGCCGGACTGGTGGCAGAGGGCGAGACCGTGGTCGACCGGATTTACCATCTGGACCGTGGCTATGACCAGATGGAAACCAAGCTGCGCGGTCTCGGCGCCGACATCGAAAGGGTGAAATGATCACATTGGCTTTATCCAAGGGCCGCATCTTCGAAGAGACGATGCCGCTGTTGCGCGCCGCCGGCATCGAGGTGCTGGAAGACCCGGAGAAATCGCGCAAGCTCATTTTGGCGACGAATCAGGCTGACGTGCGCGTGCTGGTGGTGCGTGCCACCGACGTGCCGACCTATGTCCAGTACGGCGGCGCCGATCTGGGCATCACCGGCAAGGACACGCTGCTCGAGCATGGCAGCGATGGACTGTACCAGCCGCTGGACCTGCAGATCGCCAAGTGCCGCATCAGCGTCGCGGTGCGCGCCGATTTCGATTACGCATCCGCGGTCAAACAGGGCTCGCGCCTGAAGGTGGCCACCAAGTATGTGGCGATCGCGCGCGAGTTCTTCGCCACCAAGGGTGTGCACGTGGACCTGATCAAGCTCTACGGCAGCATGGAGCTCGCGCCCTTGGTTGGGCTGGCCGATGCCATCGTCGATTTGGTCTCCACCGGCAACACCTTGAAGGCCAATCACCTGATCGAGGTCGAGCGCATCATGGACATCAGCTCGCGCCTGGTTGTGAATCAAGCTGCGCTCAAGCTCAAGCAGGCGCCGATCCGCCGCATCATCGATGCCTTTGCCGCAGCGATTCCCGCCTGAGCCATCTTCACCATTCAGGACCGCCATGACGCTCACCGCTTCTCCCGTCCGCCTGTCAACCGCCAGCGCCAGCTTCGAGGCTGACTTCAAAGCGCGTCTGCACTGGTCGGCGCAGGCCGACGCCGAGATCGAGCAGCGTGTGGCGGACATCCTGGCCGATGTGCAAAAGCGCGGCGACGTCGCTGTACTGGACTACACCGCGCGCTTCGACGGTGTCCACGCAAATTCGATGACGGCGTTGGAGTTGACGCAGGCCGAGCTCAAGGCCGCTTTCGATTCGATCCCCGCCGCCCAGCGTGAGGCCTTGCAGGCGGCGGCCAGCCGGGTGCGCAGCTACCACGAGGCGCAGAAGAAGGCCGGTGGCGAGAGTTGGAGCTACCGCGATGAAGAGGGCACGCTGCTCGGCCAGAAGGTCACGCCGCTGGACCGCGTTGGCATCTATGTGCCCGGCGGCAAGGCGACCTACCCGTCGAGCGTGCTGATGAACGCCATTCCGGCGCACGTCGCTGGTGTGGCCGAGATCATCATGGTCGTGCCCACGCCCCGGGGTGAGAAAAACGCGATGGTGCTGGCCGCGGCCTTTGTTGCCGGTGTCAGCCGGGCCTTCACCATCGGCGGCGCGCAGGCAGTGGCGGCACTGGCCTACGGCACGGCCACCATCCCCAAGGTGGACAAGGTCACAGGCCCAGGTAATGCCTATGTGGCGGCGGCCAAGCGCCGTGTCTTCGGCACGGTCGGCATCGACATGATTGCCGGCCCAAGTGAAATCCTGGTGCTGGCCGACGGCACGACGCCGCCCGACTGGGTTGCGATGGACCTGTTCAGCCAGGCCGAGCACGACGAACTGGCGCAGAGCATTCTGCTGTGCCCGGATGCGGCCTATATCGAGCAGGTGCAGTTGTCGATCGACCGTCTACTGCCGGCCATGCCAAGGCGCGAGATCATCGCCACCTCGCTAACTGACCGCGGCGCGCTGATCCTCACGCGCAGCATGGAAGAGGCCTGCGCCATCAGCAACCGGGTCGCGCCGGAACATCTGGAGGTCAGCAGCCGCGCGCCGCAGCGCTGGGAGCCCTTGCTCAAGCACGCCGGCGCCATCTTCCTGGGTGCTTACACCAGCGAGTCGCTCGGTGACTACTGCGCCGGCCCGAACCACGTGCTGCCGACCAGCGGCACGGCGCGCTTTTCCTCGCCGCTCGGCGTTTACGATTTCCAGAAGCGCTCCAGCCTGATTGAAGTCAGCCAGGTCGGTGCCCAGACCCTGGGCTTGATCGCCGCCGAACTGGCCTATGGCGAAGGCCTGCAGGCGCATGCACGGGCGGCGGAGTTGCGCTTGGACGTGGTGCCGCCGATGCGAGATTCCAAATGAAACCTGTCAATCCCCAAACCCTGCAGCGTATTCGCCAGGACATCCAGTCCATGCACGCCTATGCCGTGCAGGAGTCAGCCGGCATGATCAAGCTCGACGCCATGGAGAATCCGCACCGCCTGTCGCTGCCGCTGCAGACGGCCCTTGGCATGCGCCTGGGTGCGCTGGCCTTGAACCGCTACCCGGGCGAGCGCGTCAACGTGTTGCGCCGCGCATTGGCGGTTTACGCCAAAATGCCGGCGGGTTTTGACATCATGCTGGGCAACGGCTCGGATGAGTTGATCAGCCTCCTGGCGCTGGCCTGCGACGTGCCGGGTGCCAGCGTGCTGGCACCCGTGCCGGGGTTTGTGATGTACGCGATGAGCGCGCAATTGCAGGGCCTGGCCTTTCATGGCGTGCCGCTGACGGCAGATTTCCAGCTTGACGGCGCCGCCATGCTGGCCGCCATTGCCGAGCACAAACCGGCCATCACCTACCTCGCTTATCCGAACAACCCGACCGCCAACCTGTGGGATGACGCGACGATCGAGGCCGTCATCCTGGCCGTTGGCGCGCAGGGCGGACTGGTCGTGCTCGATGAAGCGTACCAGCCGTTTTCCAGCAAGAGCTACATCGACCGGCTGGCGCAGCACAGCCATGTGCTGCTGCTGCGCACCCTCTCCAAGTTCGGGCTGGCCGGTGTGCGCATCGGTTACCTGATGGGGCCGGCCGCGCTGATCGCCGAGATCGACAAGGTGCGCCCCCCCTACAACATCAGCGTGCTCAATTGCGAGTGCGCGCTGTTTGCGCTCGAGCACAAGAATGTCTTTGCCGCACAGGCGCTTGAGTTGTGCGCTCAGCGCGCGCTGCTGCTCGAAGCGCTGGCGGGGCTGCCCGGCGTGCGCGTCTATCCGAGCGACGCCAACATGATTCTGCTGCGCGTACCCGATGCGCAAAAGGCATTCGACGCTCTGAAAATGCGCCGGGTGCTGGTCAAGAACGTCTCCAAAATGCATGCGCTGCTGGACAATTGCCTGCGCCTGACCGTTGGCACGGCCGATGAAAACCAGAAGCTGCTAGCGGCCCTGAAGGACAGTCTGTAGACTGACGGCCGTGCCAGCGACAATATCACCATGAACCAACGAACCGCCGAAGTCAATCGCAACACCGCCGAGACCCGGATCACCGTCAAGCTCAATCTGGACGGCACCGGGCAAGCCCGGCTGCACACGGGCATCGGGTTTTTTGACCACATGCTCGACCAGATCGCACGCCACGGCATGCTCGACCTCGATGTGCAGGCCGAGGGCGATTTGCATATCGACGGCCATCACACTGTCGAAGACGTGGGCATTGCCTTCGGCCAGGCCGTGCATCAGGCGGTCGGCGACAAGAAGGGCATTCGCCGCTACGGCCATGCCTATGTGCCGCTGGACGAGGCGCTCTCGCGCGTCGTCATCGACCTGTCGGGTCGCCCCGGCCTGGTCATGAACGTGCCGTTCAAGAGTGGCATGATCGGCAGCTTCGACAGCCAGTTGGCGCACGAGTTCTTTCAGGGCTTTGTGAACCACGCCTTTGTCACGCTGCACATCGACAACCTGCGCGGCGAGAACGCCCATCACCAGGCCGAGACCGTGTTCAAGGCTTTCGCCCGTGCCCTGCGCAGTGCGCTGGAACTCGATCCGCGTGCCGCCGGCACCATTCCCTCGACCAAGGGTTCGCTCTAAGACCATGTTGGGCAGCAAGACCGTTGCGGTGGTCGATTACGGCATGGGCAATCTGCGCTCGGTGTCACAGGCCGTGCGCGCCGCCGCGACCGGCACAGGCTTTGAGGTTCTGATCACGGCCAATCCCGACATCGTGCGCGCCTGCGCGCGCGTAGTGCTGCCGGGGCAGGGCGCAATGCCGGACTGCATGCGCGAGCTGCGCGAGTCCGGCCTGCAGGAGTCGGTGTTGGAGGCAGCCACCAGCAAGCCGCTGTTCGGCGTCTGCGTGGGCATGCAGATGCTGCTCGATCACAGCGCCGAGGGCGATACGCCGGGGCTGGGGCTGATCCACGGCGAGGTGATCAAGTTCGAGCTGGCTGGGCAGTTACAGCCCGATGGCAGCCGCTACAAGGTGCCGCAGATGGGCTGGAATCAGGTCTACCGCAACAGCCATGGCGCTGCTCCGCACCCGGTGTGGGGCGATGTGCCCGACGGCAGCTACTTCTATTTCGTTCACAGCTTTTACGCCCGACCGTCTGATGCGCGCCACAGCGTGGGCGAGACCGACTACGGTCAGCGTTTCAGTTCGGCGATTGCGCGCGATAATATTTTCGCAACCCAGTTCCACCCGGAAAAAAGTGCCGATCACGGTTTGTCCCTTTATCGAAACTTCCTTCACTGGAATCCTTGAGCCGGTTCCCGCCCCGAACTGCTCGCAGCCCTCTGTTCCTCATCAACCCTGAAGCATCATGCTTTTAATCCCTGCAATCGACCTCAAAGACGGTCACTGTGTGCGTCTCAAACAAGGCGACATGGACCAATCCACGACCTTTGGTGAAGACCCGGTCGTGATGGCCGGCAAATGGATCGATCAGGGTGCACGACGCCTGCATCTGGTGGATTTGAACGGCGCGTTCGCGGGCCATCCACAAAACGAAAAGGCGATCCGCAGGATACTCAAGGAGGTGGGTAGCGCGGTCGATGTCCAACTTGGCGGTGGCATCCGCGATCTCGACACCATCGAGCGCTACCTTGACGCAGGCCTGCGCTACGTCATCATTGGCACGGCCGCCATCCGCAACCCCGGCTTCCTTCAGGACGCGTGCACTGCTTTTGGCGGCCACATCATCGTCGGCCTTGATGCCCGTGACGGCAAGGTCGCTACTGACGGCTGGAGCAAGCTCACGCGCCACGATGTGGTGGACTTGGGCAAGAAGTTCGAGGACTTCGGCGTCGAATCGATTATTTACACCGACATCGGCCGCGACGGCATGCTCACGGGCATCAATGTCGAGGCTACCGTCAAGTTAGCGCAGGCGCTGACCATTCCGGTGATCGCCTCCGGCGGCCTGTCCAGCATGGACGATATCGAAGCCCTGTGCGCGGTGGAAGACGAAGGCATCGAAGGCGTCATCTGCGGTCGTGCCATCTACAGCGGCGATCTTGACTTCGCTGCGGCGCAAGAACGCGCCGATGAATTGAACGGCTGATCTCAGTGCTCGCCAAACGCATAATCCCCTGCCTGGACGTGACCGGCGGGCGGGTCGTCAAGGGTGTCAATTTTGTCGAACTGCGCGATGCTGGCGATCCGGTCGAGATCGCGGCGCGCTACAACGAACAAGGGGCCGACGAGCTTACCTTTCTTGACATCACCGCCACCAGCGACGGACGCGATCTGATCCTGCACATCATCGAGGCGGTGGCGTCGCAGGTCTTCATTCCGTTGACGGTCGGCGGCGGCGTGCGCACGGTCGACGATGTGCGCCGCCTGCTCAACGCCGGCGCCGACAAGACCAGTTTCAACTCGGCTGCGATTGCCGATCCGCAGGTGATCCGCGACGCGTCGCGCAAGTACGGCGCTCAGTGCATTGTGGTGGCCATCGATGCCAAGCGCCGCAGCGCAGCCGACGAGCAGCGGCTGGCCGCCGGCGGCGCCGTGATGGGCCCGGGTTGGGATGTCTACAGCCATGGCGGGCGCAAGAACACCGGGCTCGACGCCGTGATCTGGGCGCGCCAGATGGCTGAGTTCGGGGCTGGCGAGATCCTGCTCACCAGCATGGACCGCGACGGCACCAAGGCCGGATTCGACCTGGCGCTCACGCGCGCCGTGAGCGACGCCATCAGCGTGCCCGTGATCGCCTCTGGCGGCGTTGGCACACTCGACCATCTGGCCGACGGCATTCAGATTGGCGGCGCCGATGCGGTGCTGGCGGCCAGCATCTTCCACTACGGCGAATTCACCGTGGCCCAGGCCAAGGCCAGGATGGCCGAGCGCGGCATTCCGGTGCGACTATGACCTGGCTTGATGAAATCAGGTGGGACGCGCAGGGCCTGGTGCCCGTGATCGCGCAGGAGGCTGCTTCCGGCGATGTGCTGATGTTTGCCTGGATGAACCGCGAGGCGCTGCAGAAAACCGCCGAACTTGGGCGCGCCGTCTATTTCAGCCGTTCGCGTGGCAAGCTCTGGTTCAAGGGCGAGGAGTCCGGTCACGTGCAGACGGTGCACGAGATTCGGATCGACTGCGATCAGGACGTGATCCTGCTCAAGGTCAGCCAGCTCGGGCATGAACCCGGCATTGCCTGCCATACCGGACGCCACAGCTGTTTCTTCAGCGTCTACCGCGATGGCGGGTGGCAAGTCACCGAGCCGGTCTTGAAAGACCCGCAAACGATCTACAGATAGGCGCCTATGTCTTCCAAACTTTCCGCTCCAGATTCACTCGCCGCCCTGGCGCGGGTGATCGAAAGCCGCCTGCCGCATAAGGGCGGCGATCCGGACGCCAGTTACGTCGCGCGCCTGCTGCACAAGGGGCCGGACGCCTTCCTGAAGAAGATCGGCGAAGAGGCGACCGAGGTCGTGATGGCGGCCAAGGACGCCGACTTCGGCGGCGACAAAGCCAAGATCGTCCACGAAGTCGCCGACCTGTGGTTCCACTGCATGATTGCGCTGGCCCACTATGGCCTGACGCCGGCCGATGTGCTGGCTGAACTGGAGCGCCGCGCCGGCACCAGCGGAATTGAGGAAAAGGCCTTGCGCAAGGCGGTAGCGCGCGAGGATGAAAACAAGTGATTCAGCCCAGCACCGTGTGACAGGGAGCATTGCGCATGACCAAGACGATTGTTGATAGCGACCCGAACTGCCTGTTCTGCAAGATCGTGGCGGGCCGGATTCCCTCGCGCAAGGTATACGAGGATGCGGAACTTCTGGCCTTCCACGATGTCTATCCATGGGCGCCAGTGCATTTCCTGATGATCCCCAAGCTTCATATTCCCTCGCTGGCGCTGGTCGGCGACGAGCACGCGGCGCTGCTGGGGCGCATGATGGTGCTGGCGCCGAAACTGGCCTTGCAGGAAGGCTGCAATCCCTATCCGGAAGGGGGCTTCCGCCTTTTGAGCAATACCGGCGCCGAGGGTCGCCAGGAGGTGCATCATCTGCATATCCACGTCATGGGTGGGCCGCGGCCCTGGCTGCGAGGTTAATTTTCGGGATATTCCGCCCTGTAACTGTTGCGCCGACTAAAATTGACGCCATTCGCTAGGAGAGACACATGGGACTTTCGACAACGCACCTGATTATTTTCCTGATCATCATCGTCGTGATCTTCGGCACCAAGAAACTGCGCAACATTGGCGCCGACCTCGGCGGCGCCGTCAAGGGCTTCAAAGACGGCATGCGCGACGGCAATGAAAAACCAGCAGAGACCCCGGCGGCACCGGCGCAGCAGGTTGCTTCCAGCGCTAGCGCGGCCAAGGAAACCATCGACGTCGAAGCCAAGAACAAGGTCTGATGGATTTTCCTAAGTGATTGATATCGGGGTTACCAAGCTCGCCATCATTGGTGCCATCGCACTGCTGGTCATCGGTCCGGAAAAGCTGCCCAGCGTGGCCAAGACCGCCGGCACCCTGCTCGGCCGGGCGCGTCGCTACGTGGCGGACGTGAAGGCCGAGGTCAATCGCTCGATGGAGCTCGATGAGCTCAAGAAGGTCAAGGAAACGGTGGAAAACGCGGCGCGTGAGGTCGAGCAGTCGATCCAGACCAGTGCGGCAGATTTCGAGAAGAGCTGGGCCCAGAGCACTGACATCGCAACCCAGGCCTCGGCGACGCAGGCTTGGGACCGTGTTCCCGAGTACAAGCACCCGCACAAGAAATGGCGCATCAAGCAGGGCGCCACACCACGCTGGTACAAGGTCCGCAGCGGCATACGCACCAACGCCCTGTCGGGAGCGGCCCGGGTGGCGCGCTTTCGGCCACCCCGATCGAACTGATGACAGATCCCATCAACAAAGAAGACGAACTGGCCGGCACCGAGCAGCCTTTTGTGCAGCACCTGATCGAACTGAGGGATCGGCTGCTGCGCTCGATCTATGGCATCGCTGCCGTGTTCGCGGTGATCGTGTTCTACCCCGGTCCGTCCAAACTTTACGACCTGCTGGCGATGCCACTGGTCAAGACACTGCCCGAAGGTTCGCGCATGATCGCCGTTGGCGTCGTCTCGCCGTTTCTGGTGCCGATCAAGGTCTCTGTGATGGCCGCGATTGCGCTGTCCCTGCCCTGGATTCTTTACCAGGTCTGGGCCTTCATTGCGCCGGGACTCTACAAGCATGAGAAACGGCTGGTGCTACCGCTGGTGGCGGCCAGCACGGTGCTGTTCTACTTAGGCGCGGCCTTTTGCTACTTCTTCGTCTTTGGCCAGGCCTTTCCGGCGATCCAGCGCATGGCGCCGACCTCAGTCGCCGTCAGCCCCGACATCGAGGCCTATCTGGACTTTGTCATCACCATGTTCATTGCCTTTGGCGTGGCCTTCGAGGTGCCGATCGCAGTCGTGATCTTGGCGCGCCTGGGCGTGGTGACGATTGCGCAGCTCAAGTCGTTTCGCACCTATTTCGTGGTCGGGGCTGCTGCGGTTGCCGGTCTCGTGACGCCGCCCGATCCGGTTTCCATGATCGCGCTGCTGCTGCCGATGTGCCTGCTCTACGAATGCGGCATCCTGGCGGCGCAGGTCTTCATCAAGCACACCGCTGCGCCTGATGATGCGGCTGATGCCGCCAAGCCCTGAACCCAAGCTTATGTCGCTACCTGCTGGCGTCACGGTCTTCGAGCGCGGCTGGCTCTCGTCCAATAACATCCTGCTTCAGGGTCGTGACGCTACGGCGTTGATCGACACCGGCTACGTCACGCATGCGACGCAAACGCTGGCGCTGGTCGAAGCGGCCTTGCATGGGCGCACGCTCGATCTGGTGGTCAACACCCATTTGCACAGCGACCACTGCGGTGGCAATGCCGCGCTGCAGGCGCGCTACCCGGCGCTGCACACGCTGATTCCGCCCGGCGCCTCGCAGCACGTGCGCGACTGGGACCCGCAGGCGCTGACCTATACCCCGACTGGCCAGAACTGCCCTCAGTTCCGTTTCGACGCGGTGCTCGTGCCTGGCAGCGAAATCCGGCTCGGCGATATGCGGTGGCAGGTGCACGCGGCACCCGGCCACGACCCGCACTCGGTGATCCTGTTCGAACCGGCCGCACGCCTGCTGGTGTCGGCTGACGCGCTGTGGGAGCGCGGCTTTGGCGTGGTCTTTCCGGAGCTAGAAGGGCTCGATGCCTTCGACGCCGTCGCGCAAACCATCGACCTGATCGAGGCGCTCGCGCCCTTGCAGGTGATTCCGGGCCACGGTCCGGCGTTCTCCGGTGTGAGCGCGGCGATTGCCCGTGCCCGCGAACGCCTGGCCGGTTTTGTCGCCAGCCCTGAAAAACATATCCGGCACGCGGCCAAGGTGCTGCTCAAGTTCAAGCTGCTGGAAATGCAGACGCTGGAGTTTGCGAGTTTCGTCGCCTGGGCGCAGAACACGCCCTATTTCGCGCTGATCGCGCAGCGGCATTTTTCCGGCGCCGATTCCTCGCAGTGGATCAATGCGTTGATCGACGACCTGATCCGCGCCGGCGCCGCCGCGCGCGAGGGATCGCTGATCCGAAACGTCGGCTGAGTGCATGCCCCAGCCGGAGGCGGGTTTCAGGCCGCCGCTTTGGCAGCAGCCTTCACTTTCAACCGCCAGGCGTGCAGCAGCGGCTCTGTGTAGCCGCTCGGCTGCGTCAAGCCCTTGAACACGAGATCGCACGCGGCCTGATACGCCATCGAGGTGTCGAAGTGGCCCGCCATGTTCTTGTAGAGCGGGTCGCCCGCGTTTTGCTGGTCGACGACCGCGGCCATGCGCTCGAAGGTCTCGCGCACCTGGGCTTCGGTGACGACACCGTGGTGCAGCCAGTTCGCCATGTGCTGGCTGCTGATGCGCAGCGTGGCGCGGTCTTCCATCAGCGCGACGTTGTGGATGTCGGGCACCTTCGAGCAGCCCACGCCCTGATCGACCCAGCGCACCACATACCCAAGGATGCCTTGCGCGTTGTTGTCGAGTTCCTGCTGGCGCTCGGCCGCTCTCCAGTTCGGCGTGGCGCTGACCGGGACGTGCAGCAGGCCGCTGAGCAGTGCGTCGTGTTCGATCTGCGGGTCGCGCGTGGCGTGCAGCGCTTCGAGTTCCTTTTGCACATCGCTGACCAGCACCTGGTGGTAGTGCAGGGCGTGCAGCGTGGCGCCGGTCGGGCTCGGCACCCAGGCCGTGTTGGCGCCGGCCTTCGGGTGCGCGATCTTCTGCTCCAGCATGGCCTTCATCAGGTCCGGCATGGCCCACATGCCCTTGCCGATCTGCGCCTTGCCGCGCAGGCCGCAGGCCAGGCCGACCAGCACGTTGTTGCGCTCGTAGGCGTGGATCCAGACGCTGCTCTTCATGTCGCCCTTACGGATCATGGGCCCGGCCTGCATGGCGCTGTGCATTTCGTCGCCGGTGCGATCCAGAAAGCCGGTGTTGATGAAGGCGACACGAGTGCTGGCGGCGGCGATGCAGGCCTTGAGGTTGACGCTAGTGCGGCGCTCTTCGTCCATGATGCCGAGCTTGACCGTGCTGTCGGCCAAGCCCAGCATCTTCTCGACGCGGCCGAACAGTTCGCTGGCAAACGCGACTTCCGCCGGGCCGTGCATCTTGGGCTTGACGATGTAGACCGAGCCCTTGCGCGAGTTGCGGATCGCATCCTTGGCCGTGCGCTGGAGGTCGTGCATGGCGATCGTGGTGGTGACGATGGCGTCCAGAATGCCTTCCGGAATTTCGCGGGTCTGGCCCTGCTTGTCGCTGTAAAGGATGGCCGGGTTCGTCATCAGGTGGCCGACGTTGCGTACGAACATCAGCGAGCGGCCGTGTAGCGCGATCTTCTTGCCCTTGCCAGCGGGCGGCGTGTAGATTCGGTCGCCATTGAGACCGCGCGTGAAGGTCTGGCCGCCCTTGCTCACCTCTTCGGTCAGCGTGCCCTGCAGGATGCCGAGCCAGTTGCTGTAGGCCAGCACCTTGTCTTCGGCGTCCACCGCGGCGACTGAGTCTTCGAGGTCAAGGATGGTCGAGAGCGCCGCTTCCACGATCAGGTCGCAGACGCCCGCCGGGTCGGTTGCGCCGATCGGCGTGCTGCGGTCGATCAGGATGTCGAGGTGCAGGCCGTTGTGCTGCAGCAGCACGCTGCTGGGCGCTTTGGCATCGCCCTGGTAGCCGATCAGCTGCGCCTGGTTCTGCAGGCTGGTGTTGCCGCCGTCGGCGAGCTTCACGGCGAGCTTGCCGTCCTTGATGCGGTAGCCGACGGAGTCCAGGTGCGAGCCCTTGCGCAGCGGCGCCGTGCGGTCCAGCACGTGGCGTGCATATTCAATCACCTTGTCGCCGCGCTTCGGGTTGTAGCCCTTGCCCTTTTCGCAGCCGTCGGCTTCGCTGATCGCATCCGTACCATAAAGCGCATCGTACAGGCTACCCCAGCGTGAATTGGCGGCGTTCAGGGCGTAGCGCGCGTTCAGGATCGGCACCACGAGTTGCGGACCGGCTTGCACCGCGAGCTCGGCGTCCACTTTCGCTGTGCTGATGCGGACCTTTTTCGGCACCGGCACCAGGTAGCCGATTCTTTCAAGAAAGGCGCGGTAAGCCGACATGTCGGCAATCGGCCCCGGATGTGCGCTGTGCCAGGCGTCGAGCTCGCTCTGCAGGCGGTCGCGCTCGGCCAGCAGGGCGATGTTCTTCGGCGCCAGATCGCCGACGATGGCATCAAAGCCTTTCCAGAACTTGGCGCTGCTCACGCCCGTGCCCGGTAGCACGCGGCTCTCGATGAACTGATGCAGGACGTCGGCGACTTGCAGTCGGTGGATGGCGGTGCGTGTGGTCATGGTGTGGGACTCTTTGAAAGGGAAGGGGATGAAAAAAAAGTAAGGACATCGCGCAGGCTCGTGCCGCTGCGCGTGGGTTGCGTGCCGAGCTCTTCGAACGGCAACTGGTAGCGGTTTACCCACAAGGTCTGGTAGCCGTACCAGGTTGCGGCCAGCGCGTCCCAGGCGTTGCTGCTGACGAACACGATCTGCCCGGCGGCTAGGCCCGTCGCCTGCTCGCCCAGCGCGTAGGCCTCGGGGTGCGTCTTGTACTTGCGGATCGGATCGACGCTGATGACGTGGTCGAGCAGGCCGTCGAGGCCGGCCGACTTGACGGCCAGATTCAGCATGGCGGCATCGCCATTGCTCAGGATGCCGGTCGGGATGCCCTGCGCCTTGAGCGCGCCGAGCACGGACTTGATCTCGGGGAAGGCGCTCAGGTGCCGGTACTGGTTCATCAGCCGCTCGATCTGCGGCTCGAAGTCCGCGCCGGCTCGCTGTGTCGGAGCAACGATGCGCTTGAGGGCATAAACCAGCGCGGCGCGCGTCAGCGCCCAGAACGGCTGGTAGTGCGCGCCGTGGTTGCTGGTGGTGACCAGCCGCGTGTATTCGATCTGCTTGTCGCGCCAGAGCAAACTTAAGCCTTGGCCGTTCCCCGGAAACAGTTGCTCGGCGAGCAGGCCCACGCTGTAGACGTCGAATAGCGTGCCGTAGGCGTCGAACAGCACTGCGCGCGCCGCATCGGCCGGGTTGGCTCTGGATTTTTCGGCGGCCGTGGGCCTTGCTTTGGACATGACCCTACTTTATTCGATACATTCAAGATCATTAACCATCAATTGATGAATTTGTTTGTGACAAAAACAGATGTAATAAATCGATGGAAACCGCTCGAACTGCGCTGGGCCACGCGCAAGACACTTCGAAATCAATAGCATCAAGTGCTGACCGAAAGCGCGTCGATGCGGGATTCGGGTCAGGTGCTTGGCGCGCGCGGCGGCTCCGGTGTCCTAAAATGGGCGACCATGACACTGCCCAGCCCTCATGCGCTGTCGGCCTTGCCCGCGCACGCCATCATCCGTGAGGTAGGCCTGCGCGACGGTCTGCAAAGCATTTCCCGCGTGCTGCCGACGGCGCACAAGATCGAGTGGATGGCGGCCGCCTATGAGGCCGGCCAGCGCGAGATCGAAGTCGGCTCCTTCGTGCCGGCGCGGCTGCTGCCGCAACTGGCCGACACGGCCGAACTGCTGGCCTTTGCCAGGACGCTGCCTGGCCTGAGCGCATCGGTGCTGGTGCCCAATCTGAAGGGCGCCGAGCGCGCCATGGAATGCGGGGCCGATCTGATGCTGCTGCCGCTGTCGGCCAGCCACGCCCATAGCCTGGCCAACCTGCGCAAGACACCCGATGAGGTGCTGGCCGAGATTGCGCGCATCGTCGCCGCGCGCGATGCCAGCGGCTCGCGCACGCTGATCGAAGTCGGTATCAGCACAGCGTTTGGCTGTACGCTGCAGGGCGCAGTGGCGCCCGCCGAAGTGTTACGCCTGCTGCGCGCCGTGCTCGACGCCGGTGTCGACCGCGTCGGTCTGGCCGATACCGTCGGTTACGCCGACCCGGCGATGGTGAGTCGATTGTTCGAGCAGGCCCTGCCGCTGGCCGGCGGGCGCCTGAACTGCGCGCATTTTCACGACACGCGCGGCCTCGGCATGGCCAATGCCTACGCCGCGCTGCAATGCGGTATCACGCGTTTTGACGCTTGCCTGGGCGGCATCGGCGGCTGCCCGCATGCGCCGGGCGCCAGCGGCAACGTCGCGACCGAAGACCTGGCCTATATGCTGCTGAGCATGGGTGTGGCGACCGGGCAGGATTTCAACCGGTTGCTGGACTTGCGCGGCCAGTTGGCGCAATGGCTGGCCGGTGAGACGCTGCACGGCAGCATCTGGCGCGCCGGGCTGCCGCGCACACTCGGCGCCGCGCCGGCCAGCGCCCACCACTCCTGAAACGATAAAACAACATGAACAAAGCAACCGAAACGGCACCCGCCGCGGCACTGCCGCTGGCCGGTTTGCGAGTGGTCGAATTCACGCACATGGTGATGGGACCGACCTGCGGCATGGTGTTGGCCGACATGGGCGCCGAGGTGATCAAGGTCGAGCCGATCGAGGGCGACCGCACGCGCCACCTGCTCGGCGCTGGTGCCGGTTTCTTTCCGCTGTTCAACCGCAACAAGAAGAGCATCGCGCTCAACCTGCACACCGCCGAGGGGGCCGCCGCCGCGCGCGCGCTCGCCGCCAGCGCCGACGTGGTGCTGGAGAACTTCAAGCCTGGCACCATGGCCAAGTACGGGCTCGATTACGCCGCGCTCTCAAACGTCAACGCGCGCCTGATCTACGTCAGCCACAAGGGCTTTCTTCCCGGCCCTTATGAGCACCGAACGGCGCTCGACGAAGTTGTGCAGATGATGGGCGGGCTGGCCTACATGACCGGGCGCCCGGGTGATCCGCTGCGCGCAGGCACCAGCGTCAACGACATCATGGGCGGCATGTTCGGCGCCATCGGCGCGCTCGGTGCGCTGATCCAGCGCGGCATCACCGGCAAGGGGCAGGAAGTGCAGAGCGCGCTCTACGAGAACAATGTGTTTCTGGTCGGCCAGCATATGCTGCAGTACGCCATCACCGGCAAGCCGGCGGCGCCGATGCCAGATCGTATCTCGGCCTGGGGCGTGTACGACGTCTTCACGGTGAAGAACGGCGAGCAGATCTTCCTGGCTGCGGTCAGCGATGCCCAGTGGACGACGTTTTGCGACGCGCTGGGTTTTGCCGATCTGAAAGCCGATCCGCAGTACGCCAACAACAATTTGCGCGTGCAGGCGCGCGCCAGCCTGTTGCCGGTGCTGCGCGAGCGTATGGTCGACTACAGCGCGGCCGAGCTGACGGCGTTGTTCGAACGCGTCGGTCTGCCGTTCGCACCGATCCGCAGGCCCGAAGAGCTTTACGACGACGAACATCTGCTGGCCACCGGCGGTCTGGCCGACATCACGCTGCCCGATGGCGAGCGCGCCGGCCAGACGGCCAAGACCACACTGTTTCCGTTCACCATGGACGGCCATCGCCTGGGCGTGCGCCTGCAGCCACCAACCAAAGGTGAGCACACGAGCGCGCTGCTGTCGGCGCTCGGC
>Ga0214165_1000231_pt1 | contig 44902 bp, 39 predicted proteins | sample TroBogypolimnion_34_FD_153004 | JGI IMG/M metagenome (GOLD analysis project Ga0214165, IMG submission 153004) | Freshwater microbial communities from Trout Bog Lake, WI - Practice 03JUN2009 hypolimnion v3 | ecosystem: Environmental > Aquatic > Freshwater > Lake > Hypolimnion/Profundal zone ... | reverse complement strand
CAACCGCGCGTTATGCCGAATACAACAGCACCGGCTCCGGCGCGTGTGCTCCTGGTATCAGCGTGACCGGGCTGTCCGGATGCCGCAGCGTCTGGCGGATGCTGCGCTCGGCCTGCGCCTCGTCGGGTGGCAGCGTGGTCGGGTCGGCGTTGCAACTCGGCCGCCACCAATTGCCAGTAGCTGGCCGCCAGACCGCGGTAGTTTTCCAGCAGGTGCAGGGTGCCTTGCTGGTTGCGCGTGACCCAGTCACCCTGCTCGGACGCGGCGGCACACAGGGCGGTCAACCAGCGGTATAGCGCCTGGTTCAGCTCGGCCGTGGGATACGCATCCACCACGCCGGGCAGGCGCAGGGCCTGTGCGTCGACGTCGGCCAGCTCGACCTTGCTGTGCACACCGGCCATGCGCTCCAACACCGTGCGGCGCGCGCCTCCAACATCGTGACGCTGGTGCCCGCCCTGCTGGATTTGGACACGCGCCTGCCAGAGCTGGCTGCTGCCATTGCGGCAACGCCGCCGCTGCCGGATGCGGTGCCAGTGACCCTGAACGAAGCGGTGGCGCAGCGCCAGCGCGAGATGATCCGGCAGCCCTGGCCGCCACGGCCAACAACTGGGCAATGGCTGCGCGCCAGCTCGGGCTGGACGCCAGCAACCTGCACAAGCTGGCCAGACGACTGGGACTGAAATAAGCGCCAGTCAGCAGCACTTCGTCGGCTTGTTGGTCAGGAAAGTGGCTACCAGCAACGAGAGCAGGCTTTTGCGGCCGTCGTATGCGGGCAAGTCAGACGCGCTCATCCGCAATCCGCAGCAACAAATAACGCTCTTCGTCCGACACTTCGTTTTCCTTGGAGACATGGGGCATCAGCTCGGCGAGGTCCCTGGCGTACAGGGCCAATTGTTGGTTAACCAAGCAGTTTTCACAGGCTTGGCTGCGCAAATTGGCGGGGCTGCCCGTGGGCAACTGAAGAGTAAAGCCGGTGATGCCTGCACGCAATGGTGCTGAACCGAGTTCTGCTTGCTGCACATCAAGCTGTCCGCCGTGCATTTCCACAATCCGGCGCGCCAGGGGTACGCGCACCGTAGAGGCCAATCGCAGCGCAGCGCAATGCCCCGTTTGCACAGTGGATGCAGTTGCCATTTGCGTGGCGTCCAGGTGCTGCAATCCGTCCACCTCGGACGCGGGACGTGCAGACAGTACCAAGAACCCCCCGTTTTGACGCATAGTCAGGGCGATCCGGCTGTTGCGGGGAGTGCCGTCCTCCAGGCCCTCAATCAAGCCCTGCAAGGCACAGAGCAGCCACTTTGCACTGCCGTAGACCAGACCCAATGGCTCCACCTGGGTATCGCCAGGTGCCTGGATGCCGTACTCACAATGGCGAAATGTCAGACCGGAAATCGTCTGCTGCAGCAGATCCATCACCGACATGCGCTCACCTGGCACCATGGCATCGACTTCGGTGAGGCGTGACAACTCGTCGATCGAAGTAAACATGGCGCGCAGGTGCTGGGCGTGCTGGCGTAGCTCATTCAGGCGCGGTACCCCGGTGTTGGCTCGGACGGTTGCGATTTCCCGGATCAAGTCGCTCAGTTCATGACGCACATCATCACCAATCAGATGGGACTGAGCCGGCCCTTGGCTCACCAAACCCACAACCGGCGTGGGCCAGCGCGTCAGGGTGAAGAGCAATGCGTATCCGTCCTGACCGTCGTTGCACAAATGGACCTCGGGCAACACCGGGCCGGCCTCGGGAACTGTCTCGGCATCGGATGAGCCAAACAGATCCACCTGCAGTGGCAGCCTGCTGTTCTTGCGCTGTACACTGGCAAGCAGAACGGACAGCATTTCAGCACCATTCATGCAATGCTTGACCCAAGGTTTGGCAGCGTCGTTGAAGTCCGTCACCTGTCCATATCGGTCAATCAGGACCACACCATCGCTCATTTTGTCGAGCGTCTTAATGTCAAAGTTCAGGAACATGGTTCGCTCTCCTTGCGGCTATCTGTATGAATTTAATATAGCAATAATTTGACGGAATTGATGAATATTAAAATATACACACGCAGTTTGATGTGGGACAGAACGCCAGAGGATCTGTCACAAAAGACGCTTAAAAATTTTCCGCCTCGACCTCGCGGATCGCCTGCAGCACATCGACGCTGAGCAGCACATTCAAATCCGTGCGCAGTGCATCATCCAGCGTTGCCAGGCGCCCTGCCTGCACCTCAATGGCCCGTTCAAACAGGTTGCGCACATAACGGCCATTGGACGCCGTGGCACCGGCATGAAACAGCCGTTCCAACGCTTGCAAGAATGGCGCATGCGCCGCGCCCTCCAGCGTGTATCCCAAGTCCTGACAAAACACTGCAAAAATGTCCAGCAATTCCTGCGGCGAGTAGTCTTCGAACTGAATGTGGTGATTGAAACGTGAGCGCAGGCCTGCATTGCTCTGGATAAAGTCCTGCATGGGGGCGGTGTAGCCGGCAACAATGATCAGCAACTGGCCACGATGGTCCTCCATGGCCTTGAGCAAAGTGTCCACCACCTCCCTCCCAAAGTCTGCCTCACTGCCGCCAGCCGTCAGGGCATAGGCCTCGTCAATGAACAGCACACCGCCCAGGGCCGACTCAATCACTGCCTGGGTCTTGAGCGCAGACTGGCCGACGTAGCCGGCAACCAGCCCCGAGCGATCAACCTCCACCAAGCGGTTCGTTGCGATCAGGCCCAGGCTGCAGTAGAGGTCGGCCACCAGGCGCGCCACAACCGTCTTGCCGGTTCCGGGGTTTCCCGTGAAAACCAGATGCTGCGAAAAGCCCCCGATCTCCTTGCCACCGGCTTGCTTGCGCGCGTGCTGGATCCGGACAAAGGCCAGCAGCCGACGCAATTGCTGCTTGACCTGCTGCAAACCGACCAGACGGTTGAGCCGGGCCAGCACATTTTGGTAATTCGCCGCGCTGCCATCAGACACCGGCAAAGCCTCGCCAAGCGCACTTTCCACATCGACGGCCAGTATGTTTTCCAGATCTGTCGCGGACACCTCAGGCAGTTCGCAAACCCGCAGCGCCTGCGCCTCAATGGTCTTTTCAAACAGATTGCGTACATGGCGTGCGTTACCAAAGTGGTCACGCTGGCGCTGAGCCTCACGGCCCAGCAGGATTTGCAGGCCCGGCAGCAAGCCGGGGTCCAGCACATAGGACTGGGTGGAGCAAAAATTCTGCATGATCCGGATCAACTCCGGCGGTGTGTAGTCCGGAAAATGAAGGTATCGGTTAAAGCGGGAGGCCAGTCCCGGATTGGACTTTAGGAGCTGGTCCATCTGCGCGGTGTACCCCGCAACGATCACCACCAGGTCATCGCGGTGGTCTTCCATCATTTTGAGCAAGGTCTCTATGGCTTCGTGGCCAAAGTCCTGCGTTCCGGGACGTGCCAGTGCGTAGGCCTCATCAATAAACAAGACCCCGCCCAGGGCTGACTCCACCACGGCCCGTGTCTTGAGCGCCGATTGGCCAATGTAGGGAGCGACCAGACCGGCGCGGTCGGTCTCCACCACCTTGTCGCTCTTTAGTATTCCCAGGCGCAGATAGAGGCCTGCGATGATTCTGGCCACGGTCGTCTTGCCCGTGCCCGGGTTACCCATAAACACCAGATGGCGCGAGGGCCACTTGGGCACCCGCATGCCCTGCCGGGCACGCAACTCCTGCACATGGATGTAGCTGGCCTGGCGCAGGATTTCCTGGCGCACCATGTCCATGCCCACGAGTGCAGCAAATGCCTGCTCTAAATACTCGGCTGGGGATTGCTGCTGAACTTCGGGCCCTGCCAAGGCATCCAGTTTGCCACTGGGGCGCGTGGGGAACACGGTTTCCACGGGATGCACATGCCGCTTCTCGCTCAGCTTGGCCAGGCGTTCCTTGGCTTGCACAAACTCCTGACGTGCAGCAAGCGTATACCAATGCTCGGCCTGATCCAGATCCTGCACCACACCCAAACCATTTTCGTAAAGCCAGCCCAGGTTGCTGCAGGCCTCGGCATGCTCCTGCTGCGCGGCAAGACGGTTCCAGTGCAAACATTTTCCGTAGTCCACCGGCACGCCCAACCCGTGCTCGTATATCGATCCCAGGGCGCATTGGGCATCGGCCATATCCAACTCGGCGGCTCGCTGGTACCAATAAATTGCCAGCAGGGGGTCAATCGGGATGCCGCACCCGCTTCCATAGGCGAACGCCAGGTTGTACTGGGCAAAGACATCAGCCTGTTCGGCCGCCATACGAAACCAGCGCACGGCTTCGTTCTCGTCCTTGCCAATGCCGCTTCCGGTTGCATAGTGGTAGCCAAGTTGGCGACGTGCCGGCGCGTCGCCACGCTCTGCAGCGTCACGCAGACGGCGAATGCCCTCCGCGTCGTCTCTGTCCACACCCTGGCCCTTCAGATAGGCAAACGCCAGTTGGCGCTGCGCCTCCAGATGCCCGATGTCTGCAGCCATGGAAAACCAGTGTGCGGCCTGCGGGTAGTCTCTGGCCACGCCGGCAGCTGTGGCATAACGCTGCGCCAACAGGAAGCGCGCCTGTGCGTCCGGCTTGCGCACAGCATTTCCAATCGCCAGTTGGCGCAATTCGGCCAGCGGCAGCGTGGTGTAGAGAACGGCGGGCTTGTGGGACATGGTGATCAGTCTTCAGGTGCACTCAGGCGCCAACCGGGCCAACGGCGCTGCAGGCGAACCCGGCCTTCTCTGCCACTTCATCTTCAGAGTCAGCGTAACGCAACGCGACCGAAAGGAACTCCTTGGACAGATCCTGGTTGCTGACGCGAACGGGCGAGAAAAGAATGCCCGGTCGGACCGGTCGCATGATGTAGTCCGCGGCCTCCAGGCTCGGGACATGCTCCTCGCCGTGCGCGTCGGTCTGGCTGGTCAGAAAAATGACTGGTATGGCACGGGTCACAGGATTTGCTTTGAGCATGGAGCAGCGCGCATAGCTGTCAATGCCGGGCATCATCACGCCCAACAAAATCAAATCCGGCAGGTCGTGATGTGCCAGTGCGAAGGCGTGCCCTCCGTTCCTTGCCATTCTCATCTGATAGTGACCGCACAGCAGTCCGACCACCAGCAACTGGTTGGTAACTTCTTCATCTACAACCAGGATGCATTTCTTAATGGGTGGAGAAATATTCATGGGGCCCCTGCGCCTACCGGCGCAGACCAAGTTGTGCTAAAGACTTGACTCAGACCTCATGACCACCGAAGCAGTTTCACAAGGGCGCGCACATAGCGAATCAATGGACAAGGCCCTGTACCCAAGCAACCACCTGCAGCGGACTGAAGGGTTTGATGAAATAGGCGTCGGCGCCGCGGCGTTTGGCATCCTCGCTATCGGCCTTCTGGCCATGCGCCGTAACCATAGCAATCGGTATGTCTTTGGTTTCAGGGTTGGACTTGACGGCGTCGAGCACCTGCAGGCCATCAATCTCCCCCGGCATCATCACATCCAGAAGCACAGCAGCCGGGTGGTATTTGCGGATGGCATAAAGGGCTGCGGGCCCGTTATCCGCTTCAATAACTTCGTACTGCGCGCTCAAGCAGATACTGAGCAAGCGGCGGATATCGACATTGTCGTCGACGACAAGAACATGTTTCATGATGAAGTCCCAAGTCCCAAGTCCTGAAACTGGGCGCCCGTCGGCGCGGAGCACTTCCCCTCTCACCCACCGCAGTTGGTAAGGCAATGCGCCTGAACGCTCTCCAGTCTGCGCGCTTGGTCTTTATTGCTGAGATAAACAAATAATAATAATTTTATCACTTTTGGTATTGTTTATTGTCAACTCAATGGGTGAATTGCGCTCTGCCGGCAAGAAGGCATGAAGACCAGCAGGAAGCAAACAGGCCTCATAACCGCCGTATGTTCTCCCACATCACGCGCAACTGGCGTGGCAGGCCATTGGTGGCGGCTACCCTGCGGGCATCACCGTCACCGATGAATAACTGGTCGGTGCACGGCTGAGAATGCGCCAGTAGCGAACGGTGTAGATGGCAAAGCCCAGGGACCACATCGCAGCCGACAGAAGAACCGCGTAGTTCACCAGCAAAGGATTCACCAAAGGAACGAAGACACGAATCACTGCTGCCGCAGACACCAGCGCGTAGCAGCTCACCTCCGCCTTTGTGGCAATCAGCTTTCTCCCCGTATGGCCCAGAGCCGTGCGCGTCATCATGCCGATCACCATGGTGCCGATGGCACCAACGGTCAACGCGTGATTGGCAACCGAAGAAGAAACCCAGCCCATCGCAGCCATGGCACGAAACACCAGGTGCAGTGGAATCCAGGCATAGGCTGCGTGCAGCACCCAGACTAAAGGGGTGTGCAAGGTCTTCCATGGCTGCCACAGCCAAAGGCGAGCCACATGGGCCAGCATGGCCAAAACGGCCAGCAGCGCGAACCAGGTACCAGAGACATGTGTTGCGTCTGCAGCGATGAGAAGCAGGACCAAAGCCAATGCAAGCTTTTCCACCCAGGGCTGGCGCACGGCCTTCGCTCCAGGAATGGCGTTGTTGGTGAACATGGGAATCACACGTCCACCCATGACGCTGAGTACCAACAGCATCACATCCAAGCCTAGCGCGATACCAGCCCAACCCGGAACGCGCAAAACGCCCAGCGCGTTCAGGTGCACCACCAGTTGGGCCACGGCCATCAAGAGGAGTAGCGCGACAAAGAAATAGTTGCGGCGGTTGCGCCCTCGGTACAGCGCAATTGCCAGTGCAGTGGCAATTGCCAGCGGAAAGGCCACATTCACCGCCGCAGCCAGCCAAGTCCAGGGCGAGAGCACGAGAATTCGGCCCGCCACCCACAAGGCTGCCAGAGCGGCTAGGTAGGCACCCTTGGGCGTGGCTTGCCCCGACCAGTTCTGCCCAGCAGTCAACAAAAATCCTGTCAACACCGCCAGCGTGAAGCCGAACAGCATCTCGTGGGCATGCCACATCGGCCCCCGCAAATATGCATAAGGCAGCAGGCCGCTGAATTGCATTGCCCAGACCAGAATGGACAGCGAGGCAAACGTACTTGCAAGCAAATAAAAGGGGCGAAAGCCAAGGTCCCAAAGCGCAAATCGCGACTGCCCCCGTCTAGGTGAATTTTTTGTTTGGATCAGTGTGGCCATAGTTTGAATCACATTAGTTATCGTCCTGAAGCATCAAGTGCTTCAGCCGCACGATCCACAGCACGCAGACTTTACGGCTGCTGGAGCAGTCGCTTCGAAGTGGCTGAACAGAATATTGTTTTCCAGGTGGATGTGGTTGATCAGGTCATCGTGCAACTGGGCTATTCCGGCATAGAGCGCGCGCCAGGTATTGCAGGCACCCTGTGGCGGGCTGGCGTTATTGCAAAGTTGCATCAATTGCTCCAGCATGACACCGTGCTGGATGTGCTCTGAGCGCATCACTGCTATGGGTTGCGACACAAATGGATTTCCACCCGCCTTGAGCAGTGGAAACAGGATGTTCTCTTCCTTCATCATGTGCGAAAGCAAGTCCTGCTCAGCCTCCTCCAACAGGGCGGCCAATCCGGACGGCACCAATGGATGATCGCGATGCACCGCCTCTACACGCCGCGCCATACGGATCAACTCGGGCAATTGCTCACGGTGCACAGCGTGGTAGCGCTCCAAAATATGGTCGATCAGGGTGTCCGTGCTGGGGTTCTCTACCGGCGCGTCGGTGCGTTGAACATAAGCCTCAGGCTGGGCGTTTTGCAAGCGGGCGTTCATGGGTAGGGTCCTTATAAAGATTCATTTAATATGAATGTATTCTATACGATATGATTCATGTGAAATGAATCTTTATTCAATGACTGCAACACCATGCAACTGACCCAGTGGACCGACTTCTCCTTGCGCGTGCTCATGTACTGCGCAGCATGGGAGCACCGTGAGCTGCCGGTAACAATCACCGAGATTGCAGACAGCCACGGAATCTCCCGCAGCCATCTGACAAAAGTTGTTCACCAGTTAGGCGCGCATGGCCTGTTGGAGACCACACGCGGGCGTGGGGGCGGCATGCGTCTGTGCAAGCCGGCAGCAGAGATCAATGTCGGGGCGGTGGTGCGTCAGACTGAGACGGATTTCGCCATGGTCGAGTGTTTTAACGCGCAAACCAATCAATGCTGTTTGAGCCCCCAGTGCCGCCTCAAGGGTGTGCTGCACCAGGCGACCAATAGCTTTCTTGCGGTACTCGATGATGTAACCCTGGCAGACTTGGTTGCACCTGCGGCCAATCGGGCGAAAACCAGCAAAATGGCCATGCCCGTCTCCACTAAAGCCAGGACAGCAGACGACAAGAAGTCCTAGGCGCTCACGCCCGTGGGACTGCTTCGGACATCGCAAGCCGTTTATACAGTGCGGCCAACATATCGGATTGGGCATGGTGGCACTTCGTCCGCGTTTTGGATGGAAGACCCGTGCCACTGCCTGGGTACTGGCCCTGGTCGTACTGGCATGGATTGCGACGGTCGCTGTGTTGAAAAATCCCTGGGGGTTTATTGCCATCCTGCTGCAAACCAGCGCCTGAGACGTCAGCCAACCCTTACGCCAGGACGACGGACGAACCCTGTCGATCGAACGCCAGATAGCGAGCCATCTCGCCTCGCTTGATGGACTCCACCATGGATTGCAATGACTTATCCACCTCCTCCACATCTGGCGCGCCGTGTGCACTTCCTGATAGAGCCCCGGCGAATACGAAGCACCATGCATGGCCGAACTGCGCCGCTTCCTGGACCAGGGTATCGAAAGAGGATAGGTCGCTTGGGCTTTTGTCAACACACATCACCGGGGCCAGCGCGCCGCCTTCGCCCGCCTCAAAGCCTGCCCGCTGCTCTGCATTTGCGTCATCTGGCAGTACTGCATCGGCAAAGACAAACAACAAGCGCTGCTGCAAAGTCTGTGCGCGCGCTGTCTGCAACATGTCTGCGAAATTTTCAATATTCATTGGGGCTGCGTCTATAGATGAATCACATACTGCTCGGATGTAGGCCGCATGCGCCGCCTTGATCGGTGCGCGCAATGCCTGGGCCTATTTTCATTGCACCAAAGGTGAGTCGGCGGCATCCAGTTCGATGCCCTCAACCAGCGCTTGCCCCACCAGCAGACTCATGTACTGGTGCAAGGCTTTGGCACGCGATTGCATGGCCAGTTGCGCCGCCACGCGCTCCCGAACTTCATCAAAAGCCAAAGCCTTGCCATCACGCCGCTCCAACACGTCGATGATGTGAAAACCAAAGCGGGTATGGATGAGGCGCGGCTGCACACCCAATCCCACCGGGACCTCAGTTTGGAAGAACAGCGTACTCGCCAGTTCCGGCGCGCAGTCCTGCGGTCCGATCCAACCCAAGTCACCACCCTGGGTGCTTGTTGGGCAGTTGGACAACTCACCTGCCAGCTTGCCAAACAAATCAACAGGAACGTCTCTGCCCAGCAAACTGATTAATGCCTTGTCGGCATGCACACTGAGTGCCTGCACGTTCACGCCGGGCGTCACGGCAAACAGGATATGGCGTAAATGCACGGCCTGACCGACCACGTACTGGTTCCTGCGTGCGTCATAGTAGCGCTGGCACTCCTCGTCGGTAGGTGCTGGCACCTGCACAGCACTGTCAACCATAGTCTCCAGCACGGTACGTTCGGTCTCATTTAGCTCGGGGGCCTGCAGCACTGCCTTGTGTGGCAACAAACCGGCCTTGACGGCGTACTGGCGCAGAAGCTCGGTGTGGGCCAACTCGCGCAATGACTCCTCGTCTGGTCGTTGTCCAGGTGTGTGCAAATGGATGCCGTTTATAGAGGCGGTCATCTCAGGCGCGCTTGTCTTGCCTGGCAGGCTAGCAGGTTCTGGCTGGGTTTCAGCCGAAAAGCTTGACTCAAAAGTCGCGCTAGCGGTCTTGGAACCGCAACCGCAAGTGCCGCCGCCACCACAACCATGATTGGTTAATGAAGATGTGTTCATGAAATGTCCTTGACGTACTGTGGCTTAGCGGGCATTGCGGCTCAGTGGCTCACGTTCTACCAGACCCATGCGGCGGCTGCGCACCAACTGGTACGGACGCACCAGATAGGCCACGGTGCCGAAGCCACTCCAGACATGCACCAAGCGCGTGAATGGGAAGATCAGGACGATGCTCATGCCCATAAACATGTGCAACTTGAAAACCCAACTGGCCTCGGCCAACAGTTCGGGCGCACCGGCCTGGAAGGTGACGATGTGCTGGGCCCAACCAGCCAGCTTCATCATCATGCTGCCGTCCAGATGCTCCGCCGACAACGGAATAGTCGCCAAGCCCAGTGCCAGTTGCAGCCACAGCAGCACCAGCAGCACGATGTCGCTGGTCTTGGAGTTGATACGGATGCGCTCGTCGCTCAGGCGGCGGTGCAGCAACAGGCTCACACCGATAAAGCCCAGCACGCCAAACGCGCCACCCGAGACCATGGCCATGATCTGCTTGTTACCGGCACTGATGAAGGGCTCGTAAATGAAGTGCGGTGTCAACATGCCAACGGTATGACCCCCCAGCAGGAACAATACGCCTACATGGAACAAATTGCTGCCCCAACGCAATTGGCCGGCGCGCAGAAGCTGCGAGGAGTCGCTCTTCCAGGTGTACTGGTCACGGTCAAAACGGAGCAGACTGCCCACCAGGAAGATGGTCAGGCAGATGTACGGGTAGTAACCAAACAAGAGGTTGTCGAGGTAAGTCATATGCGTGCTCCTTGGGCACCGGGGCCTTTGGCAAAAACGGAAGCGGCTGTGGCGGGCGCCGTATCAATCGGCGCCGCAGTCTTGCGTACAAAGTGGATCGGATGGGCCTCGCCAGGCTTGGACTGACCTTTGGTACTGCAGCCATCAAAGGCCTCGGGCTCCTGCCATACGTCGTCCATAGCTTCATCGGCGACGATGGCCACGGCCTGCACACGCTGGCCGCAGAGTTCCAGCACGGCGGCCACGGGCGCGGCATAGGGACTGCCGCGTTGCACCAGCGCACTGAATACGGCGGTGAGGATGTGGGCCATCTCGCCCATGAACTCAATCGCCAGTTTTGGCGGCTGAGTGGAGGCAAACTCCAGCACCACGCACAGGTGATCCGGCAACTCTTCGGGGGCCATCAGCATGCCAGCCTTCTCGTAGGTCTGCACCAGGTCCACCATGGCCGGGCCGCGTTCGCGCGAGTCGCCATGGATGTGCTCAAACATGTGCAGCGAGGTCGCACGGCCGCGGTCAAAGGTTTCCACATATCGCGCTTCCACGTCCATGGGGTCAAGGCGTGTGAGTTCGGCGGCGAAGGCGTGCAGCTCGTCGCGGCGGGCGACTGGAATCACTGCTTCCTTGTCGATGGCCTCCAGCAGTTCGGGCAAATGACTGCGCAATTCGGCGTCTGGGTAACCCAGCAGCAGGGCCAAGGCACGCAGGGAATAACGGTTGTCTTTCATGGCGTGTTCCTTTAAACGTAAGACTTAATCGGGATGGTTCGGGGTTTGGAGCCACCGAACAGACTGGTTTCACTACCACCATCCGAACAACCATTACCAAACGAAAAACCGCATCCACCGCGCAGATCAAAGGCGTTTTCGGCGTATTCGCGGTGGCTGGTCGGAATCACAAAGCGGTCTTCGTAGTTGGCAATGGCCATGATCTGGTACATCTCTTCCACCTGGGCCACGGTCAGGCCGGTCTGCTCCAGCACGGCCAGGTTTTGCTCCTGGTCCACATGCTTGCTGCGCTGGTAGGCGCGCATGGCCAACATGCGCTCCAGAGCGCGCACCACCGGAGCGGTGTCGCCGGCAGTCAGCAGATTGGCCAGGTACTGCACGGGGATGCGCATCTGAGCCAGGTCCGGAATCTCGCCATTGACGCCGATGTGTCCGGCGTTGGCAGCCGAAGTAATCGGTGAGAGCGGCGGCACGTACCAGACCATGGGCAGGGTGCGGTACTCGGGGTGCAGAGGCAAGGCCACCTTCCAGTCAACCGCCATCTTGTAGACCGGGCTGTTACGCGCACCGACCAACCATGCTTCGGGAATGCCATCCTCGCGGGCTTGTGCAATTACCTTGGAGTCGTTGGGGTTGAGGAACAGGTCGAGTTGAGCCTGGTACAGGTCTTTCTCATTCACCACGCTGGCGGCCTCTGCGATCCGGTCAGCGTCGTACAGCACCACGCCCAGGTAGCGGATGCGGCCCACGCAGGTCTCAGAGCAAACTGTCGGTTGTCCGGCCTCGATACGCGGGTAGCAGAAGATGCACTTCTCGGCCTTGCCGCTTTTCCAGTTGTAGTAAATCTTCTTGTAAGGGCAGCCGGAGACGCACATGCGCCATCCGCGGCACTTGTCCTGGTCGATCAAGACAATGCCGTCGTCTTCACGCTTGTAGATCGAGCCACTCGGGCAACTCGCCACGCAGGCCGGGTTAAGACAGTGCTCGCACAGGCGCGGCAGGTACATCATGAAGGTATTTTCAAACTGGCCGACCATGTCCTTTTGCACCTGGTCGAAGTTCGCCAAGTTGGCGTCCTTGCTGCGCTTGCTGAATTCACCGCCGAGGATTTCTTCCCAGTTCGGGCCCCAGACGATCTTCTCCATGCGCTTGCCGGTGATCAGGCTGCGCGGCCGGGCTGTGGGCGCGTGCTTGACCTCGGGCGCCGACTGCAGGTGGTCGTAGTCGAAGGTGTAGGGCTCGTAGTAGTCGTCGATCTGCGGCATATTGGGGTTGGAGAAGATGCGCATCAGCAACTTCCACTTGCCGCCCTGCTTGGGCTCAATGGAGCCATCGGCCTTGCGGACCCAGCCTCCGTTCCACTTGTCTTGGTTTTCCCATTCCTTGGGGTAGCCAATGCCGGGCTTGGTCTCAACGTTGTTGAACCAGGCGTATTCCATGCCGGGGCGGCTGGTCCAGACGTTCTTGCAGGTGACCGAACAGGTGTGGCAACCAATGCACTTGTCCAGGTTCAGCACCATGGCGATTTGGGCGCGTATTTTCATGATTATTTGTCTCCTCAGGCCTGGATAGTTGGTGCAGCTTCGCCATCGAGCCAATCGACCTTGCGCATCTTGCGCACCACCACAAACTCATCGCGGTTGGTGCCGATGGTTCCGTAGTAGTTGAAGCCGTAGCTGAACTGTGCGTAACCGCCGATCATGTGGGTGGGCTTGGTAACGATGCGGGTCACTGAGTTGTGAATGCCGCCGCGTGTGCCGGTGATTTCTGCACCCGGTGTGTTGATGATTTTTTCCTGTGCGTGGTACATGAGCACCATGCCCGGATTCACCCGCTGGCTCACTACTGCACGGGCCGCAATGGCACCGTTGATGTTGAAGAGTTCGACCCAGTCGTTGTCCTCAATACCGGCAACTTTGGCGTCGTCCTCACTCAGCCAGATCACCGGGCCACCGCGATTGAGCGTGAGCATCATCAGGTTGTCGGTGTAGGTGCTGTGGATACCCCACTTTTGGTGCGGCGTGATGAAGTTCAAGGAGATTTCCTTGTTGCCATTGGGCTTGCGCTCCATGATGCCGGCAACGGCCTTCAGGTCCACCGGTGGGCGGTAGCTGGTCAGTCCTTCCCCGAATGCAATCATCCAGGGGTGATCCAGGTAGAAGTGCTGACGACCGGTCAGGGTGCGCCATGGGATCAGCTCATGCACATTGGTGTAGCCGGCGTTGTAGCTCACGGTCTCACTTTCAATGCCGCTCCACGTAGGTGACGAAATAATCTTGCGCGGCTGCGCCTGGATGTCGCGGAAGCGGATCTTCTCGTCTTCGCGGTGGATGGCCAGATGGGTGTGGTCGCGCCCAGTAATCTTGCCCAGTGCCTCCCAGGCCTTGACGGCCACATGGCCGTTGGTCTCAGGGGCCAGCTGCAACACCACTTCGCAGGCGTCGATATCGCTCTCGATCTTCGCCATGCCCTTGGTCACACCTTCAGCATGGACCTTTCCGTTGAGTTCAGCCAGTTGCTTCACCTCAACTTTCGTATCCCAGCCAATGCCCTTACCGCCATTGCCGACCTTTTCCAACAGCGGGCCCAACGCCGTAAAGCGCTTGAACACATTCGGATAGTCACGCTCCACCACGGCGACACTAGGCGCAGTCTTGCCGGGAATCAGATCGCATTCGCCGCGCTTCCAGTCTTTCACATCAAAGGGTTGCGCCAATTCGGACGGGGTATCGTGCATTAGGGGAGTCAGCACCACCTCTTTTTCCACGCCCAGATGGCCTACGCAGACCTTGCTGAAGGCCTCGGCAAAACCCTTGTAAATGTCCCAGTCGCTCTTGCTCTGCCAGGCCGGATCCACTGCTGTACTCAGCGGGTGGATAAAGGGGTGCATGTCGCTGGTGTTCAGGTCGTTCTTCTCGTACCAGGTGGCAGTCGGCAACACGATGTCTGAATACAGGCAGGTGGTGCTCATGCGAAAGTCCAGCGTGACCAGCAGGTCAAGCTTGCCTTCGGGCGCATCCTTGTGCCATTGCACCTCGGCTGGCTTGGCATCGTCCACTCCCAGGTCTTTGCCCTGTACCCCATGGGTCGTGCCCAGCAAATGCTTCATGAAATATTCATGGCCCTTGCCGGAAGAGCCCAGCAGGTTGGAGCGCCAGACAAACATATTGCGTGGCCAGTTGGCGGGATGGTCCGGGTCTTCGCAGCTCATCTTCAAGCTGCCATCTTTGAGTGACCTGACCACATAGTCCTTGGCATCCATGCCAGCGGCCGTGGCGTCCTTCACCACCTGGAAGGAGTTCGTCTGCAACTGTGGTGCGCTGGGCAACCAGCCCATGCGCTCGGCACGCACGTTGTAGTCGATCAGGCTGCCGCCGTATTTGCTCTTGTCGGCCAGCGGCGAGAGGATTTCTTCAACCCCCAGCTTCTCGTAACGCCACTGGTCAGTGTGGGCGTAGAAGAAGCTGGTGCTGTTCATCTGCCGGGGTGGGCGCACCCAGTCGAGTGCGAAGGCCAGTGCGGTCCAGCCGGTTTGAGGACGCAGCTTTTCTTGCCCGACATAGTGGGCCCAGCCGCCACCGCTCTTGCCGATACAGCCGCACATCATCAGCATGTTGATGATGCCGCGGTAGTTCATGTCGGAGTGGTACCAGTGGTTCATGGCCGCGCCGATGATGACCATCGACTTGCCCTTGGTCTTGTCAGCGTTATCGGCAAACTGGCGCGCAACGGCAATGATCTGGTCACGCTTTACGCCAGTGATCTTTTCCTGCCAGGCGGGGGTGTACGGGGTGTCGTCGTCGTAGCTCAGTGCCGCGTTCTCGCCAGGTATCCCACGGGCCACGCCGTAGTTGGCCACAGTCAAGTCGAACACAGTGGCGATCAGCGCATAACGCTCTTCCCCGGCCTTACCCAGTTTGATACGACGCACCGGCACCTTGCGAACCAAAATGTCATCAACGGCTGCGCCCTGCTTGTTAGCGCTGAAGTTGGGAGTGTCAATGCCACCAAAATACGGGAAGCCGACTTCTCCGATTTCGTAATCGGCGGCCAGTCCTCCGGTGGAGTCTTCCATCAAACTCAGTTTGAGCTTGACGTCTGAATCGTTACGCGCTTCCTTGTCCTCCAGATTCCACTTACCCACGTCGGCACGGTCTTCAGCGCCCCAGCGAAAGCCAATGGAGCCATTGGGCACGACGACCTTGTCACTCTCGTCGATAGCCAGGGTCTTCCACTCGGGATTGTTGGCCTGACCGAGCTTGCCATTGAAGTCGCTGGCACGCAGGTAGGCGCCGGGCACCAGCACTGTACGGCCATCTGGCAGCTTGCGCTCTTCGAGTTGCACCAAGTTCGGCATGTCCGTGAATCGGCGCACATAGTCATCAAAGTAGGCGCTGCGTTTGTCGAAGTAGAACTCTTTCAGGATCACGTGGCCCATGGCCATGGCGACAGCCGCGTCCGTGCCCTGCTTGGGGTGCATCCATAAATCGGCCAACTTGCTGATTTCGGCATAGTCAGGCGTGATGGCCACGGTCTTGGCGCCCTTGTAGCGCACCTCGGTGAAGAAGTGGGCGTCGGGCGTGCGGGTCTGGGGCACGTTGGAGCCCCAGGCAATGATGAAGGTGGAGTTGTACCAGTCAGCAGACTCGGGCACGTCAGTCTGCTCACCCCACACTTGCGGAGAAGCGGGAGGCAGATCGCAATACCAGTCGTAAAAGCTCATGCACACGCCGCCGATCAGCGAGAGATAACGGCTGCCGGCGGCATAGCTGACCATGCTCATGGCGGGGATAGGCGAGAAGCCGATCACGCGGTCTGGCCCCCACTTCTTGGCAGTGTAGACATTGGCGCTGGCGATCAGCTGGTTCACTTCGTCCCAGGTGCTGCGTACAAAGCCGCCCAGGCCGCGCTGCTTTACCCATTGGCTGCGTGCCGTTTCGCTCTCCACAATCGATGCCCAAGCATTCACCGGGTCCTTGGCCACGGCCAAAGCGGCACGCCATTGCGTGAGTAGGCGGGCGCGGATCATGGGGTACTTGACGCGGTTTGCGCTGTACAGATACCAGGAGTAAGAGGCACCACGGGCGCATCCACGTGGCTCGTGGTTGGGCAGGTCTGCGCGTGTACGGGGGTAGTCAGTCTGCTGAGTTTCCCAAGTAACGATGCCGCCCTTGACGTAGATCTTCCACGAGCAAGAGCCCGTGCAGTTCACGCCGTGGGTACTGCGCACAATCTTGTCGTGTGCCCAGCGGTCGCGGTAAGCGTCCTCCCAGGTACGGTCTTCACCCGTGGTGAGGCCGTGCCCGTCGGAAAAGCTTTCCTTGGGTGCTGAGAAGTGGCTCAGGCGGTCCAGAAAATGGCTCATGGAGTTCTCCGTTTAGAAAAAGTTGTGTGGACAGACTGATGAGTGATCAGGGGTTCTTGAATTCGGATGAGGGGCGTAGATAGAACCACCAGTTCAGCACCAGGCACAGTGCGTAAAAGATTGCAAAGCCGTACATGGCGATTTGCGGTGTGCCAGCTTTGATTTGCGCGCCAATCACCACTGGGGCGATAAAGGCACCATAGGCTGCGATGGCCGAGGTCCAACCCAGCACCGGACCCGCCTGAGTACGGTCAAAGATCACACCAATGGTGCGGAAGGTCGAGCCGTTGCCGATACCGCTTGCAGTGAACAACAGGATGAACAGCGCCATAAAGGGCATGAAATACTGCTCGGGGGTGGCTGAGCCATAGGCTAGCAACATCACATATCCCACGGCGACGGACGCCAACACCATCACAGCCGAGATGGCCTGCGTAACTATGGAGCCGCCGATCTTGTCGGAAATCCAGCCACCGATGGGCCTCACCAGTGCGCCCACGAATGGGCCGATCCAAGCGTAAGTCAGAGCTGAAGGTGCGTGCGGGTTTTTCAGCGTGTGCTGCATGACGCCGGCGGCATCCGGCACATGGCTAATGCCGAAGATGACCGTAATCGACAGTGGTAGCGCCATCGAGAAGCCGATGAACGAGCCGAAGGTCACGATGTACAAGAGCGTCAGCGACCAGGTGTGCTTGTTGCCAAAAATGGCGAACTGCTTGGCGATGTTTTCCTTCATGGCACCAAAGGCGGCCAGGCGCATCACCATCAGCGTGGTAAACACGATCAGCGGCATGGCAATCCACATGTTCAGGATGCCCAGACCCGTGGGCGCGGGCAGGTACAGGTACAGACCCAGACCGGCGGGCACGAAGGACAGGGTGTAGAGCCAGATGATCTTGATGAAGGCCGAAATCGTGCCGCCGCTGTCGGGCGTTACGGTGTTCAGGTTGTTCATGCCGAAGTAAGCCAGCACCGACAAGGGAATAAGCGACAGCAGCCAGGCAAAGCCGGCGTTCTGAATCCAGGTTGGGGTACCCGCCAAAATTTTGCCCAAGATCCAGCCACTATCTTTGACCAGCACCATGGAGTCACCGGCCAGGCCACCGAACAGGCTCATGGTCATCACCAGCGGAATCACGATTTGCATGGTGGTGACACCGAAGTTGCCCAGACCCGCATTCAGACCCAGCGCCGTTCCCTGCAGGCGCTTCGGGAAGAAGGTGCTGATGTTGGACATAGAGCTGGCAAAGTTGCCTCCACCCACGCCCGACCACAGCGCCATCAACTGGAAGGCCCACAGCGGCCACTCCTTGTGCTGCAATACCAAGCCCGTACCAAGTGCGGGTGCCAGTAGCATGGCGGTGGTCAGGAAGATGGTGTTGCGCCCACCTGCGACTCGGATCAGAAAGGATGCCGGGATGCGCATGGTGGCACCGGCCAGTCCGGCGATTGCCGTGAGCGAGAACAACTCGGCCTGGGTAAACGGGAAACCCAGGTTGAGCATCTGCACGGTGATGATGCCCCACATGCCCCAGATGGCGAAGCCGCACAAAAGTGCCGGCACCGAAATCCACAGGTTGCGGTAGGCAATTTTTTTGCCGATGCTTTCCCAGAACTTTTCGTCTTCAGGACGCCAGTCGGCAATGTCGGCGCCGGATTGTGTTTTCGTATTCATGTGCTGCTTTCGGTGGAAAAGAGATTCAGGCCCGGACTGCGCTGGCTTGCTTGCCCAGAAAATGGCGGCTGCGCACTTCGGTCCAGTACATCCAGATCAGCGACACCCAGACCACGCCGTACATCAGCATGAAGGCACTGGAGCGGATGCCGGTGAGATCCACCAACGCGCCAAACAGGATGGGCAGGATGAAGCCGCCCATGCCACCGGCCAGACCGACGATGCCGCTGATGGTTCCGATGTTGTGGCTGTAGTCATCGCTGATGTACTTAAAGACGCTGGCCTTGCCAAAGGCAAAGGCAATGCCCAAAATGCCCATCAGCGCGGTGAACAGATAGACGTTGAGGCCGATGTGGAAGGTGGTCGGGCCCGTCACCGTCATGACCGTGAAATCGGTCTGCGGATAGGACAGCAGGAACAGGCTGACCCAGCTCACCCACAGCACCCACCAAGTTACTGAATGGGCACCGTACTTGTCCGACAGAATGCCGCCAAAGGCGCGCAGTACGCCGCCGGGCAGCGAGAAGCAGGCGGCCAGCAGGGCGGCCACGCGGATGTCAAGACCGAACTCGCCCACGTAGTACTGCACCATCCACAAGGCCAGCGCCACATAGCCGCCAAACACAATGCTGTAGTACTGGCAATACTTCACCACCTTGGGGTCCTTGAGGGCCTTGAGCTGGTCGCGAAAGCTCAGGGTATGCGGCACCAGATGCTTGGGGTCGCTGTAACTAAAGGTCCAGAACAGCACCAGCGTGCCCAGCATGATGGCGGCGTAGACGTGCGGCACCATGGTCCAGCCAAAGGCTACCAACAACACCGGCGCCAGAAACTTGTTGACGGCCGAGCCAGAGTTACCGGCACCGTAAATGCCCATGGCCGTGCCCTGGCGGCTCTTGGGAAACCAGCGCGCCACATAGGGAGTTCCTACCGAAAAGGAGCCCCCGGCCAGGCCGACAAACAGGCCGATGGTGAGGAAGTGCCAGTACTCGGTAGCGTAGCCCATCATCCAGATGGCGGGCACGGTAATGGCCATCAGCGTAGCCATCACAATGCGGCCGCCAAAGCGGTCGGTCCAGATGCCCAGCGGCACGCGGATCAGCGAGCCGGTGAGCACCGGCATGGCGGTGAGCAGGCCGAACTGGGTGGAGTTGAGGTTCAGCATCTTCTTGATCGGTATCCCGATCACGCCAAACATCATCCAGACCATGAAACAGACCGTGAAGGCCAGCGTGCTGACAATCAGCACCGACCAGGCTCTTTTTGAATCCTTGATTTCCGTAGACATGCGCACTCCTAAAGGGACTGGCATGACTTTCGGTGTTTAGGCCTGTTTTGAATATCCTCCCAAGGAACGCTCAGGCATTGCAAAAAGAACTAGGGCAGCCTGAGCTGCCCTAGTTCTGAAGTAGTAGTGACCGGACTAAGCGGCTAACTGTTGACAAAAATCAACCCAGACCCCGCGCCGCCGCATAGACCGCCACCTGCACCCGCGATGACAGGTTGAGTTTGCGGAAGATATGCTGCACATGCACCTTGACCGTGGTCTCGGCGATATCGAGCGCGCGGGCAATCAGCTTGTTGCTGTCGCCACGCGCAATCAGGCTCAGGATTTCGCGCTCGCGTGCAGACAGCGATTCGAGCGACGCATCTTGCGGGTTCGGTAACTCGGCCACCACTTCGGCAGCACCAGCAGGCGTTGGGGCTTTGGAACGGAAGGCGGTGACAAACTTGGTCATCATGTCCGGGCTGATGACGCATTCGCCGCCCAGCACCTTCTCGATGGAATCGCAGAGCTGCTCGGTCTCCACCGTCTTGAGCAGATAGCCGTCGGCCCCGGCCAGCATGGCGGCAGCCAGGTCCTGCTCGTTTTCGCTCACCGTCAGCATCAGTATGCGTGCCCCTGTGTACGCATCCTTGAGGGCCGGTATGCCATCGATACCGCGCACCCCCGGCAAGTGGTTATCCAGCAAAATAACGTCAGGGCTTTCCGAGCAGCAGCGCAGAGCCTCCCCCATGTCACCGGACTGACCGGCCAATCGGAAACGCCCGTCCTGGGACAGCAAGGCGACCAATCCGCGGCGAAAAAGGGTGTGGTCATCAATGACCAGCAATTTGATGGATTCCATGGCCGGTATTGTCGGCTTTTAGCCGTAGCGCATGACGACAGAGCGCCGGCGTCGCAGCATCAGCGACGGCTTACCCATCCACCATCCGCATCGCAGCCAGTTCGTCAGCCAGCAGTGTCAGCCCGCCCGCGTTGGCGCCCGACACGGGATTCGACGGCAAGCTTAACTGCATGCGAGTGCCTTTGCCCAGTTCCGATCGCACTTGCACCGAGGCACCGATGCGTTGGGCGCGCTCCTGCATGATCTTCATGCCCACACGGACATTTTGTCGGTCACTGAGCTCGGGATCGAATCCGCGGCCATCATCGCGCACCACAAAGCGCCAGGCCTTCCCCTTGGTAACTTCCAGTGTGACCTGCGTCGCTTGGGAATGCTTGCGCACATTGGACAGGGCTTCCTGAACCACATGCAACACCTGCACCTGCACGTCTGCGGGCAATGGAAGGCCAGCGCCAGTCACCTGAAAATGGGTGCTCAAACCGGTCTGGTGTTTGAACTTCTGCAGCGTTTCCTGGAGCGCCGCTTCCACGTCGTCGGTGTTGGTACGGGTACGAAAATGCACCAACAGCTCACGCACGTCATTGATGCTTTCCCGAAGTCCGGCATCCAGTTCATCGAGAGCGTTTTGTACCTTTTCGGGCTGCGCGTTGCGCGATGCATTGCGCAAGAGCTGGACCTGGATTTTGAGAAAGGACAGCGACTGCGCGATCGAGTCGTGCAGCTCACGCGCCAGCAGTGCGCGCTCTTCGCCCACCGCCGCTTCCCGCTCCAGCGCCGCGGCCCGCAAGCTCTCCAAACCATTGGCTAGATGGCTGGCCAATGCATCCAGAAGCTCCTTTTGTTCCGAGCTGAGGTCTACGACGTTGCGAAAGAACAGATCGATTTCCCCTAGCAGGCGCAGTTGCAGGCGGACCGGAACGCTGACCACATTCACGTAGCCTGCACGCGCGCAGGCACGCATCGGCGATGCCTCATGCTCAAGGATGGGAATCACACGGGTTCGCGCATCGACCTTTAGGTTGCCACAAGCGCATGCGCCAGACAGGAGGCTTCGTTCCGATTCCAACATCTCCTGCGGGAAACAATCCGATGCTAGCATCAGGTAGCGCTGATTGGCCTCGTCGGACCAACGCACCACCGCTGCATCGGCACCGACCACCGCCCGCACGCGCCTGGCAAAGCCACTGGACAGCTCTTCGATACTTGCCGCGCTGGCCGAAAATGCACTGATCTCATACAGCGATTCGAGCCGCGCCCGCTGTGCTTCAATATGCTGGGTCTTGATCTTTACCTGGGCCTCCAGCCCTTCGTAAAGGTCTTGCAGTTCAGACGCCATTCCATTGAAACCATTGGCAACTTGCCCAAACTCATCGTCCGTATCCACTTCTACGCGCGCTGAAAAATTCCCGGACTGAATACTGAGCAGCGCCAGCTGCAAATTTTCCAAGGGGTTGATTACGTACTGATAACCCGTGTACAGCATGACAACGGCGCCGACAATGGCCAACGCCATCATGACAAACTGGAACAAGTTCAAAATAGCCGTAAGCCGGGACAGCTGCTGCTCGATGGCGGTCACCAGACTATCGACCGCAGCCACGGTCTGGGACGTCGCACTCAGCGCCTGGTCTATGTCGGGTGAGGCATTTCCCAGCCAGATACCCCTATTGCTTGCCCAATGCGCCTGAACGCTGCTGAACCGGGTGTTTACTTCGTCGTTGATCGGCATGAACAGCGGCCTGCCTGGATCACCGGACTTGAGCAGCGCAAGGCTGCTGCTGAACTCATTGACCAGATCCGCAACCGCCTTCTCGGAATGCTTGGATTGCGCCGTGCTGTTGAGCCTCCAAATCTGCATGCGCATGCGCCCAGCCTCGTTGACTGCCGCAGCTCCACCTTCCAACTGCCAGGTAACCCATAGCGTGAGGCCAATGGATAGCAGCGCCACCACCAGCAGCACCGCGCCAATAGTGACCAGCTTGGTGGAGAGTGAGTGCTGTTTTTGCATGGCCATAGACTAACCGGCGCCACATCATGATTCAAGTGCGTCAGATGATTACTCAAGGATCTAGCTCTGATAGCTTCACCAGCTGTTGTTGCACGAATTTATCAAGAAAGAACAAAAGACGCCCAGGCAGGAACTGGATTTTGCGAAGGATCGACTCAAGCAACTGACGAGGGTGAAACGAAAAAACAGAATCTGGGAAGCGACTTCGATGGCTTGCTAGCCGAGGAGGGCATGCTTGAAGAAGTCACGGCAGTGGCGGTAAAACGGGTGACCGCTTCCGTTGAACATGCAGGCATCCGCCTCCATCAGAACTGACTGACTGCTGCTGCAGTCAAAACACGTTGCTTCATAGGTGTGGGGTCAAGCCCGTTTGTTAGCCGCTGACATTGCATTCCTGGCGCAGCAGGGCCAGGGCGTCATACAGCTTGTCATCGTGGTCGCTTAGCAGGCGGCCTTGAGCTTCTTCGGAAAAGTCCTGCCACATCTGCAGGTAGCCGCTCTGGTGTTGCTCGGGCGCGTTGGCCAGGATATAGGGCACCACCAGCTCCGGCTGCCAGCCGCTCTTGCGGACCTTGCGCACCAGGGTGGCGGCGGTCTTGGCGGTGAGCAGGGTCTTGTGGGCGCTGCCGCAGGCTATGCATAAAAACAGGGTCAGTAGCGAGCTGTCGTCGCTGTGGCCGCCGGTGGCCTTGTTCCAGGCGGCGGATGCGGCGCGGTCAAAGTCGTCAACCTCGCTCAAGCCGTCTTCCAGCCAGAAGTAGCGGCCCATAAAGGCGGGGGTCTGGTCGAACAGTTTGCGCGCCTGCAGGCTGCTGTCCAGGATCTTGGGCAGATCGGCCAGCACGGACTTGCGCACGCCATCGACCACCGCGCGGAATTCGGACGGCAGTTCTTTGGGCAGGGGAATGGCGACGCTGGCGGTCTTGGAGGCTGCCGCCTTCTTGCGCAGAAAGGCAATGATCTTCTGGAACGCCACCCAGTCCGGCAGCTGCGTCTGCTTGAGCGCCAGCACCAGCAGGGCGGTGCGAATCACGGCCTCGGCATCGCGACCCGCGTCTTCCAGATCATCGGCGTCCAGGCCTAAGTAGTCGGCCAGCCAGAGTGCGGCATCAATCACCTGCGCCACCTTCTGGCGCTTGGCCAGTTCGGCCTGGTAATCGGCCAGGCTGCGCAGCGACCATTTGGCCAGTTGCGGAATATGGTCGTCGCGGAAGCCGCCCTGTTCGTTCATTCCGAAGTGGCTGCTTTGCGGCATGGCAATCAGGGCCTTGAGCATGTCGGAGCCAGCCTTGGATCGCGACATGAAGCTGTGGTCGCGCAGGGACTCGGCCGCGCGCTTCAGGTCGCCTCCGCTGCTGTGCTCCAGATTCAGACTGACCAGGTTGACGATGCGGTCGCGCGCTTTTTCGAGCTCGGGGCGCAGGAACTCGCTGCCGAAATAGCGCGCAATTTGCACCATGCCCTTGGGCGCGTCTGCCTGTATGGCGTCGAGCTTGGCCTGGGCTATGATGCCGTGCTGCAGGCCATGGGCGAGCGCCTTTTCAAAAAACGGGCGGGCGTCAAACAGCGCAACGGTCTGGGATGGCGCCGCGTTGGATGGCGTGAGCGATTCGGACATGGGCAACTAAATGGCCGACTCTTCGTCTGCATCCAATGCGTCCAGCGCCGCTGGTGTGGCCTTGCCGCGGTCGGTGTCGCTGGTTTCGAATTTGCCGTCGTCCTCTTCGGCTTCGAACTCTTCGCCCAGACCCAGGTCATGGGCACGGGCCTTGGCGCGCAGCACCAGCAGCATCTCGATAAACAGGTCCTGGCATTCGTGGCGCAAGAGCCAGGCCAGTTGCATCCAGTCCTGGTCGGCGATCTCGTCCTCTTCCACGCGCGGCTTGACGAAGGCGCTGGCCAGCAGCGCCGTCTCGGACAGGATTTCGCCATCGTCCTCCATCGGATCAAAGGTGCCGCTGCGGGCAAAGGCCTCGATGCGGCTCCACTTCTCAGAAAAGTAATCGGCCAGGGCCTCGGAGCCGCCTTCGAGCTCGCCAATGGCAGTCAGGAACTCCACCGGGTCGGCGCCTTCGCGGAATATGACTGAGTTGACCATGCCGCGCAGATGGGTGCGGCTCAGGTCCTTGTACTGCTTTTCGATGACCACGGCGCGGGCAAACAGCTCGGGCGTGACCAGCAGGTTGATCACCGACTCCTTGGAGTTGTCGTACTCGCGGATGACGGCCAGGATGTCCTTGGGCGGCAGTTGCTCCAGCACCACCAGCAGGGCATGGTCGCCCTCTTCATCGGCCAGCTCCACCAGCGCGGCCTCGGCCGCCACGATGTCGCCTGAGGCAATCAGGGCCTGGGTCTTGGCAATCAGTGCAAGTGCGGTCATTTTTAGTCTTTCCTGTCAAAGCCTTGTTCCACCATCCAGTCGTTGCCGGCGTCCTCGCGGGCGCGGGCATCGGCCTCGTCTTGGTCTTCGGTGTGGTTGTCGTCATGGCGCTCGTTGCGCACCTCGTCCTGGTCTTCCTCATCTTTATTAACAGGGCCAGCCAGTTGCGCGCGCTCCTGGGCGCTCAAAGGCTTGTGGTGCATGTATTCCAGGGCGGCGGCGAGGGTCATGAACCAGTCGCCCATGGGTTGCGCCAGAATGGTCTTCACCATGTCGCGGGCCCAGGCGGCGATTTCAATTTGGGCGCTGATGCTGTCCCATTCGGGCAGCTCATCGGCGTCCTGCGCCAGCACATGGTCCATCATGGCCGGGCTGGTAAAACGGAAGGCTTGGTGCAGCACGACGGCCACCATCTCCGGGCTGATCTCCATCATTTGCAGCAAAAAGCCCAGTTCCTTGCGTTTCTCCGTCAGCCGTTTGCGCAGCACGTCACGGCCCTCGGAGTCGGTGGCCAGGTCGTCGAGTTCGGCCTGGTAGGCCGAGCGCAGGTCGAGGAAGAAAGTGGAGGTGCTCATGAGGTCTCTATTTTTCGGTTTTTAAGTACTACTTTGGGGTAGCGCGGAAAGCAGGGCGGCAAAGTAGCCAGTCCAGATCTCGCGTGCCGTCTCGGCCGGGTCGTCCAGCAGGTTGCGACGGCGATTGTCGTCGTAGGCCTGGCGTTTGGCGTCATCGCTCAAGACCTCATAGGCCTCTTGCACGGCACGAAAGCGCGCCGCAGCATCGGCGGCATCGTTGCGGTCCGGGTGAAATTGTGACGCCTTCTGGCGAAACGCCTTCTTGATATCGGCAAGCGAGGCGTCGCTGCCTAGCCCGAGGGCGGTGTAATGGTCGTTCATGGGGCAGATCATTCTAGTGCCCAAAGGGTGCTGCCAGAGGCTCGCCCACAAACAGACCCTGGGCCGGCCAGGCCACGCTGCGCCAATAGGCCTCAATGGCGCTACTGCCTTGCAGGTAGTTCAGCAGCAGTACCTGTGGATGTGGGAATTTTTGCAGGTGGTTGCAGGGTTCGGTCACGGTGCCATAGCTGGCGGTGGCGCCTGCGTCCAGCCAGTCCAACACCGTCATCTGACCATGGGCCTCGAACAGCTTGCCGCCAAACGAGGTCAGGTGGTCGGCCAGCGCACCGGGCAGCCAGGGAATGGCGTCGATCGCATCTACCCGGGCCGCGCCGGTTTGCAGCAGCACCACCCGCTGCAGCTCGGGCAATGGGCCGTTGACGCGCTGCACCTCCAGACCCGCAGCGTCGAATCTGCCGGCTGGGGGAAACAGCACCGAACGCACGCTGCGCGCCGCGTCTGCGGTGCTGACAAACACGGCATGGGCATTGGGAACGCCGCGTTTGCCAAGCTGCTGGTCCGAGGCGATGCCGCGCTCGATCAGGGCCTGGGCCGCTTCCACGCTGCTGGCTGCCAGCAGCATGGAAGGCCGCAGCCCCAAGTCGGTAAACGGCTGCAGGGTGTTGTGATTGAAATACGCCGAAGGGGCACTGGCGGCGCAGGTCTGCTTGCACAGCGCGGCTTGAAAGCCCAGACTCAGGGCCGAGGTGATGGAGTTGCACTCCACGGCGTAGGGCCTGGCCCAGGCCAGCGCCAGTGCTTGGACCTTGGGTCCCAGCGCGCTGCCAATCTGCGCTGCCAGCAAATCCAGTTCAACCACGCTTAAGCTGTTGCGCAGCGGCAGGCTGACGCGCACGATCTGCTCGGCCGGGATGCCGCGGCGCTGCGCGTAATACGCGCCCACGGCCACCGAATAGGGATCGTCCACATTGATTACCAGCCCCAGGTCGGCGGCGACCAGTCTGCCAGCGATGCGCGGCACCCGGATGCTGGTGGCGCTCGCCAGCGCCGGGACCTCTGCCGCAGCGCTCTGGCTCAGCAGGCAGGCCAGTGCCTGCAGCAGGGCCAGGGCGCTGCGTCGGGCTGCCACGGTTGTCGGAGTTGCTTTCATTGCCGGCTTCTTGCTTGGTTTGTTGGCATGGATTAAACACCCGCCTGTCAGCAATAATGCGCCATGGATCTCAAGCGCATGCTGCACATCACATGGCTACGCCGCCTGGTCTGGGGCTTGGCGGTTTGCCTGGGCTTGGGCGCGCTGGCCTGGTCGGCCTTGCCCCCGCTGCTCAAGAGCCAGGCCGAGCAGCGCGGTTCTGATGCACTGGGGCGCAGGCTGAGCATCGGCACGCTGGACTTCAAGCCCTGGACGCTCGAGCTTGGCGCCTCCGAGATCCGGGTGGCCAGCGCCGACGGCCAGTCCACCCAGCTGTCGATTGCGCGCATCCAAGCCAAGCTAGAGTTGCAGTCGCTTTGGCGCCTGGCGCCGGTGCTGGATGGCTTGACGGTTATGCAGCCGCAGCTTGCGCTGACACATCTGGGAGCCGGACACACCGACCTTGAAGATGTGCTGGCGCGGTTCCAGACTGCGCCGGAGTCCCCCCCGTCTGCGCCCATGCACTTCGTGTTGAACAATTTGGCGATCCGTGACGGTTCCGCCGATGTGGTCGACCATTTGGCGTCTGGCGAGCGCCACCATAGCCTGCGCAAGCTCCAGGCTTCGCTCCCCTTTTTAAGCAGACTGGATTCCCAGCGCGAACAAATGGTGCAGCCGCACCTGGCGTTTGAACTCAATGGCAGCGCCTTTGACTCCGCTGCCCAGGTCACACCGTTTGCGACCAGCCCCAAGGGCGAGCTGAACCTGCAGGTCACACATCTGGACATTGCGCCCTATCTGCCCTACCTGCCTGCCAGTCTGCCACTACGGCTAAGGTCGGCGCTGCTGGATGGCGCGCTCACGCTGTCGTTTGAGCAGGCCCAGCCCACCAAGCTCCTGATCACAGGCACCGTCAAGCTGTCAGACCTGAGGCTGGATGACCCGGCCGGTGCAAAAGCCCTGTCGGCCGCCTCGGTGCAGGCCGTGTTCAAGGAACTGCGCCCGCTGGAGCACAGCGTGGTGTTGGAGTCCTTGGAGCTGAACAAGCCCACCGTGGCGGTGGGCCGCAACGCTGCCGGGGTCTGGATGCTGCCCGGCGTGGCGCAGTCCGGCAAATCCACGCCAGCGTCGGCCGATTGGCAGGTGGCGGTGCAGCGCATCCAGCTCCACGATGGGCAACTGCGCTGGAGCGATGACAGCGTGGCGCCCAAGGCCCGGTTGGCGTTCACCAATACCCAGGTACAGGTGCGCGACCTGCGTTGGCCGCTTGCCCAACCGGCGCATTTCGAGGCCAGTGCCACCTTGCAGACTGAAGACGCCAAGGGGGTTAAAACTGCCAAGGGCTCCAAACCGGCCACGCTGCAGCTGACGGGCGAGGGCACCGACACTGCCGGTTCGGTGACGGCCAAGCTGTCGGATCTGGGCCTGTCGCTGGCAGCGCCCTATTTGAGCCAAGTCCTTCTGCCCCAGGCAAGTGGCGTGCTGGAAGGCGAGCTGGCCGCCAGTTGGAACGGCGGCGCCCTGCAACTGCAGGCCAAGCGTCTGGCATTGCACGACTTTGCGCTGAGTCCACCGGCCGCAAAGAGCGACAAGAGCGTCGGTGACATTGCCGCCCGGGACCTGCCTTCGTTCAAGCTGCTGGAAGCCCGCGACATCAGCGTCGACCTACAAAAGCGCTCCGCAACGCTGGGTCGGCTGGCCTTGCTCAGCCCCCATCTGCGGGTTTCACGCGGGCAGGACGGCCAGTGGCTGGCTGCAAAGTGGTTTGCCCTCGGCTCGGCCGCCCCGCCCAAAGCTCCGGCCCCAGCCTGGAGCGTGGCGCTTACCGAGCTGGCCGTGGATGACGGCGCGCTGAGCTGGGTCGACCGGGCCGCGTCAAAACCCGTCTTTCTGGAGCTTTCGGCTCTGCAAACGCGGCTTAAAAATCTGACCCTGGACGGCAGAAAGCCGATCCCGGTCAGCCTGTTGGCCAAGGTGCGCGGTGCCCGCACCGATACAGGCAGCCTGCGTTTTGATGGCACGCTGAGCTGGGACCCGTTGGTGGCACAGGGCAGGCTGGAGGCAAAGCAGTTTCCGGCCCAATCCCTGGCCCCCTATGCCATGGGCAAGTTGCGGCTGGACCTGCTGCGCGCCGACACCAGCTTCAAGGGCGACATCCGCTATGCCAGCCTGCCCAACGGGCCCGAGCTGCAACTGCGTGGCGATGGCGCGATCGAAGAGTTGGTGCTCAACGCTGCCCCGACGGCGGTGCCAGGTGCCAAGGCGAATAGCGCTGATAGCGCCGTGTCGCTGACCGAAGCGGCCAGCACGGCCGCAACGGCTGAAGCGGTTACATCCGAGGAATTGCTGCACTGGAAGGCGCTGTCGGTGCCCGCCATCGCCTTCAACATGGCACCTGGAACGCCACTGCGTCTGCAACTGGGTGAGTTGTCGCTGTCCGATTTTTTTGCCCGTCTGGTTGTGAATGCCCAGGGCCGGTTGGTGCTGCAAGATCTGGTCCATTCCGAGGATGCTGCGGCTAGTCCAAGTACGACAGCCACCCCGCTGCAGGCTGGCGCAGCTGCGCCGGTGGTCGACTCTGCCAGTGGCCCGGTGATTGACATAGGCGGCGTCCGTCTGGTCAATGGCCGGGTGGCCTTTTCGGACCACTTTATCAAGCCGAATTACTCGGCCGACCTGACCGAGCTGGCCGGAGCCTTAGGCCACTTCGGCTCCGCTCAAGCAGGCGAGCAGATGGCCAATCTGGAATTGCGTGGCCGCGCCGAGGGCACGGCCAGCCTGGAAATTGCCGGCAAGCTCAACCCGCTGGCCCGGCCGCCGGCGCTTGAAATCAAGGCCAAGGTGCGGGACCTGGAGCTGTCGCCGCTGTCGTCCTATGCGATCAAGTACGCGGGTTATGGCATCGAGCGCGGCAAGCTGAGCGCCGACCTGAGTTACGCCATCAGCCCGGACGGGATGCTGCAGGCAGGCAACCAGATCACGCTGAACCAGCTGGTATTTGGTGATGCGGAACAGGGGACTGCCAGTCCCTTGCCGGTCAAGCTGGCGGTGGCGCTGCTGGCCGACAGCCGGGGGGTGATTGATTTGAACCTGCCGGTAAGCGGCTCGCTCAACGACCCTCAGTTTCGTGTTTGGCCGCTGATCTGGAAGGTGGTCGGCAATATCGTCGCCAAGGCCTTGACCTCGCCCTTTAGCCTGATCCGTGGCTTGCTGGGCGGCGAAGGCGCTGTCGACGAACTCAGCAACGTGGTGTTTGATGCCGGCACGGCCCGCGTTGCCGCGGCCGGGCTGCAAGGACTGGACAGCGTGGCCCAGGCCCTGCGCGACAAGCCCGGTCTGCGCCTCACCGTGGTCGGAACGGCCAGCCTGGAGCGGGAGGCGGATGCCATCCGACGCGAGCGTTTGCAGGGCCTGTTGCTGGCTGAAAAGCGCCGTGCGGCGGCGACCTCAGGCAAGGACGTCACGGCCGTGGACTATGTGACGCCGCAAGAATCCCCGGCCCTGCTGAAAGAAGTCTACCGCCGCTCCGGCGTCAAAAAGCCGCGCAATCTGCTGGGCCTGGTCAAGGACTTGAGCGCTGCCGAAATGCAGGCGCTGTTGCTGGCCAGCATGGCGGTGGATGAAGATACGGTGCGCGAACTGGCACTGAATCGCAGCATTGCCGTGCGTGATTACCTGACTGCGCGACAATTGCCCTCCGAACGCTTGTTTCTAGGCGATGTCAAAACAGACGCCCCTGCGGCCGACTGGCAGCCCCGCGCCGAACTGAGCATTGAGCACCACTAAACATGTACCAACCGCAACACTTCGAAGAAACCCGCCTGGACGTGCTGCAGGCCCTGGTGACAAGCCAGCCCTTAAGCACCCTGGTCACCCTGAGCGACGCCGGTCTGGTGGCCGACCAGATTCCCATGCTCTTGCGCGTAGGCCTGGGCCCCTTGGGCACGCTGGTGGGCCATGTGGCGCGGGCTAATCCGCTATGGCGCGAGACCCGGCTGGAGACGCCGGTGCTGGTGATTTTTCAGGGGCCGCAGCATTACATCAGCCCCGGCTGGTACCCGACCAAGCAGGAGCATGGCAAGGTGGTGCCAACTTGGAACTATGTCGTGGTGCAGGCCCGCGGCCTGTTGCGCGTGCATGACGATGCCGCCTGGGTGAGAGAGCAAGTCACGCAAATCACCCAGCAACAGGAGCGTGCTTCGGCCAAACCCTGGGCCGTGGACGATGCACCGCGCGATTACACCGATGCCATGCTCAAGGCCGTGGTGGGCATTTCGATTGAGGTGACGCATTGGGCTGGCAAGTGGAAAGTCAGTCAGAACCAGCCCGCCGTCAACCGTGCCGGTGTGGTACAGGCACTGGGGGCACTGCCGGATGGACAGGCGCAGGCCATGGCGGAGCTACTCACGGCCCATGCGCCAGATGCCGGGCGGGCATGAGCTTGACTTCATTCTTGCGGGCGCCTTTAGGCCGTGGCCTGGCGGCACTGCTGTTGGTGGCCCTGGCTTTGCTGCTCGACCTTTGGCAGCGTCCGCCGGCACCGGCCGTTGCACAAGCGCTGTTTCCGGCGGGAGCCCAAGGCGTGGACGCCAGCTTGCTCAAGCCGGTGGCGGCCGGGAAAATACCCATGCCCGAAGGCGCTTTGGCGGCCCATGCCAGCAATCTCTTGGCCATGCCCGTAGGCCACGCGGCCGCGCTCACCGCCTTCTGGTTTGCCGGCGACCGCGAGAGCGCGCCCAATGTGCAAATAGCAGCCTCGCAGTTTGACCGCGCCACCCAGCGCTGGTTGCCCGCCCGCTATGTGGTGGACCGGCACACAATGGGCGCGCAGCTGGACTTCGGGCTGCGGCGGCTGGGCAATCCGGTGGCCTGGCTGGACGCGTCCGGTCGGGTGCATCTGTTTGTGGTGGCTACCGGCTGGGGCGGTTGGGCAGCGGGGCGCATCCTGCACCTGGTGCAAAGCAGCGCGGACAACACCCTGGACAAGCTGGTGCTGGTGCCGGACCGGGTGTTGCCGCTGTCCTGGCTATGGAATATCAGCTTTCTGGTGCGCAATGTACCGCTGCCTCTGGCCGACGGCGGCATGATTCTGCCGGTGCATTTCGAGATCGGAAAAAAATACCCTGTGGCCTTGCGCTTTGACCGGCAGGGCGAGTTTTTGGGCATGGTGCGCATGTCGCGGCGACCTTACCTGCTGCAGCCCACACTGTTGGCGCAGACTCCTAGCCAATGGACGGCGCTGATGCGCGACCACAGGCCGGACGGACATATCACCGCGGTGCAAACCCTGGACTCTGGCCGGCATTGGAGCGACCTGCCGGACCTGGCGTTGGTGAATCCGGACGCCGCCGTATCAGGCATGGCGCTCTCGCCGGGGCAGATGGTGCTGACACACAACAGCTCGCCCCACGCACGCAACCTGCTGGATCTGAGCCGCTCGACCGATGCCGTGCATTGGACGCTTTTGCAGCCACTGGCCCATGGCGGCACCGACGACGAATATTCGTACCCGGCAGTAGCCTGGGCCGATGGCTCGCTATGGGTGAGCTATACCGACCATAGGCGCAGTATTGCCTGGCAGCGCTTTGGCGCGGGGGGCAAACCATGAGCGGGTACTTGAGTCTTTGGAGCCAGTTAGGGACGGATGCCGCTCCGGCCTTGCCCGTGGGCTGGGTCATGCGCCTGGGGCTTTCGCTGGGTTGGGCCCTGGTGCTGGCGCTGCTAGGCGCAGCCCTGACATACCGTCTGCCACTGGCGCTGCGGCGCGCGTTGGCGCTCGCACTGGCACTGTGGACGCTGGTGCCAGGGCAAAAATCGCCCGACTACTGGTTGGGCCTGGCCTTCCACGCGCCCAGCCTGTCGGCCATGCTGGTCTCGCTGTGGCTGTTGCGACGTTTGCTGTTCCCCGTGCCAATCGTCTCCTGGAGGCGTTCTGTGGCCGTGGCCAATGGCTGGTGGCTGATGGCTGCTGTAGGCTTGGGCTATGCGCTGTTGCTGGATGCTTTTGCCCTTTTGCCGGTGCAGATTTATTCCTGGGGTTTTAGCCCGGCGCTGCTGCTGGGCCTGATGGCTTTGAGCCTGCTGCCCTGGGTGCTGCGTGGAAAAACGACGGTCGCTGCGGGGCCGGAAATTTGGGTCGCACCGCTGGCGCTGCTGATGTTTGCCGCCACGCGCCTGCCCAGCGGCAATCTTTGGGACGCCTTGCTGGACCCCTGGTTGTGGTCGGCGCTGCACATCGCTTCGTTGCGCGCCCTGTACCAACGCTGGCGACGCTAGCAATATTTACTGTCAGGGCGCAGTCTTCACCAGCAGCCATTCGCGGCTGAACAGCCATTCCTGCGGGTACCACAGGTTGTCCAGCGTGACCTCGCCCGATTTGTGGCGGCTCTTCACATGCCAGCGCTGTGCTAAGAGCTGACAGGTAGGCAGGCAGGTGGCTTGTTCCTGATCTTCGTTGTCCTGCAGCCAGACCACGGCGTCAAATTCGGTGAGCAGACGCTGCAGCCGCTCGGCTGGCGCCATGTCCGGGTACAGCTCGCCGGTGTTTCGTCCCTCGGCGTCATACGGTGTGGTGCGCGCGCCGGGCAGGACAAATCGGTAGTGCTCAAACTGGCCGGTAAAGCCATTGGGCACGGCCACGCGCTTGCCAGCCAGCTGCGCGTGTACGGCCTCTGAATAGTCGGTATTCGGGTGCGATAGCGGCGAGACCATCAGGCCAAAGCTGGCGTAGACTGCCGCACAGGCCACCAGACTGGCATTGCGCGTCCAGCGGGCATTGAACAAGCCCAGGGCCACCGCCAGCAGGCCCAAGCCGGACACCAGCAGCGTCAGTCGGGCCAGCAGCGGCGAGCCAACATCCATCGCGCCAATGACCCAGGCAATGCGCGCCAGCAGCACCAGGGCCGGAGCAAGCAATAGCAGCGTGGCCAGTGACCAGACTCGGCCTATCTGTTGCCACAACAAGGCCATGGCGATGGCCAGGGCCGGCACGGCCGGAATCACATAACGCTCGGAGCGTTGGCTGGGGATGGTGAACACGATCAGCCAGACCAGGAGCCAGGCGAGCAGCACTTTGTGGGCTGCGGTCAGGCCACGGTAGCTGCTGATGCGCAGCCCGCGCTGGACGACCAGCCAGCAAAAGCCCAGGCCGGTCAGCGCCAGTAGCCCGGCATTGACCGGGTAGGCCAGCAGCTGTGTCCACATCGGATAGGGGCCATTCCAGGCGTTCTGCCAGTAACCCATGCTGTTGGACAGCTTGCCGGCATTTTCCGCCAGCACAAACTCCTGCCAGACGGCGGCCGGGTTGGGGTCGAGCACAAACCAAAGGCAAAAAAGTCCAAGGCCTAGCAGGGCGCACCAGGCCACCCCTGCCGTGGTGCGCCACAGGGTTTTCCAGTCCAGGCGCGGCTCACCCCAGAGAATGGCGCACCAGAGCGCCGCGCTGGCGGGTGCAATCAGGGCAAAGGACTTGTAGGCCGAGCCCAGGCCCATGGCGATGCCGAACAGGGTGTAGGCCAGCCAGCCGATACGCGTTGGCGCCACTGCTCCTGGTGCGCTAGCGCGTAGCCTCAGCCACAACACCCACCACATCGGCAGGGCCAGCCAGAAGGTTTCGGGGGCCGAGGTCAGATATACCCGGCCATAGCGAAAGGTGGAGAAGTACAGCAGATAAAGCACGGCCGCCAAAAAACCGGTGCTGCGCTTGCCGCTGATGCGCCAGGCAAAAAACGCCAGCAGGGCGGCCGTGGCAAAGCTGTAGACGACGGCGGGCAGGCGCAGCGCCAGCAGGCTCCAGTGAGCGCCCCAGCCGCTGGCGACGATGGCCTGCCAGATCAGCAGCGGTGGCTTGGTATTGCGCATGCCCACCAGCTCACTTTGCAGGGGCAGCCAGTGTCCGGATTCGGCAGTCATGCGGGCGATATGGATATAGACCATCTCGTCGCCATTGGTGGGGGCGTAGGGTCCGCCCAGACCCCACAGGTACAGGGCGACGATCAGCAGCAGCAGGGTCGGCCACAGCACGGCCGGTCGTAACAAGGTGCGCAGCAGGGACATGGCGGGTTGCGCTGTGGGGTTGCTGGCGAGGCCTAGCTGCGGCGCTTGAAGGTCCATTTGTCGTTGGCCAAAAAGTTGCTCACGCTTGCCACCACGATGGCAATCACATTGGCGATGCGGTAATCCATGGAGCCCGACAGCAACAGCGTCAGCACGTATTGCAAGGCGCTGCCAAAACCGGAGGCAGCGGCGTATTTGCCAAATTCGCGTCCGAGTTGACCGGGGCTGGGATGCAGTGGGTCGGTGTGCAGCACCATTGCCTCGGCCTTGACGCGGTCCGACCAGGTCCAGAGCCGGTTCCAGCTAAAGTTGTTGAGCGTGGCAATGGTGATGGCCAGGGCCAGTGAGGCATAGGGCTTGCTGCCCACCGGTTCAATGGCGGTAAACAGGTATTCATGGCCCAGATGCAGCACCAGCAAATTAACCACGGTGCCGCTGGCGCCTACGATGCCGAACTTGATGTAGCGGAAATTTTCCAGCCAGCGCAGCAGCGCCAGCACGCGGCCTGACAGAGAAGCGGATTCACTCATAGCGCTGGCGCCGTGCCCTGTAAAAAGTGCAGGGCCTGGTCCAGCACCGGGTCGGGCGCAATGCGCTTGAGACACTGGTTGTCGCCGTCGCAAAAGGTCAGTCGGTGGTTGTACGCCGACAGGCAGGGCGAGCAGGCAATGCCGCTTTCCAGAACGGTGTTGCGTGAGCCCAGCGGGCCATAGAGCTTGCCGGTTTCGGGGCCGAAAAACACCATGGTCTGGATCGGCGTGAGCGTGGCGAAGTGGCCAGGCCCACCGTCGTTGGTGATCAGCAACTCGGAGGCATGGAACAGCATCAGCAGCTCGCGAATGCTGCGCGTATAGCCGGTGAGGTCCAGACAGGCATCGCTGTGGATTTGCACCAGCAGATCCTTGGCCAGCTGGGCGTCGTCCTTCAGACCGATCAAACCGACGGCAAATCCCGCAGCGCACAGGCCCTGGGCCACACGCGCATAGTGGGCGGCCGGCCAGGCACGCTCGGGCAGGATGCCGCCACCGGCATACATCAGCACCAGCTTGCGGGAAGTCGTGACCGGGTGATCGGAGTGCAGCTTGGAGCGGTAAGCCTGGAGTTCCTCCGCCGAAAAGTTCACGCTGAGTTCTGTGTCTGTTGGCAGTTCGCGAATCGCTGCGGCCTTGTTGCGCGGCGTGCTGCCAGCAGACTGCAGACCATCCACCAGCGACAGAAACTGCTTGCTGATGTGCTGATACGGGTTGTAGGGAATGGCCTGATTGATAAAGCTGCCGCGGTACAGGCCTTCTTGCGTGTGCGGCGTATAGCCCACGCGCAGCGGCGCGCCGGTGCTGAACGAGAGCAGGGCGCTGACGCGGGAAAACAGTTCGCAGTCGATCACCGCATCCAGGCCCAGCGCGCGCATCTTGGCGCTGATGGACAGGATGTCCCGCAGCAGTTTGCCGCCGGAACTGTCATCCAGGCTGTGCATGTATTCGGGGTTGGTGAGTTGCAGCAGTTTGGACACTTCCTGGTTCTTCTTGAGCTGCAGGATGTGGATGTGAACGCCGGGGTAATTGCGGCGCAGCTGGGCAAACATCGGGCCGGCCAGCACGATGCTGCCCATCTCCGACAGCAGGATCACCAGAATATTTTTGGGATTCTGGATCGGCTGGGCCGGGCCGGTAAACAGCCCGGTGAAGCGCACCCAGGCAGACACCACGCCGCACAGCAGCTGGCCCACCCAGCGGTCAATAAAGCGTTGTGTCTGAAGTTTCATGGGTCCTATTGTCTACGAGTCCTTCGGCTCATAGCCCTGCTGCTGCACGCAGCGCTGCGGCTTTGTCGGTGCGTTCCCAAGTGAACTCGGGCTCTTCGCGGCCGAAGTGGCCATAGGCAGCGGTCTTTTCGTAGATCGGGCGCAGCAGATCCAGCATCTGGATGATGCCCTTGGGCCGCAGGTCGAAGTGCTCGGCCACCAGTGCAGACAGCTGGTCATCGGGGATCACGCCGGTGCCTTCGGTGTAGACCGTGATGTTCATGGGCTGGGCCACGCCAATGGCATAGGCCACCTGTACCTGGCATTGCTTGGCCAGACCGGCGGCCACCACGTTCTTGGCCACATAGCGGGCGGCATAGGCGGCCGAGCGGTCGACCTTGGACGGGTCCTTGCCGGAGAATGCGCCGCCACCGTGCGGGCAGGCGCCTCCGTAGGTATCGACAATGATCTTGCGTCCGGTCAGGCCGCAGTCGCCCTGTGGGCCACCGACCACGAAACGGCCGGTGGGGTTCACCAGGTAGCGGGTGTTTTGCAGCCATTCCTTGGGCAGCACGGGCTTGATGATCTCTTCGATGATGGCCTCGGTAAAGCTGGCCTTCATGTGGTGCTGGTCTTCGGATTGGTCCGGGCTGTGTTGGGTGGACAGCACTACCGTGTCAATGCTGTGCGGCTTGCCGTCCACATAGCGCATGGTGACCTGGCTCTTGGCGTCCGGGCGCAAAAAGGGCAGGCGGCCGTCCTTGCGCAACTGGGCCTGGCGCTCCATCAGGCGGTGGGCGTAATAAATCGGCGCGGGCATCAGCTCGGGGGTTTCGTCGCAGGCGTAGCCGAACATCAGGCCCTGGTCACCGGCGCCGGTGTTGAGGTGGTCGTCTGAGGCATGGTCCACGCCCTGGGCGATGTCGTTGGATTGCTTGTCGTAGGCCACCAGCACTGCGCAGCCCTTGTAGTCGATGCCGTATTCGGTGTTGTCGTAGCCTATGCGCTTGATGGTGTCGCGCGCCACCTGGATGTAGTCCACATGGGCATTGGTGGTGATTTCACCCGCCAGCACGACCAGACCGGTGTTGGTCAGGGTCTCGGCCGCGACGCGGGACTTGGGGTCCTGCTTGAAGATCGCGTCCAGTATGGCATCGGAAATCTGGTCGGCTACCTTGTCGGGGTGGCCCTCTGATACGGATTCGGAAGTGAAAAGAAAGTCGTTCGCCATAAAGTTTCTCCAAAAGTTCAACAAGGCGCGTTGCTTGGGCTTTCGGGCTTGCAGCGAACGCTTTAGCAGATTTGCCTCTATTGGCAAGGCACAATGGCGACCTCTTACAAGAAAGCCCTCGTGTGTATCGCCCTGCAAGTAGTTCTGTAACTCAGCGACACGCCCCTATCTTATCCCAGCAATGACTGTTTTGTTTCGACTGCTTTCGCATGCCCCGCTGTGGGCCCTGCAGGCCTGTGGCTGGCTGTTGGGCTGGATCGCGTTCTTGGGCTCTGCCGATTACCGTCGCCGTTTCCTTGAAAACGCGGCCCTGGCCGGAGTACGGCGCAGCCACTGGATGGCTGCCGTGGGCGAGTCTGGACGCTTGATTGCCGAGCTGCCGCGCCTGTGGCTGGGTCGGCCGGTGCCGGTGTTCTGGGATGGCGCCGAGCATGTGGAAGCGGCGCTGGCGCAGGCCAAGGGGATTGTTTTTCTGACCCCGCACCTGGGCTGTTTTGAGATCACGGCCCAGGCCTATGCCGCGCGTTTTGGAGCCGTCGGCAAGCCCATGACGGTGTTGTTTAGGCCGCCGCGCAAGGCCTGGTTGCAGAAGGTGGTGCAGGCCTCGCGCCAACGCCCCGGCCTGGCCACCGCATCGACCACGATGGCGGGCGTCAAGCAACTGATCAAGGCGCTAAAAAGCGGCCAATGTGTGGGCCTGCTGCCGGACCAGGTGCCACCCGAGGGGCTGGGCGTCTGGGCGCCATTTTTTGACAAGCCGGCCTACACCATGACCTTGTCGGCAAGATTGGCCTTGCAAACCGGCGCTGTGGTGCTGGTGGCCTGGGGCGAGCGCCTTTCCTGGGGACGGGGCTACGTGGTGCATGTATCACCGCTGGCGCTTGTGCTTTCTACGGACATGGGAGTGGCCGCGGCGCAGATCAACCGCGCCATGGAATTGCTGATTCTGCAAAAGCCCCAGCAGTATTTGTGGGGCTATGCCCGTTACAAAAAGCCCAAGGGGATGGGCGCATGACGCGCTTCACACTGGCGTTGGTGGCTTGGACCCGCCGCTTGCCTCTGTCCTGGGTGCGGGCCTTGGGTGTGGTCCTGGGCTGGGTGCTGTATCTGGTGGTGGGCTCGCGCCGTCGCGTGGTGTTCACCAATTTGCGCCTGTGTTTTCCGCAGTGGAGCGAGGCCCAGGTCCGCGCCTGCGCCCGGCAGCACTTTGTGAATTTTGCCAAGGCCTGGCTGGACCGCGGCTGGCTCTGGCATGCCGACCCAGACACCATCCAACGGCGGCTGCGCCTGACCGGTGCCGTGCATGAGTTGCATGGCAGCGCGCCCACGGTGATTTTTGCGCCGCATTTTGTCGGCCTGGATGCCGGTTGGACCGCCATCACCCAGCAACTGCCCCGGCACTTCACCACCATTTATACGGATCAGGCCAACGCAGAGGCAGATGCCTGGATTCTGCAGGGACGCCAGCGCTTTGGCGGGGTGCGACTGTTCAGGCGCATAGAGGGTGTCAAGCCCATCATCGCCGCCCTCAAGGCGGGTGAGCCGCTTTACCTGCTGCCGGACATGAATTTCGGGCCGGAGGAGTCGGTGTTTGTGCCGTTCTATGGCGTGCAGGCCTGCACCGTGCCGTCCTTATCTCGCTTTGCCCGCCTAAGCCGGGCCAAGGTGGTGCCGCTCTTGGCGCGCCTAACGGCCGAGGGCTATGACATCGAGGTGTTGCCAGCCTGGAAAGACTTCCCCACGGCCGATGCACTGGCCGATACGGCGTTGATGAACCTGCGCCTGCAGTCCTATATCGACAGCATGCCGGCCCAGTATTACTGGGTCCACAAGCGCTTCAAGGACCGGCCCAACGGAGAAACTCCGCCGTATTAACTGTGCCCCCACGCTTGTGGCTTCGCCGCTCTGCGAGAACACTTTGCGTACTGCGCTCAGTCTGCTTCCGGAAACTCCGGTGGCACTTCTTCTTCGATTTCGGTGATGGCAATGGCGTTTGTCGGGAGCGCTTTTTTGCCTTCCGGATGGGCCCATTTGTAAAGCAGTTGCGCCACTTCTTCAATGCCCTGTCGCTTGGGCGCCGAGAACAGCATGACATCGCCGCCACCGGCCTGCAGCTTGGTGATGGACAGCACCTTGGTCGCCTCGGCGCGGGTCAGCTTATCGGACTTGGTCAGCACGATCAGGAACTTCAGGCCTTCCTCCACGCGTGGGCGTATCACTTCGAGCAAGATTTCGTCCAGCTCGGTCATGCCGTGGCGCGGATCGCACATCAGCACAATGCCCATTAAATTCTCGCGGCTGACCAGGTAATTGGCCATCACCTGTTGCCAGCGGATCTTGTCTTGCTTGGGCACTGCCGCATAGCCGTAGCCGGGAAGATCGGTCAGCACCGCATCCATGATGCCCTGCTTGCCCAGCGAAAACAGGTTGATGTGCTGGGTGCGGCCCGGCTTCTTGGAGGCAAAGGCCAGCTGCTTTTGCTGCGTCAGCGTGTTGATGCAGGTGGACTTTCCGGCGTTGGAGCGCCCGACAAAGGCAATTTCCGGAACGTTGAGCTCTGGCAAAAAATGCAATTGCGGTGCGGTGGTCAAAAATTTGGCGGTGTGCAACCAGCCCATGGCCACAGCGGCGGCGGACTTTTCGGGAGCTGTTTTGGCAGCGGCAGGGACGGCCGTTTGGCTTGGGTTTGGAGAAGTGGACATGGATAGATACGGTAAACCCAAAGCGCCATTGTAGAATGGCTCAGTTTTGCTTCTAAGAAACCACACCATATGAAGTTGATTGCACCCTTGATCGTCGCCGGCTTGATGGCCGCATTTTCATTCTCGGCCGTGGCCAACGAGGCCGCGCCGGCCAAGTACAAGCCGGACCTAGCCAAAGGGGAAGCCAGTTTTGGCGCCGTGTGCGCCGCTTGCCATGGCCCGGACGGCAATTCCATCCTGCCCATTTATCCCAAACTGGCGCAGCAGCACCCTGAATACCTGGTCAAGCAGTTGACCGAGTTCAAGGCCGGCAAGCGCGCCAATCCCATCATGTTGGGCTTTGCATCGACCCTGTCCGAAGAGGACATGAAGAACATTGCCTACTGGGTCAGCGGCAAGACATCCAAGCCAGGTTTCTCCAAGGACAAGGACCTGGTGACCCTGGGTGAGCGCATTTACCGCGGCGGCATTGCCGATCGCCAGGTGCCCGCCTGCGCCGGTTGCCATAGCCCCAATGGCGCTGGCATTCCGGCTCAGTACCCGCGTCTGGCCGGACAGAATGCGGAATATGCGCAAGCCCAGCTCACGGCCTTCCGTGACGGCGTGCGCATGAACAGCATCCAGATGACGCAAGTGGCTGCCAAACTCAATGACCGCGAAATCAAGGCGGTCAGCGACTACATCGCCGGTCTGCACTAAGCACGGTTCAGGCAACAGGGCTCCGGATGTGGAGCCGGTGTTTGCCAGCTTCGCCCCACGTGGCGGGTCCTCTGAGAGAGTGACCCGCTATTTTTTTGTCCCTACGCCTAGGCGGCCCAAGGCGGACATGGTAGTTTTGGCAAACCGTTTTATTCCGCATCTTCACTGTAAGAATTTCTGCGCCAGGCGGACCAACGGTGAACAAAGGAAACATCCATGCTCATCCAATCCTCAAGCGACGGTTTCAAGCACCCAGTCTCTAGCGAGATTACGCCCCAAAGCGTCTACAACCGTAGGCGTGAGTTGCTCAAGGGCATCGCCGCACTGACGGCCGGTTCCGGCCTGGCCTCCTGGGCCGCGCGCGATGCGCTTGCCGAATCGGCATGGGGCGCTCGCCCTGGCAAGTTGGCGGCCCTGAACGCCAGCCTGTCCAAGGTGGAAGGCGCGTTCACCATGGACAAGGTCACGCCCTACAAGGACGCCAGCAGCTATAACAATTTCTACGAGTTCGGCACCGACAAGGCCGACCCGGCGGCCAACGCCCACACGCTGAAGACCAGCCCTTGGAGTGTGGAGATAGAAGGCATGGTCAAGAAGCCGGGCAAGTTTGCACTGGAAGATCTGCTCAAGCTCAGCCCCCTGGAGGAGCGGATTTACCGCATGCGCTGCGTCGAGGGCTGGTCCATGGTGATTCCCTGGGTGGGCTATTCGCTGGCCGAACTGATACGCAAGGTCGAGCCCCTGGGCAGCGCCAAGTATGTGGAGTTTGTCAGTCTGGCCGACCCCAAGACCATGCCCTTTGTCGGCTCGCGCGTGCTGGACTGGCCCTATGTGGAGGGCCTGCGCCTGGACGAGGCCATGCACCCGCTGACGCTGCTGGGTTTTGGCATGTATGGCGAGGTGCTGCCCAACCAGAGCGGCGCGCCGGTGCGCCTGGTGGTGCCCTGGAAATATGGCTTCAAGAGCGGCAAAAGCATTGTCAAGATCCGCTTTACCGACAAGCAGCCGGGCACGGCCTGGAACAAGGCGGCGGCCAATGAATACGGCTTTTATTCCAACGTCAATCCGAACGTGGACCACCCCCGCTGGAGCCAGGCCAGCGAACGCCGCATCGGCGACGGCGGCCTGTTTGCCAAGAAGACCAAGACCCTGATGTTCAACGGCTATGAAGCCCAGGTGGGTCAGCTTTATGCCGGCATGGACCTGAAAAAGTTTTACTGATGATTGCCATGCGCGCTCTTGTCAATCGTGGGCTGTCCAGCCCATGGGGTAAACCGGTCTGGTTCATTCTGTCCTGCCTGCCGTTTCTGTGGCTGGTGTTTGCCGCCTTGACCGATCGGTTAGGTGCCAATCCGGCCGAGGCGCTGGTGCGCTCCACGGGCGACTGGACCCTGCGCGCCCTGTGTCTGGTGTTGGCGATCACGCCGCTGCGCACCGTTCTATGCCTCACTGCGCTGGCGCGGCTGCGGCGCATGGCCGGTTTGTTTGTGTATTTTTACGTGGTGCTGCATCTGCTGGCCTATGCCTGGTTTGACATGGGCTTTGAAGTCGCGGACATTGCCCGTGACATTGCCAAGCGGCCGTTTATTCTGGTGGGTTTTAGCGCCTTTGTTCTGCTGACACCGCTGGCGCTCACCTCGTTCAACCGCGCCATCAAGGCCCTGGGCGGCAAGCGCTGGCAGGCTATGCACCGGCTGGTCTATGCCGTGGCCGGGCTGGCGCTGCTGCATTTCTTCTGGATGCGTGCGGGCAAGAATAACTTTGCCGAGGTGGCGGTCTATGCGCTGATCCTTGGGATTTTGCTGGGCTGGCGCGTGCAGCGTCGTTGGAGCGGCGCCTGGCGCAATTATTTCGGTGCCGCAGCGGTCGGCGGCGTGGGCAGGTAAAGCGCTCCGGTCTGCCCGCAGGCCACCAGATTCAGCCCCACCAAGCCAAGGAACAGCGCGCGGACTAGAATTTGCTTTGTGATCAACATGGTGAAATTATGACCGACCTCGACTATCTGGATCAAGCCGAAAAACTGCTCAAAGCCGTGGAGGCGACATGCGACCGGATGAACGACGAAAGCGACGCCGACATCGACAACCAGAGGACGGGCGGCATGATCACCTTGACCTTTCCCAATCGCAGCCAGATCGTCATCAATCTGCAAAAGCCGCTGCAAGAAGTCTGGCTGGCGGCCAAGGCTGGTGGCTACCATTACCACCTAGTCGATGGTCAGTGGCTGGACACCAAGGGCCAGGGTGAATTTTTTGCACAGCTGTCGCAGCAGGCCAGCGCCCAGGCCGCCATGGCACTGCAGTTTGCGTCCTAAAGGCGCAAAAATTCTCGACGCTACCCAGTCCTGGCGATGCGCATCCATTGCTGTGTTGCTTATTCCGGGCCCAAGCCATAGGGCGCTGGCACCAGATTCACAATTTTTGTGAACAGCGCGCGGAACTCGCCGGTGGGGCCGGACCAGGGGTCTTTGTTGGCTTCAAAGGCGGCATCGATACCGGCCCAGTCCTCAGGCGCCAGTCGCTGCACCGCCATGGGCAGAAGCGCTTTTTCTTCCAGGCTGATGTGCTTCCAGGTGGAGTCTATGTAGCGCAGGGCCACGGACTCGAACTCGGGAAAACCTGTTGCGCCGGCGGCCTGGTAGGCGCGCAGGGCTTCCCGCAGATGGCGGGTGCTTTGCTCGCCCTTGACGTGGTCGTCCTGCAGCTTGGCAATCAGTGCAGCAGCCTCTGGCACCACTTCCAGAATCTTGACGAACAGCACCTCGTCCTCCTTGGGATGGTGCAGCTTGTCTGGCACTTCGGTGATGTATTCGATCAGTGCGTTCAGCAGCACAAAGTCGGGCTGTTTGGCGCCGCTGTGGATGCTGTCCAGCACATGGTGGAAGGCTTGCACCACAGCGCCCAGGGCGCGGTGTTCGGCGTGGATGATGTCTATGGCTTTCATGGTGTCTCTTTGTGATGGCATCAATGGGCGCGTCAAGGGGCACTTTAGTGGGCAGCAACGCCCAGCCAGCTGTCGAGCAGGGCGCTATTCATTAGCAGTGATTGGGCCGGGCCCAGGTAGACGCCTTTTCCCCGCTCCAGCACCAGCGCCTGTTGGGTCAGCGGCAGGATCTGGCGCGCATGCTGCTCCACCAGAATCACGGCTATGCCGCTTTCTTCGGTGAGCCGCTGGATGATGCTCAAGAGCTCCTGCACGATCAGTGGCGCCAGGCCTTCCAGCGGCTCGTCCAGGAGCAGCAGTTGCGGGTTGAGCATGAGTGCGCGGCCTATGGCCAGCATCTGCTGCTCGCCGCCCGAAAGCTGGTTGCCCATATTGGCGCGGCGCTCCTGCAGGCGCGGGAACATGGCGTAAATCTTTTGCAGATCCCAATGGCCCTTGGTCTGCACCACGCTCAGGTTTTCTTCGACGGTGAGCGAAGGGAAGATGTCGCGCTCCTGCGGCACCCAGCCCAGGCCCAGATGGGCGCGG